>OGCO01005274.1_pt1 | contig 12744 bp, 5 predicted proteins | sample 1570171 | NCBI WGS metagenome assembly OGCO01 (sample SAMEA4370583, study PRJEB24528) | human gut metagenome | reverse complement strand
TATTCGGCTATTTTGTAGATGATAGATAACCTGTTTTTGCTGGTAAAAGTATGATGAGGTTGTGTCAAAACGTTGGCACACCCTCTTTTATATTTTACAGTTCTGCTATATTTTCTTTTGGCTATGCTGCTTTTTCCTCATGCATTTGGCAACAAGTTGCTATATTCCAATTATATCGGGTTATAAATAGTCCCATAAACATATATTTGGCAACTGTAATGAGCCCCTTTCCTTCTTTTATCAGTTTAGCACACATTTTTTTGATATTAAAGGCTATAGCAAAGAAAGCAAAGTCCATTGTAACCTTGTCTTCTCCCACATGCCGGAATCTTCTGTATGCCATGTTGTATTTCATTTGTCCAAACACAGCCTCTGGTTCTATACACCTCCTGCCTCTATGCTTGATACCTTCTTCTGAGAGCAACCTTTCCCGTGCCTGCCGTTTGTATTGATTTAATCGGTGGTTGACTTCTATAATACGGTTCCCCCGAGCTTTAAAACAACTGCCACGCAAAGGGCAACCTTCGCATCTTTTTGCTTTATACCGGGCACTTTCGGTGATGTATCCGCTCGCTGTCTTGTCACGTTTGGTTCCTATACGGTTCATGTGCTGTCCCATAGGACAAACGTAATAATCCTCTTGGGCATTGTAATGGAGACTTTCGGCATGGAACGGGTTGGGAGTATAACGAGGACGCTGTTCTTTATGGAAGTAATTGTACTTGATGAAGGCTTCTATCCCATTCTCCTGCATGAACCGGTAATTTTCTTCCGAACCGTAACCGGAGTCTGCCACACAGATATTCGGTAAACGGTTATAGCGGTACTGGAAAGAGTGGAAAAAAGGTATGAGGGTCAGTGTATCGGTAGGGTTGGGAAACAGACGGAAGTCTGTGATGAATTGGTTTTCAGTACCTATTTGCAGATTATATCCGGGTTTGGTCTGCCCGTTCTTCATGGCATCTTCTTTCATGCGCATGAATGTGGCACCAGGATCGGTCTTGGAATAGGAGTTACGTTCTCCAAGGGTATCAAGGTGATTGTCGTATTCTATCAGCTTGTCACGATACCCTTCAAGTTCCATGACCTGCTTCTTCTTTTTGCGCAGGGCTTTCTTTTCTTCCTTATCCTTTGTTGCAGGCTGGCGTTCCAGGGCTTCTTTAAGTTCATCCACTATGTCAGAGAGCCTGCAGGGAGTAAACTCCACGGATGTGTCTTTTATAGAGTTCTCCTGTGCAATGGCTTGATCCACCTGCTCCAAGAGAATACGGATTTTATCCATTAGTATCGTACGGTTCCGTTCGACTGTCTTGCGCCAGACAAAAGTATATTTGTTGGCTTTGGATTCAATCTTGGTGCCGTCGATATACTCCACATCAAGGCTGATGAAACCTTTATCGGCAAGGACAAGAACCAACTGGGTAAATACATTATTTATTTCCTCCTTTACACGGTTACGAAAACGGTTGATCGTGATAAAATCCGGATGCTCATTACCGGCAAGCCAAATATAATGAATGTCACGAAGGAGGTGCTTCTCTATTTTACGGCAAGAATAGATATTATTCATGTAGGCGTAGATTATCACCTTAAGCATCATTTTAGGATGATAAGGACAACGGCCCGTTTCCTTATAAAGCTTCTTGAAACTCTCAAGATTGAGATTGTCAATAACAGCATTCACGATGCGGACCGGGTCGGTCGCAGCTATGTTTTCATCAATTCTTTGTGGAAAAAGAACGGTTTGGTTGGGAATGTAAGGACGAAAATGTAACTTTGCCATAACGAAAAACTTTATACCTAAAGATACGAAAACTTTGGGTAATAACAAAGCCCGGGCTTGAGAAAGTCTGGGCTTTGCGCATAAAAAAAGGCTGTGTCAGCGTTTTGACACAACCTTGTTTCATTAATGTTGAAGGATAGAGTATTGAATGTGTATGTTTTATTTATTCTTTTTTAGTTCTTCCAACAAAACAACCGGCTCATTGGTCGTAATGAAATCTACTTTCTGTTCAATTAACCACTTCATTTCTTCGGTTTCGTCCACTGTCCACACATTGACTTTCAGACCAAGGTCATGAGCTTCTTTAATCCATTCGGGATGTTTTTTAATCACTCCCATGTGATAGTCAAGACCCGTAGCCCCGAGTCCTTTTAATTCTTTCGGAGATAATTCACCGTTCAGATAGAATACCGGAGTGCCGGCAGGTGCCAGGCGGATAAACTCTTTCATGGCATGCAATGAGAAAGTGATATATTCCATGCGGCTCTCTAATCCCATTTTTTTCACCGTAGCCAGAATTTCCTGAACGGCTTTGGTTTCGCGCTTTTTGCTGTTAAGTGCTTTCAGTTCAAGTATCAGTTTAGTATTATGTTCTTTTCCGACTTTTAAGTACTGCTCCAGACTTGGGAGGTTTTCTCCATTTGATAATTTCAACCCAGTGAGCGCGTCTCCTTTAGAATACTCCATAGGTCTCATTTTGTACACAGGATCATGATTGACTACTAACTTGCTGTCTTTAGTAAGCCAAACATCAAATTCTGAACCATAACAACCGATAGAGTCTGCTTTTAGAAGTGATGTAATACTGTTTTGTGATGATCCCGGGGTTTTCCAGAAACCGCGGTGAGCAATTGCTTTTGTCTGCGCCTGCATACAACATGCAGCCATTAAAAGGGCGGAACCTATCATCATTTTTTTTAAATTCATTCGTTTTATCTTTTAAAGGGTTTATATAGGTTTAATTGGGTTTGGCTTCAAAATTATAAAAAAGAAAACGCAAATTAGTCAATTATATGCTAATCTGCGTTAATCCTTGGGATTTAGAATAGAAATACTACAAGAAAGTAACAGAAATAACCGATTCTGTGATTCTTTCTGTCGTCAGTTAAGTATAGGCTTCTTCATGTATTCCTTTTACTGCGCGTCCGCTCGGTTCATTCAGGTTCTTGAAGGCGATATCCCATGCCAGCGCTTCTGCTGTAGAGCAGGCTACGCTGGGAACACTGGGTACACTGCGTGCTGCACTTTCGCTGGGGAAATGTTCTTCAAAGATACTGCGGTAATAATATTCTTCTTTATTTTGCGGGGTATTGATAGGGAAGCGCCCGGCCGCGTTTTCCATTTGTTCATCACTTACGGCAGCAGTGGTTATTTCTTTTAACGTATCAATCCAGGAATACCCTACACCGTCACTGAACTGCTCTTTCTGTCTCCATGCCACGCTTTCCGGTAGCATATCGGCAAAGGCTTCGCGTACGATTCTCTTTTCAATGTTTTTTCCGGGACACATTTTGGCTTTCGGATTCAACGTCATTGCGACATCAAGAAACTCTTTGTCTAAGAATGGTACACGTCCCTCTACGCCCCAAGCTGACAAACTTTTATTAGCACGAAGACAGTCATACATGTGTAATTTAGAAAGTTTACGTACTGTTTCTTCATGAAATGCTTGTGGGGTGGGAGCCTTATGGAAATAAAGGTATCCTCCGAAAACTTCGTCGGCACCTTCTCCGCTCAGCACCATTTTGATTCCCATAGATTTAATGACACGTGCCAATAGATACATAGGAGTGGAAGCCCGTACGGTAGTTACATCATACGTTTCGATAAAATAGATAACATCACGGATCGCATCTAGTCCTTCCTGCACGGTGTAGTTTATTTCGTGGTGTACGGTACCGATATATTCGGCAACCTCACGTGCTTTTATCAAGTCGGGTGCACCTTTCAGACCGATAGCAAAGGAGTGAAGTTGAGGCCACCATGCATCGCTTGCTCCGTCTGTTTCTATACGTTTGGCCGCATATTTCTTGGCAATGGCGGAGATAACAGAACTATCCAAGCCACCGGAAAGAAGTACTCCGTAAGGCACATCACTCATTAATTGGCGATGAACGGCATCTTCTAATGCTTCTTTCACATCGCCGGCTTTCGCATCGTTGTCTTTTACAGTTTCATATTCCGTCCAGTCGCGTGCGTACCAACGTTTCATTTGCCCTTCCTTGCTGTAATAGTAATGTCCCGGAAGGAATAATTCATACTCATCGCAAAATCCTTCAAGAGCTTTCAGCTCGCTGCCGAAATATATTTTCCCGTCTTTGTCCCTGCCTATATATAAAGGTATGACGCCAATTGGGTCACGGGCAATCAGAAATTCATCTTTTTCTTCATCGTAGAGAACGAATGCAAAGATTCCGCTGATATCTTCCAAAAAGTGAATGCCTTTGTCTTTGTAAAGGGCAAGAATAACTTCACAATCACTTCCCGTCTGAAAATCATATTTTCCGGCATATCGGGTACGGATTTCCCGGTGGTTATAGATTTCACCGTTTACGGCAAGTACTTGTTTCCGGTCGGGAGAGTACAAAGGCTGCCCTCCACTTTGCGGGTCGACAATTGAAAGGCGTTCGTGTGCCAAAATCGCACTTCCACCTACATAGATACCACTCCAGTCCGGTCCGCGGTGACGGATTTTCTGAGCCATTTTCAATGCTTTATCTCTTAGCTCCTTGGTTTGAGCTTTTATATTGAGTATACCTGCTATTCCACACATAACTTTAATTTTTAGTTGTTAAATAAGTATCTATTTCCGCAGCCGTCTTTCGTCCTCCTGCCATGGCGCGTACCACCAGACTGGCTCCGGTAGCAGCATCTCCGGCAAGAAATACATTATCGGCAAAATTCGGTTGTTCCGGTTTTAAGAATCCCATGGCCAGCAATACCATATCTGCCTCGATCACCTCTTTTTTTCCGGTAGGTTTCAGTGTCGGACGTCCTCCGTCTGTTGCCGGAATCCATTCTACTTCTTCCACTTCCACACCTGTTACGTTCCCATTTTTTCCTAGGAATTGATTGGAAGTGAGGCACCAGCGGCGTATGCAACCTTCTTCATGGCTGGAAGTAGTCTTGAGGACTACCGGCCACTGCGGCCAGGGGGTAGACGGGTTATGTCCCACGGGTGGCTGGGGCATGATCTCAATCTGCGTTACGCTGGTTGCTCCTTGGCGCACACTAGTTCCGATGCAATCCGACCCCGTATCTCCACCACCAATGACAAGTACCTTTTTGCCCTTGGCATTCACTAATTTATCTTTGGAGAAAGTTTGTCCTTCCAGAATCCTATTCTGTTGGGCCAGCATTTCAAGTGCAAAGTAAATACCTTTCAAATCCCGTCCCGGAATACTTAAATCGCGTGCTGCCGGTGTTCCCGTACAGATGCAGTAAGCGTCGAATCCCTCCGGTAAATGATTGACGTCAATTTCTACTCCCATTTCAAACTTGATTCCTTCCGCAGTTAAGATATTCATGCGCCGGTCAATCACATTCTTATCCAGTTTAAAATTGGGAATACCGAAACGTAGCAATCCGCCGGGAGCTTCGTTCTTATCAAATAAGGTTACTGAATATCCTTTTAGATTGAGTTGATTGGCCACGACCAGTCCGGCAGGACCGGCACCAATAACCGCTACTTTCTTTCCGTTTCTTTCCGGGGTCTGTATTTGTATATATCCTTCACGAAAAGCTGCTTCAACGATAGCCGCTTCGTTTTCGCGAATCGTCACAGGTTGGTCACATGAAAGTTTTAGTACACAAGACTTCTCACAAAGGGCTGGACAAATACGCCCCGTAAATTCAGGAAAGTCACAGGTGGACGATAGGATTTCGTATGCCTCTCTCCATTTCCCTTTGAATAAAGCGTCCTGCCATTCCGGTTGTTTATTCCCTATCGGGCATGCCCAGTGGCAGAAGGGTACGCCGCAGTCCATACAGCGAGAAGCCTGTAACTTGCGGCTGTTTGTATTCAATGTTTGTTCTACCTGGCTGTAATCAGTGATTCGTTCGTTCACAGGGCGGTATCCCGCTTCCTGTCGAGGTATATTTAAAAAAGCTCTAGGATCTCCCATTTTCTTTAAGTTTTAAGTTTAATTTTAGTCCCGCATGGAAACCTGGCTCCGGCATCTGCCGGTTGTCGGTTAATAGTCTCTTTGCATATCTGCAATCTTTTGTTGTAACTTTCTCATTTGCTCTTCCTGTAGCACTTTTTTGTACTCGATAGGCACTACCTGGATAAATTGATCGACATAATGATTCCAGTCATCAAGCATGGTACGTGCCAGTTTCGAACCTGTATATAAGTAATGTTGACGAATCAGTTCGTGTAATTCTTTTCGGTAACTGGCTTCTTCAATCAGTGAAAGTTCTACCATTTCCATATTGCAGAAATAGTCAAAGTTTCCTTCCTTATTCCATACATACGCTACCCCACCACTCATACCGGCAGCGAAGTTGCGTCCTGTCTGTCCGAGAACCACCACACGTCCTCCAGTCATATATTCGCAACAATGATCGCCTACACCTTCTACTACGGCTACTGCACCGGAATTACGTACAGCAAAACGTTCACCTACACGTCCGTTGATATACACTTCACCACTTGTAGCTCCATAAAGTAACGTATTGCCTGCAATCGTATTCTTTTCAGCTTCGAAGTTGCTACGGATAGGAGGGAGTACGGCAATACGACCACCGCTTAACCCTTTTCCCAGATAATCGTTAGCCTCGCCTTCCAGTTTGAAATTAACTCCCGGTACTAAGAATGCACCGAATGACTGACCTGCCGAGCCTTTGAATTTCACGTTCAACGTATGTTCCGGTAATCCTCTTTCTCCATACTTCTTGGCGATGACGCCGGAAAGCATAGCGCCGATAGCACGGTCGGTATTAGCTATCGTATATTCCAGAGAAATCTCTTTCTCATGTTCAATAGCCGCCTGAGCTGCATCAATAATCGTCACATCCTTTACAGTAGAAATAGCATGGTCCTGGTCAATGACGTGGCGGATAGCTGCACTATTGTCAATGCGTGTCAGTAATCTTGTGAAATCAATTAATGCGTGCTTCGGATTCGGGTCGTCCGTCCCCGATTTACGTTCAATCAAATCAGTCCGTCCGATGATGTCGTCCATTTTTGTGAATCCCATTTCAGCCAGATATTCCCGGACTTCCTGTGCCAGGAAAGTGAAGAAATTTACTAGGTATTCGCTACGGCCATGGAAGCGTTTGCGCAGTTCCTCATTCTGGGTGGCAACTCCAACCGGACAAGTATTTTGATGACATTTCCGCATCATCACGCAACCTAGTACGATGAGGGCGGAAGTGGCAAAACCGTATTCTTCGGCTCCCATTAATGCCATTAGGATAATATCTCGTCCGGTTTTTAACTGGCCGTCGGCTTGCAGTACTACTTGTCCGCGAAGTCCGTTCAAGACTAATGTCTGCTGTGTTTCGCTTAATCCCAGTTCGGGAGAGATACCTGCATAACGGATAGAAGAAGCGGGCGAAGCCCCTGTACCGCCTTCCGCTCCGGAGATCACAATCAAGTCCGCTTTCGCTTTTGCCACACCGGCAGCAATTGTTCCAACGCCACTTTCCGCTACCAGTTTCACGCTGATTTTTGCTTGTGGATTTATGTTCTTCAAATCAAAAATCAGTTGAGCCAAATCTTCGATAGAATAAATGTCGTGGTGGGGAGGAGGAGAAATCAGCGAAATTCCCGGAATAGAGTGACGTGTTTTGGCAATCACATCGTTCACTTTGAATCCGGGAAGTTGTCCGCCCTCGCCCGGTTTGGCTCCTTGGGCAATTTTAATCTGTATTTCATCTGCATTTACCAAATATTCTGTCGTCACGCCAAACCGGCCGGAAGCTACTTGTTTAATAGCACTTCGCATGGAATTTCCATCAGGTAACGGCTGGAAACGGGCAGCATCTTCACCCCCTTCACCCGTATTGCTGCGTCCGTGGATCCTATTCATGGCAATAGCTATTGCTTCATGTGCTTCCTTGCTGATAGAGCCGAAAGACATGGCACCCGTAACGAAGCGGCGTAAGATGCTTTCCACCGGTTCTACCTGTTCGATAGAAATCGGATTACGACGGAAATTTAAGAAATCGCGCAGGAAAATAGGTTTTTCCTTTTCATCTACCAAGTGAGTGTATTCCTTAAATTTCTTGTAACTACCCAAACGGGTGGCCAACTGTAATGTACTGATTGTTTCAGGATTCCAGGCATGTTTTTCTCCGTCTTTACGGAAAGAATACAAACCTTTATTCGGTAATAATCCGCCTGCCTCTGCTGCAAATCCTTCATTATGGAAAGCAATGGCGTCTCTAGCTACCTCCTCCAATCGGATACCTCCAATCGGTGAACCTAGTCCTCCGAAATATGCTTTGCTCAGTTCTTCACTCAAACCGATAGCTTCAAAGATTTTTGCTCCCCGATAAGAACGGATCGTAGAGATACCCATTTTACTCATAATCTTGAAAAGTCCCTTGCAGATTGACTTGATGTAGTTTTTCTCTGCCGTGGCATAATCCAGTTGGATATCTTTGTTTTTTACCAACTTATCAAGAATAGCAAAAGCCATGTATGGATTTAGGGCGCTTGCTCCGAATCCCAGCAATAATGCAGCGTGCATCACTTCACGTATTTCACCGCTTTCCACAACCAGCGCTGTCTGTACGCGTTTCCCTACAGAAATTAAATGATGATGAACGGCACTCACTGCCAGAAGTGAAGGAATCACTGCATGAGTGGCATCTACATTCCGGTCTGTCAGGACGATATAGTTTACTCCTTCTGTTACGGAGGCCTCCGCCTGTTTGCAAAGTTCGGTCAGTGCTTCCTGTAATCCGGCTTTCCCTTTGGCTACTTCAAACAACATCGACAGTTTGACAGTCTTAAAACCTTTATAGCGGATATTGCAAAGGATATCCAGCTGTGTATTGCTTAGGATCGGGTGATTCAGACGTACCATTTTACAATGGCTTTCACTAGGTGTCAGAATATTCATACCGACTGCTCCGATATATTCCGTCAATGACATCACCAATTCCTCGCGTAGCGGGTCAATTGGCGGATTTGTCACTTGGGCAAATTGCTGGCGGAAATAATTGTAAAGCAACTGCGGCTTGTCCGAGAGTACAGCCAGCGGAGTGTCGTTACCCATTGAATGAATCGGTTCGGCTCCGGTACTTGCCATGGGTATAATCAGTTTCTCGATATCCTCCTTTGAGTAACCGAAAGTACGGAGCATCCGGTCGTAATTCTCTACATGATGAGGCATTTTGCGTCCGCTTTTCAATTCATCCAGTTCGATACGGTTTGTAGACAACCAGATACGGTACGGTTTTGCTTCCGCCAGTTGTTTCTTCAGCTCACCGTCATAAAATATTTCGCCTTTTTCCGTATCAACCAGTAGAATTTTACCCGGTTGCAGCCGTCCTTTCTCTTTGATATCTCCCGGTTCGAAATCCATTACACCGACTTCTGAGGCAACCACCATCATATCATTTTTGGTAATCAGGTAACGGGCGGGGCGCAGACCGTTACGGTCGAGCATACCACCGGCAAAGCGTCCGTCGCTGAATAACAAGGCAGCCGGTCCGTCCCAAGGTTCCATTAGTATGGAATGATATTCATAAAAGGACTTCAAATCTTCACTGATAGGGTTCTTCTCATTGAAAGACTCCGGCACAAGCATTGCCATTGCGTGGGGCAGGCTCAATCCCGACATTACCAAAAACTCCAGCACGTTGTCCAATGAGGCGCTATCACTCATGCCCGGCTGTATAATCGGACGGATCTCTTTGATATCCCCGAGAGTGGGAGAGGAGAGTACACTTTCGCGAGCTTCCATCCACCCGCGGTTGCCGCGAATCGTATTGATTTCACCATTGTGTGCCAGAAGGCGGAAAGGTTGTGCCAATCCCCATGTCGGGAAAGTGTTAGTACTGAAACGGGAATGCACCAAAGCCAACCCGCTGGTGAAGTAATTGTTCGTCAGGTCGGGATAATAGTTCCGTAGCTGCAATGACGAAAGCATACCTTTATATATAATACTTTTTGTAGAGAGCGAAACGATGTAAAAATCCTCTTTCGCCGGAATGGCTGACATTCTGACTTTATTTTCTATTCTTTTACGGATCAGATACAGTTTACGATCGGCAGTTTCTGTCTCAGTAAATCCCGTGATAAATACCTGTTTGATATCCGGTTCGTTAGCCAAAGCCGCTTCTCCCAGAATTTCCGGGCAAGTAGGTACATTACGCAGATGCATCAGCGTAAGTCCTTCTTTTTCGATTTCCTCAATAATGATACTCAAAATAGTTGCCTGGTCTTTCTCTTTTTTCGGTAAAAAAAGCAGACCGGTGCCATAACGTCCCTTTTCCGGAACGGGAATACCCTGCAATAAAATAAACTCATGCGGAATTTGTAACATAATGCCTGCACCGTCCCCGGTTTTGTTGTCTGCACCTTCGGCACCGCGGTGGCGCATATTCTCTAATACTTTTAAAGCCGACTCAACAATGTCGTGTGACTTTTCTCCGTGAATGTTTACCAGCATACCAACACCGCAGGCATCATGTTCGTATGCCGCATCGTACAGGCCCGGCTGTTTGGGATGTCGTTGGTAAGGGAATCCTTTTGCTTCGTTGTTAAAAAGTTCTTGTTTCTTCATTCTTACTATCTTTATTGTATGATAATACCTGTTTTATGTATCAAAATGTTTGGCAAAATTAAAAATTTAATTTCATGATGATACTAAATTCTATCATTTCTATGACACGAAATGAGAAGCCTATTCTATATTCTTTTAATTTGTAATCAAAATCGTTGGAATTGCTTTTAAATTGTTAGTCTGTTGTCTATTATTTTAAGATGATTGTAATTCGTTTCTTTTTGAGCTAAAAATAATATATTATTTAACTTTTTGATGTGTTTGCAACTTTTTTGTGCGTTTCTGTCAAATAAATATCGGATTTATTATCTTTATGTTATTTGAAATGTGTATATTTGCAACCAAAATAAAAACGCTATAATGTGCGTGGAATGGTAGGCTATATTGGTACAAGAAAAGCCTTTCCCAGCCTAATAAAAGGGCTGAAGTATCATCGAAAACTATGTTGTTCTCAAAGGAAAACTTCGAGCCCAAGGAAATACAGTCATCAACAAAATCGCCGATTGTAGTATCGAATTTCCCGAAACAATCGAATGCCTCGATCTGTTGATTACTACGGTACCTCTTCAGTTGCCTGCTTACCATATTGCGGTTTGCAAGGGAATGGATGTAGCCCAGCCCAGGAATTTGGTTAAATCAGTAACAGTGGAGTAAAACTTGTAACTTATAACAGGTAATTTGGATTTGTATAAATGGAACAATTGAAACATGAATGTGGCGTTGCCATGATACGCCTGCTTAAACCGCTGGAGTATTACGAGAAGAAGTACGGAACGTGGATGTACGGTCTGAACAAGCTTTATCTGCTAATGGAAAAGCAGCATAATCGTGGGCAGGAAGGTGCGGGACTGGCTTGTGTTAAACTGGAGGCCAATCCGGGTGAAGAATATATGTTTCGCGAACGTGCCTTAGGTTCCGGTGCCATTACGGAAATCTTTGAGAATGTACAGAATAATTTCAAGGATTTGACTTCCGAACAATTGCATGACGCAGAGTTTGCCAAACGTACATTACCTTTTGCGGGTGAAACGTATATGGGGCATCTGCGTTATTCGACAACCGGGAAATCCGGTATCTCTTATGTGCACCCGTTTTTGAGGAGAAACAATTGGCGTGCCAAGAACTTGGCTCTCTGCGGTAACTTCAACATGACGAATGTAGATGAAATTTTTGCCCGTATCACAGCCATTGGACAACATCCCCGTAAGTATGCTGATACCTATATCATGTTGGAACAAGTGGGGCACCGGCTTGATCGTGAAGTGGAACGTGTGTTCAACCTTGCCGAGGCCGAAGGGCTTACAGGCATGGGAATCACCAACTATATAGAAGAGCATATTGATTTGGCTAACGTATTGCGTACCTCCAGCCGTGAATGGGACGGGGGATATGTCATTTGCGGACTGACCGGAAGCGGTGAATCTTTTGCAATACGTGATCCGTGGGGGATACGTCCTGCTTTCTGGTATCAGGATGAAGAGATTGCAGTGTTGGCTTCCGAACGTCCGGTCATTCAGACAGCTTTTAATGTCCCTGTAGAAGATATTAAAGAACTGCAACCGGGACAGGCATTATTGATTAGTAAAGAAGGTAAACTGCGGACATCACAAATAAACAAACCTCGTGAGAAACAGGCTTGTTCATTCGAGCGTATCTATTTCTCCCGTGGTAGTGATGTCGATATTTACAAGGAACGGAAACGGCTCGGCGAGAAACTCGTGCCGAACATTTTGAAAGCTATCAACAACGATCTTGACCATACCGTTTTCTCTTTTATTCCCAACACCGCCGAAGTTGCTTTCTACGGAATGTTACAGGGACTGGATGACTATCTGAATGAAGAAAAAGTGCAGCAAATAGCTGCATTAGGTCATAATCCGAATATGGAGGAACTGGAAGTTATTCTTTCCCGCCGTATCCGCAGTGAAAAGGTGGCTATTAAGGACATCAAGCTCCGTACGTTTATTGCCGAAGGAAACAGCCGAAATGATCTGGCGGCTCATGTCTACGATATCACTTACGGAAGCCTTGTTTCCGGTGTCGATAATCTGGTGATTATTGACGATAGTATTGTGCGTGGCACAACATTGAAGCAAAGTATTATCGGTATTCTCGACCGTCTTGGTCCGAAGAAGATTGTTATCGTTTCTTCTTCCCCACAGGTCCGTTATCCCGATTATTACGGTATCGATATGGCAAAGATGAGTGAGTTTATTGCTT
>OGCO01005272.1_pt1 | contig 12747 bp, 10 predicted proteins | sample 1570171 | NCBI WGS metagenome assembly OGCO01 (sample SAMEA4370583, study PRJEB24528) | human gut metagenome | reverse complement strand
TTTTTCATTTTTTCCTTCCTCCCGTTTTTATGTCGGGCACAATCCGGACAAACTTTTCCATAAATGGCAGTTTTTCCCGTCCGTGTGCGGTTTTTTGATGGGTTTCGTCTTATTAGTATAGCATATTTCGGGATTTTCGTGCAGTCCCTCTCTGCTATTGTGTACAGCTTTTTCCCATCCATTCCGTCCTGGTGCGGCATTTCTGCGGTTTTTGTATGTAACAGGGATATTACAGCCTCTTTACCAGAGTTTTACACACCGGCCCGCCGGAACATGGTATACTGATACATGAGAATTATATCAAACCATGTAAAAAAGGAAGGAACAGTCACCATGGATTTCTTCATGATCGTTTCCCTGCTGGGTGGACTTGCCCTGTTTCTGTATGGTATGTCCATGCTGGGCAGCGGCCTGGAAAAACTCTCCGGCGGCCGTCTGGAACAGACTCTGGAAAAACTGACCAACAATGTATTCAAGGGAGTTCTGCTGGGCGCTCTGGTTACCGGCGCCATTCAGTCCTCCTCTGCCACTACGGTTATCGTGGTCGGCCTGGTCAATGCCCGGATTCTCAAACTCCGGCAGGCCATCGGCATTATCATGGGCGCCAATATCGGTACTACCGTTACCGCCCATATTCTCCGGCTCTCGGATCTGAGCTCGGATAACTTCTTCCTCATGCTCCTCAAACCCACAACCCTGGCTCCGGTGGTCGGCATCATCGGTATCCTCATGGTCATGGTGGGCAAAAAACAGAAGTACAAGACCCTGGGCGAAATCCTCCTGGGCTTCTGTATCCTCTTCACCGGTATGTTCAATATGGAAGCCGCTGTCAGCCCGCTGAGTGAATCGCCCGAATTTGCCGGCCTGTTTGCCTCCCTCTCCAACCCAGTCATCGGTGTTCTGGTGGGTGCCGGCGTCACTGCCATTATCCAGTCCTCTTCGGCTTCCATCGGTATCCTGCAGGCTCTCAGCTCCACCGGCATCATCACCTGGTCGTCGGCAATTCCGATCATTCTCGGTCAGAATATCGGTACCTGCATTACCCCTATCCTTGCCTCCATCGGTGCCTCCAAAAACGCCAAGCGCACCGCCTTTGTCCATCTGTATTTCAATGTCATCGGCACGATCCTCTTCCTGTGCGGGTTCTACGGGCTGAACGCGCTCATCCAATTCTCTTTCTTTAACGAGACCGCCAACACCTTCGGCATTGCCATCGTTCACACGGTTTTCAACGTGGTAACGACCGCTATTTTGCTGCCCTTCAACCGCCTGCTGGAAAAGCTGGCCATCCTGACCGTGCCCGACTCCCCCGCCGACAAAAAGCAGGAGAACACCCTGCTGGACGAGCGTCTGCTCACCACCCCCTCTGTGGCTGTTGGCCGCGCCATGCTGACCGGCAGCGATATGGCGGAAATCTGCCGCACCGCGCTTTTGCAGGCCATGTCCACCACCCGCGTCTGGAACGACGCCATTGCGGATGAAGTCCTGCGCAAAGAGGACGCTGTTGACCATTACGAGGACGTGCTGGGCACCTACCTGGTCAAGCTCAGCGCCAAGCATCTCTCCACCGACGATAACCGCACGATCAACACCCTGCTGCACACCATCGGCGATTTCGAGCGCGTCTCGGACCATGCCGTCAACCTGATCAAGACGGCTGAGGAGATCCGCGATAAGTCCATCCAGTTCAGCGAGGAAGCCCTGGGCGACTTGGGCGTGCTGGAAGCCGCTGTGCAGGACATCGTCAACCGCACCGTCGATGCCTTCCAGAAGGGCGATGTCTACGCCGCCGGTAAGATCGAGCCGCTGGAGCAGGTCGTGGACGGTCTGGTGCGCGAGGTCAAGACCCGCCATATCGCCCGCCTGCAGGCTGGTGTATGCACCATCGAGTACGGCTTTGTGCTGGATGATCTGCTGACCAACTACGAGCGTATCGCTGACCACTGCTCCAACATCGCTGTTGCAATGATAGAGGTCGCCGCCGATAAGTTCGACACCCACGAGTACCTGGCTTCCGTCAAGCATGGCGGCAGCGTGAAATTTGAGCAGCGGTACGAGAAATACCGCGGCCGCTATACCTTCCCGCCGGAGACTTACGCCGAGATGCAGCCTGTTTCGGCCCCCGGCAACGCGGAAGAAGACGCATAACCGAAAGGGGCTGGGCGCATGGCCCGGCCCCTGTTTTTGTAAGAGAGGGGAACTTATATGATCTACATTGTGGAGGATGACGCCAGCATCCGCGAACTGGAACAGTATGCCCTGCAAACCAACGGCTACGAGGCCGCCGGCTGTGAGGACGCCGCCAACTTTTGGGCCGCTATGCACCAGGCCCGGCCGGAACTGGTCATCCTGGACGTGATGCTGCCCGATGAGGACGGCTACCAGATCTTGTCCAAGCTGCGGGACGACCCTGCCACCCAGACACTGCCGGTCATCATGGTCACCGCCAAGACCAGCGAGATCGACGTCGTCAAGGGGCTGGACCACGGCGCGGACGACTACCTGTGCAAGCCCTTCGGCATCATGGAGTTCATCTCCCGCGTCAAGGCTGTGCTGCGCCGCGCGGGGGCGGCCGCCCCCGCGCCCGCTGCATCGACGCTGCATTTTGGCGAAATCGTACTGGACGACATGGCCCGCACGGTCCGCGTCGGCGGTGCGCCAGTAGAGCTGACCTTTAAAGAATATGCGCTGCTGCATCTGTTTTTGGAGCACCCGGAGGAAGTCCTGGCCCGTGAACGCATCATGAAGGACGTCTGGGACACCGATGATCTGCTGGAATCCCGCACCATCGATATGCACGTGCGCACGCTGCGCCAAAAGCTGGGCGCGGCGGGCGAGGCTATCCGCACCGTGCGCAAGGTGGGCTACAAGCTGAGCACGGAGGGCAGTGATGACTGACGAGCAGCGCCGCGAAAAACAGCCCCTGAGCATGACCCGCCGCTATCGGCGCGGCCTGATCCTGACCGGCGTGCTCTGCGTACTGGCCATGCTGGCGGCGGCCACCGTTCTGTTCCAACGCAGCTACACCGACCGCGTGGACGACTACCTGGCCCAGCTGGGCGGCAGCTACGCCGCTGCCTACAAGGCCCAGCCCACCCACGACGCCAAAACGCTGGTCAGCCTGCTGCCGAAACCGGGCGTTGATGCGCCGCGCTTTACGCTTATCGGCGGCGACGGCACCGTGCTGTTTGACAGCCAGACCTCGGCCCTTGTCTACGATGCCGCAAACACCGTGTACGCCGTCATGGACTCCCACCTGCCCAGCCACGCCGACCGGCCGGAGTTCCAGCAGGCCATGGCCGACGGCACCGCCAGCGTCACCCGTGAGAGCGAGACCGTGCGCCGGGAGACCCACTACTACGCCGTGCGCATCGACACGCCCGACGGTGCGCAGGTGCTGCGCGTGGGCGAGGATATTGCCAACATCTGGGGCCTGAGCACCGACACCCTGCCGCTGCTCTGCGCGGCCATGGTTCTGATTTTGGCCGCTGCAACGCTGTTCAGCTGGTGGCTGACCCGCCGCATGGTGCAGCCTATCAACCACCTGGCCGAGCACCTGGACACCATCGAGGCTGATGTGCCCTATCAGGAGCTTATCCCCCTGGCACGGACCATCCAGACCGACCGCAAGCTGCGGGAGGACAACGAGACGATGCGCCGGGAGTTTACCGCCAATGTCAGCCATGAGCTGAAAACCCCGCTGACGAGCATTTCCGGCTATGCCGAGCTGATCGAAACCGGCATGGCAAAGCCCGCCGACGTGCCGACGTTCGCCGCGCGCATCCACAAGGAAGCACAGCGGATGATCGCGCTGGTCAGCGATATTTTGCAGCTGAGCGAGCTGGACAGCACCCAGGCCAGCCACAGCCGTGAGACCGTGACCGAGTTTACCCCGGTGGATCTGGCCGCGCTGGTCAAGGAGACGGCCCAGAATATGACGGTGAACGCCCGCCGGGCCTATGTAACGCTGCAATACGACGTCAGGCCCGCCACCGTGCGCGGCAGCCGCGACCAGTTGAGCGAGCTTGCGCAGAATTTGTGCGACAATGCCATCCGCTACAACCGCCCGGGCGGCCATGTGGAGCTGCGCTGCGGCGTTGGCAATGACGGCTGCCCCTATTTTGAGGTCGAGGACAACGGCATCGGCATCCCCCAGGACAGCCAGACCCGCGTGTTTGAGCGGTTCTACCGCGTGGACAAGAGCCGTTCCAAAGCCACCGGCGGCACGGGCCTGGGGTTGGCGATCGTCAAGCACATTGCCCTGCTGCATGATGCGAAGATAGACCTGCAAAGCCAGGTCGGGACCGGCACGACGATACGGGTGACGTTCCCGAAGGGGTAAGGCTGCCATAAAGGCTGGATTGCTAAAGCCCCTATCCCCTTAACACCCCCACCACCGGGACGGCCCCCAGCCGTTCCGGTTTTTTCTTTCTCATTCCCCAAAATTTCCCTACCCATCTTGCATTTTGCCCGTGTGCGTATTAAAATGACTTTATATAGTATTTTATTACAGGAAAGGACGCGAACCCATGAAACACAACAGCAAGTTCCTAAGTCTGCTGCTGGCGCTGGTGCTCTGCTTCACCGCGCTGCCCATCTCGGCTTTCGCCGTCACCCCCCCCCAATGAATTTTTGAGCGGGGGCAGCGGCACGCAGGACGACCCTTGGCTTATCAGTACCGCCGCCGATTTGAAGGCGCTGGCGGATTACATCAATAGCGGCAAAGCTATCGACTGTGATATCGATGGTTGTGGAGAAGATATCGGTAACTTCCACGGCTACTACTTCAAACAGACTGCGGATATTGATTTGCAGGGCGCAGCCTGGGACCCTATCGGGTATAGTGATGAATCCCACTTTTACTTTTCCGGTCACTACGACGGTGGCAATCATGTAATTCGCAATGCTGTTTCCTCCGGCATAACAGACAACGGTTATACCCTCGCCGGTATTTTCGGCAGTGTGTATTTTGGTTCTATCAGCAATCTGCATATAGAGAATGTAGAATTTTCTGCGGAAGGTAATAACAAGCAAGCCTTTGCCGGTGGTCTTGCCGGTATCGTTCTTGATTCTGAAATCGCCAACTGCTCTGTTTCTGGCTCCAAACTAAGCAGCAGCCGTGCCCCTAGCAACAGTAACCGTGCTGGCGGATTGGTCGGCCTTTCCTCTGTCGGCAAATTTACCAAATGTGCTTCCGTAAACAATCAAATTCAGTCTTCTGAATACTGTGGCGGTTTTATCGGTGAACTGGATGATAGCTATGCTAACGGTTCTTCTTCCTTTACCGATTGCTATGTAGCCAATTCCACCGTTACTGCTTCTTCTTCCAACGTACAGAATAGTAACTGTGTCGGCGGCTTCTGCGGTCAAGTTACTGAGGAGATTCTCTCTCTTACGAATTGCTTTATCTATAACACCCAAGTTTCTATCGCAGCTGACAGTCAGTACAACTTTAACAGAGTTGGCGCTTTTGTTGGTTGCTTGCAAACGAATGGTTCGGATTACACCGCAAAAATTTTCACCACCAACTGTTACCAGGGCAACGTTACTGTTACCCCTGGCAGATACAATACGCTAACAAAAGATACTTCCACCGAAAAGACCGCGGAAGAATTCGCCGACGGCACGGTTACACGTCTGTTAGGCGCTTCTTTCGCGAATGGCGGCGGTTTCCCCATTCTGGGTTCCAGCCCCGCCGATTATACCGCAGTCGACGCCGCTCTTGCCGAGGCCAACGAGCTTGACCGCACGCTGTACACCGACCTTTCTGCCGTGGATACCGCCGTTGCCAATGTCGTGCGCGGCTATGACCGCACCCACCAGTCCGAAGTAGACGCCATGGCACAGGCCATCCGGGATGCGGTGAAAAACCTGGTGCTGAAAGGCGCGGACTACACCGCCGTGGACGCCGCTATCACCAAGGCCAACGCCCTGAACAAGGACGATTACACCAATTTTGCGGCGGTGCAGGCGGCCATTGATGCCGTTGACCGCACGAAGGATATTACCCAGCAAAGCGAAGTGGACGCCATGGCCGCCGACATCCAGCATGCCCTTGCCGCGTTGGAGAAGAAGCCCGCGCCGACGGCAGCCCCCACAGCGGTGCCTACCGCGGCCCCCACGGCCGCACCCACCCAGGCCCCGCAGGAGAGCACCGCCCCGGCTGCGACCCAGGCCCCCACGCCTGCACCGACTACGGCTCCCACCGCTGCGCCCACAGCCACCCCTGCCCCGCAGGCGGTAAGCGTGATTCCCGCTACCGGTGATGGCGCGAATATTGCCCTGCTGTGGGTGATGCTGGTGGTGAGCGGCGGCGCGGCCCTGTGGATTGGGCGCAAGAAAGGGTGACGTTCCCGAAAAATCCATAGAGTTGTAGGGGCCGGACATGTCCGGCCCGCAACAGAAAGGTAAAATCGCGCCTGCGGGAAAGCCGCGGGCCGGGCATGCCCGGCCCCTACCGCGCAACCGCCACAAAAAATCCGCTGCTCCCCCGGCATGGGGAAGCAGCGGATTTTCTATTGTGTATTTTACGCCAGCACGAAGCTCTGCAGCGCCCAGATGCCCAGAACCAGGATGCCCAGGGCGATGCGGTACCAGCCGAAGATCGTGAAGGTGTGCTTCTTGACGTAATCCATCAGGAAGCGGATTGCCATGATGGACACGACAAACGCCACGATGCAGCCCACCAGCAGGGCACCGACCTCGGCAACGGTGAACACACCGCCGCCCACCAGGAACTTGACAAGCTTGAGGCCCGACGCACCCGCCATGACCGGGATTGCCAGGAAGAAGGTGAACTGCGACGCGCAGGCGCGGCTCATGCCGCAGAGCAGGCCGCCAATGATGGTCGCGCCGCTGCGGGACGTGCCGGGGATGAGCGCCAGCACCTGCCATGCGCCGATGATGATCGCCTGCTTGTAGGTGATGCGGCTCAATTTGGTGGTGGCGGGCACACGGGGGCGGCGCTCGATGAGGATAAACGCGATGCCGTAGACGATGAGCATGACCGCCACGACGACGCTGTTGTAAAAATGCGCGTCCATCCAGTCGTCCAGCAGCAGGCCCAGCACGGCAGCGGGCAGGCAGGCAACAATGATTTTCAGCCACAGGCGCAGCACAGGCCAGCGGATGTGCTTTGCCAGGCCGGAATCACAGCCGTTGTCGCCGCAGAACGGCCACAGTTTTTTAAAATACAGCACCACGACCGCCATGATCGCGCCCAGCTGAATGACGACGCGGAACATCTCCATAAATTCCGCGCTCAGGCTGAACTTGAGCACCTGCTCGGCCAAAATCATGTGACCGGTGCTGGAGATGGGCAGCCATTCGGTAATGCCCTCGATCACGCCGTAGACGACCGAGCGCAGCAGGTCCAAAAACAATTCCATAAGTGGGAAGCCTCCTTATTTGCTACCTACTATCATACCATAAAACAAGAAAATGGGAACATTTTTTTGAGATTTTACATCTTTTTTACTGTAAATGGGCGCGGTGGGTTGCTGTTTTCGTCAAATGCAACTATAATAAGAGTGATTTCTTGTGCAAAGAGGTTTTGGGAAATGTATAAAACCGTACTGTTTGATTTGGACGGCACACTTTTGAATACCATCGACGATCTGGCCGACTCGGCCAACCGGGTCTGCGCGGCCCACGGCTGGCCCCAGCACACGGCGGCCGAATACTGCTACTTTGTGGGCAACGGCATCCCCAAGCTGGTGGAGCGGTTCAGCCCCGCCGACTGCCGCAGCCCGGCCCAGCTGGCCGCCACGCTGGCCGAGTTTGACAAAGTATACGGCGCGCATATGCACGACAAGACCGCGCCCTACCCCGGCATACCGACACTGCTGGCCCGGCTGAAAGCCGCCGGGGTGCGGATGGCCGTGTTCTCCAACAAAGCGGACGAGTTTGCCCGCGCGGTGGTGGCCCGGTATTTTGACGCCAGCCTGTTTGAAATCGTGCGCGGTGCCCTGCCCGACGTACCGACAAAGCCCGCCCCCGAGGGTACGCGGGCGCTGATGGCGGCGCTTGGCGTAAAGCCTGACGGCGGCGTGCTGTATGTGGGTGACAGCAATGTGGACGTGGAGACCGCCCACAATGCAGGCCTGCCCTGCTGCGGCGTGCTGTGGGGGTTCCGGACCCGCGAGGAGCTGACCGAAGCCGGGGCCGAATACCTGGCCGAGGACGCCGCCGCACTGGAAAAGGTGATTTTGGGGTGAGGGTGCCCGGGAGGGATGAATCCCTCCCCTACGGATTGACCGTGAAAGGGATTTGTCGGTAAGTTGCGGGCCGGGCATGCCCGGCCCCTACAGGGTGGCCGGAAGGTTTACGGCAAGGATTGTAGGGGGCGGCGTCCCCGACGCCCCGCAGGGGAGCAGCCTTTCCCGTGTCACATGTAGGGCGGCCAGTCCTCTGGCCGCCGTGGCCGTTTGCGGCGGCGGGAAAGTGCCCAGTAGGGACTGCCGTTCCCCCTCCCGCATCTCGACAAACATTTTGCAAAGGAGCTGTTATTATGATTGCACAGCACTATAAAGATATGCTGGGGGCCAAGTCGGTTATCCGCCAAATTTCTGAGTGGAGCACCGCGCGGGGCAAGGAAATCGGCTACGAGAATGTCTTTGACTATTCGCTGGGGAATCCGTCCGTCCCCTGCCCGCCGCAGTTCACCGAGACCTGCGAAGACCTGCTGAAAAACACCGACCCGGTCCAGCTGCATGGCTACACGCCGACGCTGACGCTGCCCTCGACCCGGAAGGCCGTGGCCGAGAGCCTGAACCGCCGCTTTGGCATGGACTACACCGCCGACCATATCTTTATGACCACCGGCGCGGCGGGTGCGCTGGCCCACGCCATGCGCTGCGTGGCTGTGCCCGGGCAGAACATCGTGACCTTTGCCCCCTTCTTTCCCGAGTACAAGCCCTATGTCGAGGGCGCGGGCTTGACGCTGCGGGTCACACCGCCCCGGTGCGCGGATTTCCAGATCGACTTTGATGCCTTTGCCGGGCTGGTGGACGAAAACACCGCCGCCGTGCTCATCAACAGCCCCAACAACCCCAGCGGCACCGCGTACAGCGAGGCGACCCTGCGGCAGCTGGCGGACTTTTTGACCGAGGCGTCCGCCAAGTACGGCCACCACATCTTCCTGCTGTCCGACGAGCCGTACCGCGAGATCGCGTTCGGCGGCGCCGCCACGCCCTACCCTGCCAAATTCTACGATGATACGCTGACCTGCTACTCCTTCTCCAAGAGCTTGAGCATCCCGGGCGAGCGCATGGGCTATGTGGCCGCCAACCCCCGGTGCGAGGGGGCCAAGTACATCGTGCCGATGTGCGGCCAAATTTCCCGCGGGACCGGCCACAACTGCCCTTCGTCCCTCATCCAGATGGCCGTGGAGCGCTGCCTGGACGTGACCAGCGACCTGTCCGTGTATGAGACAAACATGAACCTGATCTACGACGAGCTGAAAGCCCTGGGCTTCACGGTCGTAAAGCCCGACGGTACGTTCTATATCTTCCCGAAAGCGCTGGAGGACGACGCGAAGGCGTTCTGCCAGAAGGCGCTGCAATATGACCTGGCACTGGTCCCCGGCGACAGCTTTGGCTGCCCGGGCTACTTCCGCATGGCGTACTGCATCGAAACCGAGAAGGTTCGCCGCAGCTTTGCCGCGCTGGAAAAATTCGTCGCCGAGGAGTACGGCGTCACCAAACACTAAGGAGCATTTATGTCGATTTTACGCCGTATTCTTCCGCTTTTGCTGGTTGTCACCCTGCTGTGCAGCTGTGTAGAAATGCCCAACGCCGCACCGGACCCCACCCCTGTGCCCACGGCACAGCCCACCACCACGCCGGAAAGCACCCCCGCCCCCACCGCCACGCCGGAGCCGACGATGGTGCCCGCCATGGCCTCCGCCACGAACAACGCCACCAAGGACGCCCCCGACGTGAAGGACCCCGCAACCTGGGATGACAACGCCGCCGAGACGCTGGCGAGCCTGGTGGAGCAGTTCGGCCGCTGGGGCCTGACGCTGGACGCCAAGGCCGATTACCCCTATCTGCTGGCGGTCAACCGTGAGGCGGGCGTCGTCACGGTCTACACCGTAGATGCCGCCACCGGCCAGTACGCCGCGCCCTACATGGCCATGGTGTGCAGCGCGGGCAACGACACCCCCACCGGGTACTACGCCACGCCGGTCAGTTACAGCTGGCGGCTGCTGATGGGCCCGAGCTACGGCCAGTACGCCACCCGCATTTACGACGGCTACCTGTTCCACAGCGTGCCGTATTACAGCCAGCACAAGGACGACGTGGAGTACGACGAGTTCAACAAGCTGGGCACCGTCGCCAGCCTGGGCTGCATCCGGCTGGCCGTGGTGGACGTGAAGTGGATCTATGACAACTGCCCGCTGGGCACGCCGGTCGTGATTTATAACGACAAAGACCCCGGCCCGATGGGCAAGCCCGGCACGATCTACACCGACCCCGACGACGAGGACAAGCGCGGCTGGGACCCCACCGATCCCGACCCGGTCAACCCCTGGGACGATAGCTTCGAGAGCGGCACAGCCATCCGCAGCCAGGCCGCCTGGGACCAGTGGGAGAACGAGCACGAGAATTGGATGTCCAGTTTGACGCCCACCGATTTGCAAGGCTGGAGCACGGATTCCAAGATTGAGGGAACGAGAGGGTAAAAAAGAGAAGCCGCACCGTAGGGGCCGGATATGTCCGGCCCTCAACATAAAATCAGACGGTCGTCTGCGGGAAGGCTGCGGGCCGGGCATGCCCGGCCCCTACAAGCCGACCGACAAAAAAGCACCTGCTTTCTCACGAAGGCAGGTGCTTTTTTTGTGGTACTTTTAGCTGAACATCACCACATCCTGGGCGGGCTTTTCGCCCGGCTCCACGGTGACTGCGGTCAGGACCGGGCCGGTGGAATCCGGGGTCTGGCCTTTGTAGATGGGATGATACTTGACGTTGACCTTGGCGGTAATGTTGATCCAGCTGCGCTGTTCGAGCTTTTTGTAGTCGTCGTACTTGCAGGGCATACCCACAAACTGGATATCCTGCACGCAGCAGGTCATGGCGAAGCGGCCGGGCACGAACGCGCCCTTGCCGGCCTGCGGGGTCTGGCAGACCTGGGCCAGATATTTTACCGTCTTGCCGTCGTATTTCTTCGGATCATCCATGCAGTCCATGTACCAGACGCCGAAGAATTCCTCGGGGATTTCGATGACCGGGGCGTCAATATCAAAGGGCAGCGGGTCGGGGATGTCGTCGTAGGCAACGCTGCCGTCCTTGAACTCGTAGGCGATATCGCAGCGGCGGCTGGCCTGGCGTACCAGTTTGTGGATAAGCTGGCGGCTCTCGTCGTCGTTGACGGCCTCGGCACGGTTGACGACCAACAGTTCACTGCCGCGAATCTTATCCAACAGCAGGCTGCGCATGGCGCTGTCGCCCGCGTAGGTCTTGATGGTCGTGCCGTCGGCAGTCGCCAGGCACTGGTAGACGAGCCAGTTGTCCGGCATGGCGTCGTACAATTCCTGCACGAGCCACATACCATTGTACTCGATGATGACGCGGCCGCAGCCGGATTTCTTTTCCAGGGCGGTCAGGTTCTCCTGGGTCAGCTCGCTCTTGTCCTCGATCTGGGCAACGTGTACGCCGCCGAAAGCGAACTTGGAGGGGTCGTACTCGACCTCGCCTTCCTCGCAGACCAGCAACAGGGTCTTGTCACCGGAGTCGAAGTTGGGGTCCTCCATCGTTTCCTGGATGAATTTCGTCTTGCCGCTTTCCAGCTGGCCGACAAAGAGGTAGACAGGGATTTGTTTAGGCATAGAGGTGTCCTTTCGGGAGAAATATTCGTAGGGGAGGGATTTATCCCTCCCGAGCCGTGCGCCACAACTGCGGCGTTCCATCGCAGCCGAGTTGTAGGGGCCGCATATATGCGGCCCGCGCGTGTACGGCAGACGGTCGTTTGCGGCAAAGCTGCGGGCGGCATATATGCCGCCCCTACCCGGTGGTATAAGGCAAAGGGGCATTATCCGCCGGGTCTGCGGGAGGGATGAATCCCTCCCCCTGCAACATCAAACGTGGAACAACTCCGCAATCTCGTGCTCTTTCAGCTCGGAGCCGATGACGCAGAGCTTGCCGGTGACGTCGGGGCCGCAGGTGCGGATCTCATGCTCACCGGGGACCATGTCGAACTCGTACCAGGTGTCGCCGCCGTCCACGATGCCCTTGGCGCGCAGGATCATGCCGTAAGCGCCCTCGTCCAGGGCGTGCAGGGCCTTGTCCAGGTCCTCACGGCTGTACTTGTGGGCCGTCTCCTTGCCCCAGCTCGTGAACACCTCGTCGGCGTCGTGGTCATGGTGGTGGTGATGATGCCCGCAGGAGCAGACACCGTGCTCGTCGTAGTGGTGCTCATGATGATGCTCGTGCTCATGCTCGTCCTCATCGTCGTCATGGTGGTGATGGCAGCACTCGTGGTCATGCTCATCCTCATCATGGTCGTGGTGGCAGCACTCGTGCTCGTCGTGGTCATCCTCATCATGGTGATGGTGGTGGTGATGATGCTCGTCCTCGTCCGCGTGGGCCACGTTGGCAGCGCGAGCCTCGGTCAGCAGCTCGGCGACCAGGTCGCGCTTGCCGTCCATGACGGAGACGATCTGTGCGCCGGTCAAGGCGGTCCAGTCGGTGGTCACGATGGTGGCGGTGGGGTTCTTCTCTGCCAGCAGGGCGACGGCGGCAGCGACCT
>OGCO01005268.1_pt1 | contig 12754 bp, 10 predicted proteins | sample 1570171 | NCBI WGS metagenome assembly OGCO01 (sample SAMEA4370583, study PRJEB24528) | human gut metagenome | reverse complement strand
GCACGGAACAATCCGTAGGCATCAAAGTCGGGGGCTTTTGACCCCGACATCATATGAATAAAAATTATAAAAATATAGAAGGAATAACAGCACAAAAATGAAAACACAGATTTACGAATGGAGACAGGCACTGAAAAATATTACCTTAAAAAATTGTGCCATAACTTTGTTGGGAAGTTTTATTCTGGCATTTGGATTATATAACGTGCACTCCATCTCCGGAGTAACGGAGGGTGGTGTGCTGGGAGCCACGTTGCTGTTGGAGCATTGGACAGGAATCTCTCCGGCGTTTACCGGAGGGATTATGAATATTTTATGTTATATCCTGGGATGGAAGCTGTTAGGCAAGGAATTTATCGCCTATTCGGCTCTGGCTACCGCAGGATTCTCAGGAACCTATAAAATCTGCGAGCAATTTCCTCATCTGTGGCCGGAACTGGCAAATATGCCCCTTCTGGCAGCACTGGTGGGAGCATTGTTCGTCGGTGTCGGTGCCGGACTGTGCGTGCGCATCGGCGGAGCCCCCAGCGGAGATGATGCCCTGGCCATGAGTATTTCCCATGCTACCGGCTGGAAGATCCAGTGGGTGTATCTGATGTCGGATCTGATCGTACTGGTAATGTCCTTAAGCTACATTCCGGTGAGACGTATCGGATATTCGTTGTTTACCGTGCTTATGTCCGGACAGCTGATCGGCCTGATCCAGAACTTCGGAAGTGCATCCAACAGTGATGCGGAGGGTCTTGCGACTTCCAAGTGTGAAATTATGGATTGATCTGGTAAATCTGAATTTCTCCGTTGTCAAAGATACAGGGCCAGGCGGAGCGGAAGTAGTTTTCATCGACAGCGTAACTTGCCCGTTCCCAGGAAGAGACTTCAATATAATCGATGTCGTAAGTACGGATCAGATCAGCAGAAACAGCGGGAGTCTCATAAATTGTCCGGAAATCTTCGTGATATTCTGTGTGATAGAGACCGTGCATTGCCAAAAAGGTTCCCGCCCCGTTTAACACATTGCGCCCTGCAAGGGCGGCAATTTCATTTACTTGCCTGTTGTTGGTAAGAAAACGGGATGTGGGAGAGGTATTTTGCTCGACGAATGCTGCAGCTTCCACCTGTGCGGAAGAATAAGCGGTATAATCGGATATTACCTCTCTGCACAGGGTCAGAACGGCAGAAAAGGTGCAAAGAAATACCACGCCGATCATGCAGAGGTATCGTGAAGAGGCTTTTTTCAGAGAACGCAGGAAATCAATTCCGTAATCGGCACTGAGGCAGCAGACAAATATATAAGTTATATATAATAGTTTATTATTGTCATATGTGTTAGGGGTGAAGGAAATGATTTCCACAACAAACCACAGGAGAAATGCCCCGGACATCACATCAAAATCTTCTTTTTTACAATGAATCATGGCAGGGACGAACCATAGCAGGATCGCACCCCAGTTTTTCAGATAAAACCACAAATAAGTATCGCCCTGATTTCCCCAGTTAAAATGCCCCAGCAAAAAGCCGGATTGCGTTGTCTGGCCAAAAGTCCATTCCAATAACTGCGGAAGTGCAAGAAGCAGAAGCACACCAAAGAAAACTCCCCAGGTGGTCAAAAACTTCTGCAGTGTATCATTGTTTGTACTTTTACCGGAAAAGCACCGGTACAGTAAGGACAGACCGTATAGCACGAGGGATGCCGCAACAAGGATGCCAAAACGAAAGAGCAGTACAGGTGCAACGGCAGCAGAACTTTCGTTCAGAATTTCCAGAAGAATCATACAGGTCACGAAACATCCGAGCAGAACGGCTCCCGGATGCTCTACCGGGGAAGTATTATGCGGCACGGACCGGTAAAGGCACAGCAACATCCAACAGGCACTTAAGATCAGGATGGCAACGAAGGAATGGGTATGGATCATAGGTAATGCCCCTGCCAGGATGCCGGCAGGGAGAAAACATTCTTTTTCCCCGTTCCGGATGGCCCGAAGCAGCAGCCAGATGGCACAGAACAGGACCGCATAGCCAAAGAGTGTTGCACGCTGTGGCAGGAGCATATCTGCGATGATATTGACCCAGCGGATATTCCGGTCGACCAGATTGGTGGGGGTAGTGTAATAGCCGGTAAAAATATCACTGAATTTATAACCGCCTTCTCTGCTCCAGTCAATGAAATATACGAAGCCAAGACCGCCGTTATAGAAAAATAAGACCCAGGCAGCCAGAGATTTGGCGCGATCATGGAACAGAACATCGGCAATGGCATAAAATCCCGTTATGACCTGGAAAAAAGCAAAATACATAGGGAGCATATAAGCATAGCGCAGGGATGCACCAAACAGGTAAATACTGGAAGAAATACTGTCGCACAGGAAAGGATAGCAGAGCCTATCCCAGGGAGAGATGGAGTAGTAAGGAGGGAAGGTCTGTTGATTGGCAATACTTGTAATGATTCCCAGGTGCATCTGCAGATCCCCATAAGTACACTGCCCCACATGAAGACCGTCGTTCTTCGGCAGGATGGTGTGGGTGGATAACAAAATACAAAACAGAACAAAGGTACCGCCTGCTAGCAGAAGAAAGGCATAATTTCTGCGCAACAGCTGCCGGTAGTCTTTGGTGGGAGCAGTCGAAGATACTGCCGTGGCAGGATGGTAAAAGACATATAGCAGGACCAGAGAAATGACTACGAAAAGCAGAGCCATAATATGAGCTGTCATGGAAAAACCGAAGAAGAAGGCAAACAGAGCAGGAATCCACTGCAACAGAACAGAGCCGGATACACTGCCGGTCAGCAGATGGAACAGAAGTCCCTTTTTAGGAAAAATACGTTTTATGTACAGAAACCCCACACATTGAAATAGAAGAAAATAAAGTGTGCCAAGGATATTTCCGAATGCAGATCCATAGAAACCGTTCATGAGAATTCCCCCTTAAATAAAAATCAGTAATATTATACCATTGCTTCGGAAAAAGCAAAAGATGCAACTAAATTTAAGGGTGGTACATTCTGAGAAAAAAGAGTAAAATAAAATACAATATGTGAAAAAGATTCCTGAGAGAAAGGCGGATACCTCTATGGAAAAGGATAAGAATAAGATGGAAAACAAGAAATTAACAGAGCTTCTGGAGCACTTGGAATATGAGCTGGTACAGGGAACACTGGACAGAGAGATCCCTGCGGTGGTCTATGATTCCCGCAAGGTCGTTCCGGGATGCTTATTTCTCTGCATCGGCGGAGCAAATTTTGACGGTCATGATTTTGCTGCACAGGTGGCAGAGCAGGGAGCCGGAGTACTAGTGGTGCAAAAAGACGTGGAACTGCCAGAGAATGTGGATGTGACGGTGGTCAAAGTAGCGGATACCAGATATGCCATGGCATTTATTTCTGCGGCCTGGTTCGGCCATCCGGCAGAAAAGCTGAAAGTCATCGGTATCACGGGTACCAAAGGTAAGACAACGACCACCTATCTGGTAAAGTCCATTCTGGAAAATGCCGGCTATAAAGTGGGACTGGTGGGAACCATCGAAGTGATCATTGGAGACGAACATATCCATGCCAACAATACCACCCCGGAATCCTATCTGCTGCAGGAGTATTTTGCCCGTATGGTGGAGGCAGGACTGGATACGGTTGTGATGGAAGTATCCTCTCAGGCGCTGATGCTGCACCGTACGCAGGGCTTTGTGTTCGATTACGGTATTTTCACGAATCTGGAACCGGATCATATCGGTCCCAACGAGCATGCCAGCTTCGAGGAATATCTGCACTGCAAGGGATTATTGTTCAAACAGTGCAAGGTAGGTATTGTGAATGGTGACGATGAGCACTGGCAGGCAGTGACGGAAGGACATACCTGCACACTGGAGAGCTTCGGAATGGGAGAGCACTGTATGCTCCGGGCGGAAGAACGGAAACTGGTGCATAAGCCCGGAGAACTGGGCGTGACTTTCCACGTAGCCGGACTGATGGATTTTGATGTGGAAGTGCCCATGCCCGGCAAATTCAGCGTGTACAATGCGCTGGCGGCTATTGCCATCTGCCGTCATTTCAAGGTAGATGAGGAAAACATTAAAAAGGCGCTGTTGCAGGCAAAGGTAAAAGGCCGTATCGAGATGATCAAGGTATCCGATCAGTTCACCCTGCTGATCGATTATGCCCACAATGCCATGGCACTGGAGAGTCTGCTGACCACGTTGCGGGAATATGAACCTCACAGACTGATCAGCCTGTTCGGCTGCGGAGGCAACCGTTCGAGACAGCGTCGTTTTGAGATGGGAGAGGTCAGCGGCAAGCTGGCGGATCTGACCATCATTACCTCCGACAATCCCCGTTTTGAGGAACCACAGGATATTATCGACGATATCAAGACAGGTATGGCAAAAACGGATGGAAATTATGTAGAGATCTGCGATCGTAAGGAAGCCATCACTTATGCTATCGAACACGGAGAACCCGGAGATATTATCGTGCTGGCAGGCAAGGGACATGAAGATTACCAGGAGATCCGCGGGGTGAAGCATCCCATGGATGAGAGAGATCTGATTCGGGATATTCTGGCGGAAGGACATATTCCGGGATCTGCAGCAAAATAATGAGGAAAACAGATTGAATACGTTATATGCGGATATCATTGTAGATATCTCCCACGAAAAACTGGATAGAACATTTCAATACCGGGTGCCGGAGAGTCTGCGGGGCAGACTGGAGCCGGGAGCCTGTGTCATGATCCCGTTTGGCAACGGCAATCGTCTCATCAAGGGTTACGTGGTGGCTTTGGGGGAAACGTGTCAGTTCGCTCCGGAGAAGATCAAGGATATCGCAGGAATGCCGGAAAAAGAGACCGGAGTGGAGGACAAAATGATTGCTCTGGCTGCCTGGATCCGTCGGAATTACGGCTGTACCATGATCCAGGCGCTGAAGACGGTTCTTCCTGTAAAAAAGAAAGAGAAGATCCGGCAGAAGCGCACGGTGCACCTGCTTTTAGACGAAGAAGCCGGAAAGCGCCAGCTGGATGTTTATCTGCATAAGAACCAGAAAGCAAGAGCCAGACTGCTGGCAGGACTTCTGGATCAGCCGGTACAGGAATACGAACTGCTGACGAAGAAACTGAATGTGACAGGTACCGTGATCCGCACGCTGGAAGAACAGAAGATTCTTACTGTTGAATATGAAGATATGCTGCGTAATCCGGTCGATTATCAGAAAAAGACTGGAAAGCAGATCGTTTACACCGAAGAGCAGGAGAGAGCGATCCGTACTTTCGTGCAGGATTATCAGGCAGGAAAACGAAAGACATATCTCCTTTATGGAATTACCGGAAGTGGTAAGACAGAAGTCTATATGGAAATGATCGAACAGGTCGTAAAAATGGGAAAACAGGCGATTGTGCTGATTCCGGAGATTGCACTCACTTATCAGACGGTAATGCGATTTTATGGAAGATTTGGCGACAGGGTATCTATTCTCAATTCCAGATTGTCACCGGGAGAACGTTTTGATCAGTTAGAGAGGATCAGACGTGGAGAAGTCGATGTGATGATCGGACCAAGGTCGGCACTGTTTACACCATTTTCTGATCTGGGACTGATCGTGATTGATGAAGAACAGGAATCGGCTTACAAAAGTGAGCAGGTGCCAAGGTACCATGCCAGAGAGACAGCAGTTGCAAGAGCGACGATGGAAGGAGCGAGTGTCGTGCTCGGTTCAGCAACTCCTTCCGTGGATGCTTATTTTAAGGCGAAGCAGGGAGAATACACATTGCTGGAACTTACCAGAAGAGCGAAGGGACAAAATCTGGCAAGCGTATATACCGTGGATATGCGGGAAGAATTAAAAAAAGGAAACCGTTCCATTATCAGCGACCGTTTAAAAGAACTGATCGAAGACCGTTTACAGAAGCATCAGCAGATCATGTTGTTTTTGAACCGGCGCGGTTATGCGGGATTCGTTTCTTGCAGGTCCTGCGGATATGTAGTAAAATGTCCTCATTGCGATGTGTCGCTGTCGGCACACCGCGGAGGAAAACTGGTCTGTCATTACTGTGGCTATGAGACGAAACAGATGAACCGGTGTCCCGAATGTGGTTCCGGTTATATCGGAGGCTTCAAAGCGGGCACACAGCAGATCGAGGAACTGATAAAAAGGATGTTTCCGCAGGCTGGCGTGCTTCGGATGGATCTGGACACAACAAAATCAAAGGACGGACATGAGAAGATCCTAGCTGCATTTGCAAACCATGAAGCAGATATTCTGATCGGTACACAGATGATCGTCAAAGGACATGATTTCCCGGAGGTGACGCTGGTAGGTGTGCTGGCGGCGGATCTGTCACTGTATTCAAATGACTATCAGTCGGCAGAACGTACGTTCCAGCTGTTGACGCAGGCAGCCGGCAGAGCAGGCAGGGGATCCGCCGGGGGCGAAGTTGTCATACAGACGTATAGCCCGGAGCATTACAGTATCCAGAGAGCGGCAGCTCAGGATTATGATGGCTTTTATGAAGAAGAGATCAACTACAGGAGTCTGATGGGGTATCCACCGGTGCATCAGCTTCTTGCAGTCTGGATGAGTGGAAGTGAAGAAGAGCATCTGAAGAAAGCGGCAGGATATTTAAAAGAATTTACAGAGCGGCTCAACCGGCAGAAGAAACTGGCGATCATCGGACCGACTGCTCCGTTTATTGAAAAAGTAAATGACAGATACCGGCAGCTTATCTATATTAAAAGTGAAGAATACAAATTCCTGATCGAAGCAAAAGATCTTATGGAACAGTATATAGAGATGAATTCAGGCTTTCGAAGCCTTCGGATTCAATTTGATTTTAACCCAATGAGTACAATGTAAACAGGAGAGAAGAGAGATGGCAATTAGAAAAATCCGTGAGTTAGGCGATGAGGTCCTGACAAAACCATGTAAAGAAGTAACGAAGATGACACTTCGTACAAAGATTCTGATCAACGATATGTTAGATACGATGTATGAGGCGATGGGAGTTGGTCTTGCAGCACCGCAGGTCGGTATTTTAAAGAGAATCGTAACAATTGATATCGGTGAAGGACCGATCGTTCTTATTAATCCGGAGATTCTGGAGACTTCCGGTGAGCAGACCGGAGAAGAAGGATGCTTAAGTGTTCCGGGAAAAGCAGGACTTGTGACAAGACCGAATTATGTCAAAGTAAAAGCACTGAACGAAGACATGGAAGAGATCGTACTGGAAGGAGAAGAACTTCTTGCCAGAGCTTTCTGCCATGAAATCGATCATCTGGATGGTAAGATGTATGTTGACCTTGTGGAAGGCGGACTTCACGATGTGGAGCCATATGAGGAGGAAGTTTAATGAAAGTCATTTTTATGGGGACTCCGGATTTTTCCGTAGGAACATTAGAGGCACTCATTGAAGCGGGACACGAAGTGGCACTTGTCGTAACGCAGCCGGATAAACCAAAGGGACGCGGCGGCAAGATGCAGTATACACCGGTGAAAGAAGTGGCAGTTGCCCACAATATTCCGGTCTATCAGCCGAAGAGAATCCGCGAGCCGGAATGTATAGAAGAATTAAGAAAATACAATGCAGATATTATGGTGGTTATTGCATTTGGTCAGATTTTACCAAAAGAGATACTGGAAATGACACCGTACGGATGCGTGAATGTGCACGCTTCGCTGCTTCCGAGTTATCGCGGCGCTGCACCGATCCAGTGGGCAGTGATCAATGGAGAGAAAGTATCCGGTGTAACGACCATGCAGATGAATGAAGGGCTGGATACCGGAGATATGTTATTGAAAGTAGAGATTCCGCTGGATGAGAAAGAGACGGGCGGAAGTCTGCATGATAAACTGGCAGAAGCCGGAGCACGGTTATGCGTAGAGACATTAGATGCATTAAAAGCCGGAACGGTAACGCCTGAAAAACAGGGTGATAGCCCGACCGCTTATGCGAAAATGCTCGATAAGCACATGGGGAAGATTGACTGGAAGATGTCTGCAAAAGAAATTGAGAGACTGATCCGTGGACTGAATCCATGGCCGAGTGCGTATACGAGATGGAATGAGAATGATAAAGGAATGAAGATCTGGGAAGCAGAAGTAGCAGAAGGGCAGACAGATAAGGCTGCCGGTACAGTAGTAGAAGTCGCAAAAGACGGATTCTTTGTACAGACAGGAGACGGACTTCTGAAGATCACTGCACTGCAGATACCGGGGAAAAAGAGAATGGATGCAGCAGCATTTCTGAGGGGATATCAGATGGAAACAGGAACGGTTCTTTAATTTTAAGGAGGAATTACTATGTATTATCCAATGTTTTATGATCCAACATATATCCTTGTAATGATCGGAGTTGTTATCTTGCTTCGGCAAAGATGAATTCGACTTTTTCAAAATATTCCCGCGTGCGCAGCCACTCGGGAATGACAGGAAAAGAAGCGGCAGAAGCGCTTCTTCACAGAGAAGGTATTTATGATGTAAGAGTGGAATATGTCGCAGGTAATCTGACGGATCATTATGATCCGAGATCAAAAGTACTTCGTTTATCCGATGCAACTTACCAGCAGACATCGGTTGCAGCAATCGGAGTTGCAGCTCATGAATGTGGTCATGCGATCCAGCATGCAAGAGGATATGCACCGCTGTCTATCCGTAGTGCGCTTGTACCGGTTGCTAATTTTGGAAGTTCGATCGCCTCCCAGCTGTTTCTGAATCTTGGTGTGATTGCATTTTCAATGGCAGTATTGTTTCAGATTGTAACACTGCCGGTAGAGTTTAATGCGTCAAGAAGAGCACTTAAGATTCTTGGCAATACCGGAATGTTATATCCGGATGAAGTAAGAGAAACAAGAAAAGTATTGACGGCAGCAGCCCTGACTTATGTCGCAGGAGCAGCTTCCGCAATTTTACAGTTATTAAGACTGATCATGATCTCCAATTCTAGAAGAGACTGATCGGTATAGGACAAGATATGTAGGAGGACAGGTATGGCATCATCAGTAAGCAGCCGTGAACTCATACTTGAGACACTGCTTATGATCACAAGAGACGGGCAGTACAGTCACATTGCCTTAAAAAATGTACTGGATCAGTACCAGTATCTGGATAAAAAAGAAAGGGCTTTTATTACAAGAGTCGTCAACGGAACACTGGAGCATATGGTTGAGATTGATGCAATACTGAACCGGTTTTCCAAAGTAAAAGTAAATAAAATGAAACCGGTGATCCGTACGATCCTACGAAGTAGTGTTTACCAGATGCGATATATGGATAGTGTACCGGATCGTGCAGTCTGCAATGAAGCAGTGAAAGTTGCAGCGAAAAGAGGATTTGTGAATCTGAAAGGTTTCGTCAATGGCGTCTTAAGGACGATAAGCCGGAACAGGGAAGACATACAGCTACCGGATAAGACAGATATGGTAACTTATCTGTCGATTGTATATTCGCTGCCGGAGTGGCTTGTAAAACAGTGGCTTGCAGTATACGATGCAGATACAGTAGAGACGATGGGAAAGGCATTTCTGGAAAATAAAAAGACAACTATCCGCAAGAGCCCGAAAGCTGGTGACACAACAGAGTTTGTGAAGCGTCTGGAGACAGAAGGCGTTATCGTAGAACCGGAAACACAGATGAAGGATGTGTTTTATATTTCCGGATATGATTACCTGGAGAAATTACAGACTTTCCGGAATGGCGAATTCTATGTGCAGGATATAAGCTCCATGCAGGTAGCAGAATGGGCAGATCCAAAAGCCGGAGACGTGATCATCGACGTGTGTGCCGCACCCGGTGGCAAATCCATTCATCTTGCAGAAAAACTGGATGGAACGGGCATGGTGGAAGCAAGAGATCTGACGGAATACAAAGTAGAACTGTTGCAGGAGAATATAGAGCGGAGCGGTCTTACGAACATTTGCGCCAGAGTGCAGGATGCGACGGTAAAGGATCCTGAATCCGTGGGAAATGCGGATATTGTAATTGCGGATCTTCCTTGCTCCGGACTTGGTATTCTTGGCCGTAAACCGGATCTTCGTTATAAGATGACACCAATGATGCAGGAAGAGCTGGTTAAATTACAAAGAGAGATTTTAAAAGTAGTATGTGAATATGTGAAACCGGGTGGAAAGCTTCTTTACAGTACGTGTACCATTCATAAAGCTGAAAATGAAGATAATACAGCCTGGTTTCAAAAAGAACATCCGGAATTTCATTTGCAAAAAGAGAAGCAGATACTTCCGGGAATTGACATTGGAGACGGCTTTTATATAGCTATGTTCCAGAGGGAGAACCATGAGTAAAAAAGATATAGCATCTTATAATTATGAAGAATTAACAGAGGAAATGAACCGGATCGGTACAAAGTCTTTCCGCGGGAAACAGATTTATTCCTGGCTGCACGAAAAACTGGTGGATTCTTTTGAAGAGATGACCAATCTTCCAAAGAATCTCAGAGAAAAGTTGGATGAAGAATATGAGATCCGTCAGGTTTCGGTTGTAAAAAGACAAATTTCCAAAATGGATCCGACAGAGAAATTTCTGTTTGAACTGGATGACGGAAATATGATCGAAAGTGTTCTGATGAAATACAACTATGGCAATTCAGTCTGTATTTCATCGCAGGCAGGCTGCCGTATGGGCTGCCGTTTCTGTGCATCGACAATAGATGGACTGGAACGGAATCTTACAGCATCAGAGATGTTACGACAGATTTATGCGATACAGAAGATCACCGGGGAGCGGGTATCGAATATCGTAGTCATGGGAAGTGGCGAACCGTTAGATAACTATGATAATTTTGTACGGTTTGTACATATGATCAGTGATGAACACGGACTTCATATCAGTCAGAGAAATATTACGGCATCAACCTGCGGAATCATCCCGAATATGTTGCGGCTTGCCGAAGAAGGGCTGCAGATCACACTTGCACTTTCTCTGCATGGTTCTAATCAGGAGAAGCGTAAGAAACTGATGCCGGTTGCGAATAAATATGAACTGACGGACGTGCTGAAAGCCTGTGACGTTTATTTTGAAAAAACAGGACGAAGAGTTACATTTGAATACAGTCTTGTAAAGGATGTCAACGATCAGGACGAGGATGTGAAGGAGTTGGCAGCGATGTTAAAAAACCGGAACTGTCATCTGAATTTGATTCCGGTTAATCCAATCCGGGAACGTGATTTTAAGAAACCGGATGGCAAAAATGCCCGTGATTTCAAAAATAAACTTGAAAAAAACGGAATAAATGTTACTATTAGAAGAGAAAGAGGCTCAGATATTGACGGAGCCTGCGGACAGTTAAGACGACGTTATAAAACCGCGAAAAAGGAGAACTAGATGAAAATATATGCAATGACCGATGTGGGTAGAAAAAGAGAAGTCAATCAGGACTTTGTATATGTAACAGATAAACCGGTGGGACCGTTCCCGAATCTTCTGGTAGTCGCAGATGGAATGGGAGGCCATAAAGCCGGTGATTTTGCGTCTAAATATACAGTAAAAGTACTCCATGAAGAACTGGAGAAGACAGTGCTTAAGAAGCCGGAAGAGATCCTTAAGGAGATAGTAATAACTGCCAATCATGAGCTTATTAAAGCAGCGCAGTCGGATGTGAAATTGGAAGGAATGGGTACAACACTGGTTGTTGCTACTGTTATCGGTAATACATTATATTTTTCAAATGTAGGAGACAGTCGTCTGTATCTGATCAATGATAAGATCAAACAGATTTCCAAAGACCACTCTCTTGTAGAAGAGATGGTAAGACTTGGAGGAATCAAAGCAGAAGAAGCCAAGAATCACCCGGATAAGAATATTATCACAAGGGCGATCGGTGTGAAAGAAGATGTAGAAGCAGATATTTATGAATATCGTCTGAGAAAGGGAGACATCATTCTGATGTGTACAGACGGACTCAGCAACATGGTAGAAGATGAGGACATGTTTGACATTGTTAAGGGAGCCAGAGATATTGTTGAGGCAGTTCATATGCTGATAGAGAAAGCGAACAGTAATGGCGGGAGAGATAATATAGGGGTGGTTATGGCAGAGCCACTTGCAGATGAGGTGAGCGTATGGTAAAAGACGGAATATTTCTGGGTAACCGTTATGAGGTGCTGAGCAAGATTGGCGCCGGTGGAATGGCGGATGTATATAAGGGAAAAGATACGATGCTGAATCGCTATGTTGCGATCAAAGTATTGAAGAAAGAATATCGGGAAGATGAGAATTTCGTCCGTAAATTCCGGACAGAAGCGCAGTCTGCAGCGGGACTGCTGAACCCGAACGTTGTAAATGTCTATGATGTAGGCGAGGACCGGGGACTGTATTATATGGTTATGGAACTGGTCGAAGGAATCACGCTGAAAGAGTATATTGAAAGAAAGGGCAGATTATCTCACAAAGAGATTATCAGCATCGCAATACAGATGTGCACCGGTATCGGTGCAGCACATGCGGCAAATATCATTCACCGCGATATCAAACCGCAGAATGTAATTATTTCCAGAGACGGCAAAGTTAAAGTAACAGATTTCGGAATTGCAAAAGCTACTACATCGAATACGATCAGTACGAACGCAATGGGCTCAGTACATTATACATCACCGGAGCAGGCAAGAGGCGGATTCAGTGATGCGAAGAGTGATATTTATTCGATTGGTATTACGCTGTATGAGATGGCAACCGGTCAGGTACCGTTTGATGGAGATTCGACCGTATCTGTTGCAATGAAACACCTGCAGCAGGAAATCACACCGCCGTCAGAACTGGTTC
>OGCO01005266.1_pt1 | contig 12757 bp, 9 predicted proteins | sample 1570171 | NCBI WGS metagenome assembly OGCO01 (sample SAMEA4370583, study PRJEB24528) | human gut metagenome | reverse complement strand
TCCGCGCAAACCTGCCCGGCGAGCTGCGGCAGGCCCAGCAGATCGTGAACGACCGTGCCCAGATCGTGGACACGGCCAATGCACAGGCTCAGGCCATCGTGAAGAAGGCCGAGGAGCGCGCCCGCATCCTGGTGAGCGATGCCGAGATCGTGAAAGCCGCCCAGCAGCGCGCCGCCGAGATCACCGCCGCTGCCCAGAGCGAGTCGCGCACGCTGCGTCAGACCGTGACCGACTACTGCGACAACATGCTCAAGACCACGGAAGAGGCGATGGTGGAGAATGCCGCACAGGTAAAGAACGTGCGCGCCAACCTGCGCCAGAACGCCAAGAAAAACGGCTGATTTCCACACAAATTCCACACATGGCAAAATGATGCGTCCCTGCAGGCAAAAATGACGGCCCGCAGGGACTTTTTTTGTGAAATTTTGCCGCAAAAACAGGGACAAAAAACCTTGCAATCGGGGGCTTGATTTGCTACAATAAATGTGTGTCAGTGGGGTAAAGTGGGTGAAAGTAGGGCAAGGGCCCTCTCCACAGCCCCGAAAGGGGGCGGGCAGCATGTTCTTTGGCCGGTATGACTATACCATCGACGCCAAAGGGCGGCTGAACTTCCCCGCAAAGTTCCGCGACGCCATGGGCGAGAGCTTCGTGGTGCTGGAATGGGTGGACAACTGCCTGTTCGTGCTGCCGCTGCCCGAGGTGGAAAAGCTGGCGGAAAAGCTGGAGGCCGACGAGCTGATGGACAGCTGGGAGGTGTCCGGTGATCTGTTCAGCACCGCTTGCGAGGTGGTGCCGGACAAGCAGGGACGCATCCTTCTGCCGGCAGAGCTGCGCAGCTATGCCGGGCTGGAAAAGGATGTGACCATCATCGGCAACCGCAACCACGCCGAGATCTGGGCCACCGACGTCTGGAACGCCCGCCGCGCGGCGGTGAGCAATGAGCAGCGTGCAGCCCGGCTGCGCAGCCTGCACATCTGACATAAGAATTCTGCAAGAGAGAAAGGAGGCCGTGCCAATGGCTTCAGAAGAAAACGTGCCCTTTGACCCGACCTCATTTGAGCATATCCCGGTTCTGTTGAACGAATGCCTGGAAGGGCTGGCCATCGACCCGGCGGGCACCTATCTGGACGGCACCGCGGGCGGTGCGGGCCACTCCCGCCAGATCGCCCTGCGGCTGGATGCTGCAAAGGGCGGGCGGCTGATCTCGCTGGATCAGGACCCCGACGCCGTGCAGACGGCCCGGGCCCGTCTGGCCGGGCTGCCGGCCACCGTGGTGCAGATCAACTTCCGCTACGCCGGGCAGGCGCTGGAAGAGCTGGGCATCGACAAGATCAACGGTGCACTGCTGGATCTGGGCGTTTCCAGCCACCAGCTGGACGATGCGGCCCGGGGCTTTTCCTACCGGGCAGATGCACCGCTGGACATGCGGATGAGCCAGCAGGGTGAGACGGCGGCAGATCTGGTGAACACCCTCAGCCGTGAGGACCTGGCCCGCATCCTGCGGGACTACGGCGAAGAACCCTTTGCCTGGCAGATCGCCGGCAAGATCGAGGAAGCGCGGGAGAACGCGCCCATCGAGACCACTTTGCAGTTGGCCGACATCGTGGCCAGCGCCATGCCGCCGGCGGAGCGGCGCAAGAACAAGAACCCGTCCCGCCGCACCTTTCAGGCGCTGCGCATTGCCGTGAACCATGAGCTGGATGCGCTGGAAGAGGGGCTGGACACCATTTTCGAGCATCTTGCGCCCGGCGGGCGGCTGTGCGTGATCACCTTCCACTCGCTGGAGGACCGGCTGGTGAAAAACAAGTTCCGCCGCTGGGCCACGGCCTGCACCTGCCCGCCGGAGTTCCCGGTGTGTGTGTGCGGCGGCAAGGCCAAGGCAAAGCTCATTACCCGCAAACCCATTGAAGCCAACACGCAGGAGCTGGAAGAAAACCGGCGCAGCCGGTCGGCTCATCTGCGTGTGTTGGAAAAGTGCTGAGGGATGCCGCAGGCATCCTGTGAGGAGGAGAGGAAACCATGGGTCAGGCAGCATACGATTACAACACCGCGCGGCGCAGAAAAGCGCCGCAGACACAGCGCAAGACCGCATTGCGCGTGGAAAAGGGCGGCAAGCGCCGTCTTTCGCCGCTGCAGGCGGCGCTGCGCAATGCCATGCATCTGGTGGCGGCAGCCCTGCTCACCGGGTTTGCCATCAGCCTGCTGATGAGCGAGGCCCAGCTGGTGGAGCTGAATGATCAGATCCAGGACGCCAAGGCCCAGCTGGTGAGCGCCCAGAGCCAGTACACCTACTACAACAGCACCCTGAACAGCAAGACCAACATCACCAGCGTGGAAGAAGCGGCCAGCCGTCTGGGTCTGATGAAGATCGACCCCAGCCAGATCACCTACATCCGGCTGAACGAGTCCGGTGCGCTGGAGCGTCAGCAGTCCCCTGTGCGGCAGTGGACCAGCTTCATCTACAATGGTGCCGTGACCATTCTGGGCACCGTAAAATAACATCAAAACGGGAAAGCGTGCGGCGGCGCACGCTTTTTCGGTTTTTAGCAGGTCCGGGGCAGCCGCCGCGCGGGCCGATATCCTGAAGAAAACAGCAGGCAGAACGGGTGCTCCGCCCTGTCTGCGGGAGAACAGCATGCAACAAGATTCCAACAAGAAAAAGGGCAAAGGCTACCGGGTGCGCCCGGCCTTTGCGCGGGAACGGCTCAACGGACGCACCCGGCGCGTGTGCAGCATTCTGGGGCTGGCGGCGGTCGTGCTGGCATCGGCCGTGGTCGTCCGCAGCCTGTATGTCATCCAGATCCGGGACGGTGCCAAGTACCGACAGTATGCCGCCCAGCAGCAGCTGCTGGACACCACGGTCAAGGCCACCCGCGGCGAGATCTACGACGCCAACGGCATCACGCTGGCTTCCACCAGCGTGGTGTGGAACATCTGGGCTGACCCCAGCTACAGCAGCATCCTGTACACCACCAGCACCAACGACGATAAAACGACGGTGCGCACATTTGACCCGACCATGTGCGCCGAGGTCAGCCAGGGCATCACCCTGCGGCTGCTCTCCGGCGACGGCGAGAGTCTGGACGCGGTGGACACTTCCTCGGAGGAATATACCCAGCAATACCAGACCGTGTACGATGCACTGTCCAAAATTGATTCCTCCTATGTGGTGCTGGCCACCAAGGTGAACAACGCCGTCAAGCTGTCCATTGAGGATTATGTGTCCGGTTTCAACAAGGCGCACAAAAAGGGCTCCGGCGCAGACCGCATCGGGCGGGTGTCCGTCTCGACGGAAAAGAGCTCTCAGCGCAACTACCCCTACGGAGCCTTTGCGGCTGCCGTGCTGGGCTTTACCGACGGCGAGGGCGTGGGCACCTACGGCCTGGAAAAATCCTACCAGTCCACGCTGGCCGGTGTGGACGGCCGCACCATCACCCGGCGCAACGCGGTGGGCAACGCCATTGCCGACCAGAACGCCACCACCTTTGCCGCCAAGGACGGCTCCAATCTGGTGCTGTCGCTGGACGTGAACGTGCAGGAGATCGTGGAACGCTACCTGACGGAGGCCGTTGCGGCCAACAACGTCGAGAACCGCGGCTGTGCCATCGTGATGAACGTCAAGACCGGTGCGATCCTGGCCATGGCCTCCAAACCGGACTTTGACCCCAACACGCCGCTGGATTACAGCGCCAACCTGGCCTACCTGCAGGAGCAGGTGGCCGCAGAGCCGGAGCTGTACACCATCTACCTCCGGGACGAAAATGACTCGAAGAAGTTCAAGCTGGACGAAAACGGCAACAAGATCGTGGACCCGGACCCGGATTATACCGGCACCTACCGCGATATCCTGTGGAAGAACAAGGCCATCACCGAGCTGTACTACCCCGGCAGTGTGTTCAAGGTCATCACCTCGGCCATGGGTCTGGACTCCGGCGTGGCGACCATGAACACCACCTTTACCTGTGCCGGTGCCTACGGCGTGGCCAAGGAGACCTACCACTGCGCAGGCCACAAGGCCCACGGCACCATCAACATGGCCGACGCTCTGCGCCAGAGCTGCAACCTCTACTACATCCAGCTGGGCCAGCGCGTGGGCTCCCAGCAGTTCTACAATTATTTTGACGCCTTTGGCTTTACCGAGCGCACCGGCGTGGACCTGCCCAGCGAGACCGGCCTGATGAAGTATTATTCGGCCAATCAGCTGGGTGAGGTGCAGCTGGCCTCCTCGGCATTCGGCCAGGCCATGGCCATCACGCCGCTGCAGATGTGCACTGCCGTGGCGGCAGCCGTCAACGGCGGCTATCTGGTCACCCCCCATGTGGTGGATAAGATCACCGACACCAACGGCAACGTGGTGGAGGAGATCGGCACCAACATTCGCCGTCAGGTCATCAGCGAGTCCACCAGCGATGTCATCCGCCAGATGATGGAGTACGAGGTGGGCAACGGAACCGGCGGCGGCAAGAACGCCTACGTTTCCGGCTACCGCATCGGCGGCAAGTCCGGCACGTCGGAACAGCTGAACATGCACCGCCGCGCCGACGGTGACTACAAGAAGGTCGCCTCCTTTGCGGCCGTCCTGCCCGCCGACGACCCGGAGATCCTGGTCTATGTGATGCTGGATGACCCCAACAACGCCCGCACCGACTATTCGTCCATTCTGGCCGCTCCTGTGGCCGGCAACATCATCAGCGAGGTGGCCCCCTATCTGGGTATCGCCACCGACGGCGAGGACCGCAGCCAGACCACCGTCACAGTGCCCAACCTGATCAGCACCGAGTGGAGCAATGCGCAGGTGCAGCTGAACATCAAGGGCCTCAAGCACCAGCTGATGGAGTCGGCATCCGACCAGACGGCGGCGCTGGTGACCTGCCAGTACCCCCATGCCGGGGCCAAGGTGCCCTACGGCACCACCGTGTATCTGTACACCGACACCTACGACGGCAGCCTGACCGAGGTGCCGGACGTGTCCGGCAAGAGTGCAGACTTTGCCCGCCAGATGCTGGCGGCCGCCGGGCTGAACTGCGTGGTGGAGGGTGACGCCAACGGCGTGGTCCAGAGCCAGAGCAGTGAGGTGGGGGCCAGCGTCCAGCGCGGTACCATCGTTACCATTACCTGTGGATAAAGGAACCAGAAAAACGAGAGGGGAATGAACTATGGAAAAGATCCATGCAAGCAAGCTGCTGGCAGGGCTTGTGCCTGCCGGCTTCCTCACCAGCGACCCGGAAGTGGAGCTGGTCACCACCGACAGCCGTGAGGTGCGGCCGGACTGCATCTTTGTGGCCTTTCCCGGCGAGCGGTTCGACGGCCACGACTTTGCGGCCAAAGCACTGGAAGAGGGCGCAGCCTTTGTGGTGGTGAACCACCCGGTGGAGGGCGTCCCGGCCGAAAAAGCCATCCTCTGCCCGGACAGCTACCACGCCATGATGGTGATGGGTGCCAACTACCGCAGCCAGTACCACCCCAAGGTGGTGGGCGTGACCGGCAGCGTGGGCAAGACCACCACCAAGCAGATGACCTATGCCGCCATTGCAGGCTTTGGCAGTACCATCAAGACCGAGGGCAACCAGAACAATGAGCTGGGCTTGCCCCGCACCATGTTCCGCATCGGCAAAGAGACCCAGTACGCCGTGGTGGAGATGGGAATGAGCCACGCCGGAGAGATCGAGCGCCTGAGCAAGTGCGCCCGCCCGGATGTGGGCATCATCACCTGCATCGGGGTGTCCCACATCGGCAACCTGGGCAGTCAGGAGAACATCTGCAAGGCAAAGCTGGAGATCTGCGCCGGTCTGCCGGAGGGTGCTCCGCTGGTGCTGAACGGGGACGACCCCTTCCTGCGCAAGGCCGTTCTGCCCGACCATGTCCGTCCGGTCTGGTTCAGCCTGGGCGATGAGAACGCCGATGTCTGTGCCCTGTCCATCCAGCAGGATGAAAAGGGTATGAGCTTTGTGCTGGAAGATCACGAGGAGGGGACTTTCCTCGTAAAGATCCCCGCCATGGGCCGGCACAACGTGGCCAACGCACTGGCCGCCTACTGCGCCGCCACCCGTCTGGGGCTGAATGCCCGCCGGGTCATTGCCGGTCTGGCCGACTTTGAGCAGACCGGAATGCGCCAGAAGGTGGTGCACGCCAGAGGCGTGGATGTCATTGAGGATTGTTACAACGCCAACCCTGACAGCATGAAGGCCGCGCTGGCCATGTTCAGGGAGTATCCCTGCAAGCGCCGCTTTGCCCTGCTGGGCGATATGCTGGAGCTGGGCGATATCAGCCGCGCTGCCCACGAGGAGGTGGGCCGTCAGGCTGTGGAGAACAAGGTGGACTACCTCGTCACCTATGGCGAGCAGGCCAAGCGCATTGCCGTGGTGGCTGCTGCCAAGGGGCTGCCCACCCTCCATGCCGACACCTACGCTCAGGCCGCCGAGGCCCTGCTGAACAAAATGCAGCCCGGCGATGCCCTGCTGGTCAAGGCCAGCCGCGGCATGGCACTGGAAAAAGTGCTGGAGATCTTTTACAAGGAGTAACATCGAGCTATGATTCGTTTCGCCTTGATCGCCGCCTCAACGCTGGGGTTCTTCCTCACGGCGGCGCTCGGGAATCTGATGGTGCCGCTGCTGCGGGCGTTCCAGGGACGCTGGGATGAGCCCGAGGCCCGGCAGGCACCATCACCCAAGCAGGAAGCGCCGGATGCCGAGCCGGAGCGCCCGCCGCAGGCCCCCACCATGGGCGGGCTCTGCCTGATGGTGGGGGTGCTGGCTGCTGTGGGTGTGGGCTGGACAGCCGCCTGTGTGGCTCAGCCTGAGCTGCTGGGGGCCGAGAGCCTGTTCTCGGTCCGGCTGCTCACAGCGCTGCTGGGGGCTCTGCTCTTTGGCGGCGTGGGTCTGCTGGAGGATCTGGCCCGCATCCGCAGCCGTTCTGTGCTGGGCCTGCGGCGGCACACCCGCCTTGGGCTGGAAGCCGCTGCCGGTGCCGTGGTGCTGGTGCTGCTGGGAGCCAAAGGCTGCCTTGCAGCCGGGATCACCCTGCCGGGCGTGGGCTATGTCGATCTGGGCATTGCCGCCCCGCTGCTGTGGGAAGGGCTGCTGGTCGCACTGGCCGAGTGTGCCCGCATTGCCGATGGCATGGACGGCATCGTCTGCGGCACGTCCTTTGCAGCCATGCTGGGCCTGATGGGGGTGATGACCCTGCTGGGCTGGTTCCCGCTGGGCGTTCTGCCCGCCGCACTGGCCGGTTCCCTGATGGCATTCCTGCTCTGGAACTTCCCGCCCGCAAAGCTGCGGCTGGGCAGCGTGGGCAGCCTGTTTCTGGCCGGGATGCTGGGGTGCGTTCCCCTGTGCATCGGCTGGCCTGACCTCACCCTGCCGCTGGCCCTGCCCTTCTGGCTGGAGGGCGGCATGGTGGCCCTGCAGATCCTGGTCTGCAAGGCCAGCCGGGGCCGCAGGCAGCTGTTCCGCTCGGCACCGCTCCACCGCTGGCTGGAGCTGCGGGGCCAGAGCGCGGAACAGATCTTTTATACCTTTTGTGTCATTGCCATGCTGGGCGTGGCGCTGACCGTTCAGCTGGCAAAAATCAGTTAAGGAGGGGTGCAGTTTGGCAACACTCCGCAGAAAAAAAGCAGAGCCGTTTTCCGTCTTTCAGCGGGACCCCGGCCCCTGGCCGCCCATCCTGCTCAACTGGATGGCGACCCTGGCCATCATCATGGTGTTCGGGCTGGTCATGCTGTTCAGTGCAAGCTATACCACGGGCTATCTCCGCTTTGGGGACAGCTTCCATTACATCAAATCCCAGCTGCTCTGCACGGTGCTGGGCCTGGGCATGATGTTCCTGTTCTCCTATTTTGACCACCGCTTCCTGCGCAGAATGGTCAAGCTGGGCTATGTTGTCTGCCTGATCCTGCTGGTGCTGGTGCTGTTCAGCAGTCCCATCAACGGCTGCCGCCGGTGGATCAGCTTCGGCGGCCTGACCTTACAGGCCTCCGAGGTTGCAAAGTTCGAGATGATCCTGCTCACAGCAGACATCGCCGCCAGGACCCCGCAGATCAAATTCGGCGAGGTGCCCCTGCGCAAGTGGGTCTACCACAGCATCGTGGTGGAGCTCATCCGGCCCATCCTGTGGCTGGTGCCTGTCCTGATCCTGCTGGTGCTGGAGCCCCACATGTCGGGCATCCTGCTGACCACAGCCATCGTGGGCACCATCCTGCTGCTGGGCGGCAGCGGCGGTATCATTACCTGGGGCTGTGCCGGTGCCGCGCTGTTCCTGCTGGAGACTTTGCTGAAGCACGTGGACTCCATCGACTACCTGCAGAGCCGTCTGGATGGCTGGACGCAGGATCTTGACCGGATGACCAGCCAGACCAAGCAGAGCCTGTACGCCATCGGCTCAGGCGGTGCCACGGGGCTGGGCCTTGGCAACAGCATCGAAAAGCAGCTCTGGCTGCCGGAGAGCACCAACGACTTTATCTTCAGTGTCGTGTGCGAGGAACTGGGCTTCGTCGGCGCGGTGATCGTCATCGTGCTGTTCGTCCTCTTTCTGGTGCAGGGCTTCTGGATCGCCTTCCATGCCGAAAACCGGTTCTGCACGCTGGTGGGCATTGGCATTATGGCGCAGATCGCCTGGCAGGTGTTCTGTAACATCGCCGTTGTCACCAACACCCTGCCCAACACCGGCATTTCGCTGCCCTTCTTCTCCTCCGGCGGCACCAGCCTGATTCTGCTGCTGGCCGAGATGGGCGTTATGGTCAATATCGGACGCAACGGCGAACGGGCCCGTCTGGAACGGGAGGAAGCCCACGCCGAGCGGGAGCGCCAGCGCAAGGCAAAGACCATTGTGCTGGATACCGCGCGCAGAGCGCAGACAGAACAGTAAGGAGGAACCAAGATGCGTGTACTCATTGCAGCCGGCGGCACTGCCGGCCATATCAACCCGGCTCTGGCCATTGCGGGAGCCATCAAAAAAGCCGACCCCACCGCCGAGATCCATTTTGCGGGCCGGAAAGAGGGCATGGAGTACCGTCTGGTCACACAGGCGGGCTATCCCTTCCATCACATCGAGATCACCGGCTTTCAGCGAAAGCTGAGCCTGAACAATATCAAGCGGAACATCATTACCCTGTGGAATCTGGCACTCTCCGGCCCCAAGGCCAAAAAGATGATGAAGGACATCCAGCCCGACCTGGTCATTGGCTGCGGCGGCTATGTGTCCGGCCCGGTGGTGCGCTGCGCCGCCAGACAGGGCATCAAGACCGCCCTGCATGAGCAGAATGCCTTTCCCGGCGTGACCAACAAGCTGCTGGCCCCGGATGTGGACATCGTGTTCGCCGCTGTGCCCGCCGCCGTGGAAAAGCTGGGCGCACCCGAAAAGACCATCGTGGTGGGCAACCCCGTCCGGCCTGAGGTGTTCACCCAGGCGAAGAACCGGGAAGCCATCCGTGCCGAACTGGGCGCAGGCGACCGCACCGTGATCCTCTCCTTCGGCGGCAGTCTGGGTGCCCGCCGCGTGAACGAGGTGGTGGCCGACCTCTGCGCCTGGGAGCAGAAGAACAAAAAGCCCGTCCTCCATCTCCATGCCACCGGCCAGTACGGCGTGCAGCTGTTTCAGGATCTGGAAAAGGAAAAGGGCTTTGCCCCCGGCGAGAGCCTTGTGGTGAAGGAATACATCAACAATATGCCTGAGCTGCTGGCCGCAGCGGACCTTGTCATCAGCCGCGCCGGTGCCCTGACACTGGCCGAGCTGGAGGCTGTGGGCCGTGCCGCCGTGCTCATCCCCAGCCCCAACGTGGCCGAGAACCATCAGTATTACAACGCCATGGAGCTGCAGAAGGCCGGTGCCGCTGTGGTCATTGAGGAAAAAGACCTGACCGGCGAAAAGCTGGTGCAGACCGTTGCCGGGATGCTGGCCCAGCCCGGCAAGCTGGCTGAGATGGGCCGCAATGCCCGGAGCCTGTCGGTGGACGACAGCCTGGACCGCATTGCGGATGCCCTGCTCAAGCTGGTCAAGACCCCGTAACGGAAGGAAAAAACAGAGGAAAGGAGGTGCAGCCGGATGCCGCAGAATGACCGGAACAGCCGGAACCGCAAGCGCCGCCGGGCCTACGATCAGGCCCGGGATGACCGGCGCGGCGGGCAGAGCACCCAGCGCCGCAGCAGCGCGGGTGCAGGCAGTGACCTGGGGTACAGCGGGTACGCAGGATATTCCTCCGGCGGCCACCCCATCACGAACCCCAATTATGACCCCGATGCGCCCCGCCCCAGCCGGTATACGGAGCGCACGGTGAACTACGGCTCCTACCAGGATAACAGCATCACCTTTCCCACCGGCGGGCGGAGCAGCCAGAGCGGCGCACAGCGCCCCCGCAGCGGGCAGAACGGCCAGCGGCGCACCTCCGGGGGCAATCAGCGGAACCGCCGCCCGTCTGGCGGCCAGAACCGGAACGCCCAGCGCCGCCCGCAGAACGCCCAGAGCCGCAGCGGCCAGCGGATGCGGCCGGTGCAGGGGCAGAACGCCCGGCGTGACCCCGCCCGGCGGGAGGGCAGGAAAAAGCGGAAGCTGACCCGGGCCGCCATCCGGCGGCGCAGGCTCATGCGGCGGCTCACGGCCCTTGTCATGCTGCTCTGTGTCATCGGTGCGGGAGTCTACCTCACCGTGACGATGCTGTTCAAGATCAGCTCCATTCAGGTGCAGACAGCGGACGGTGTGGTGCAGGAGGCCGGCGGTTATACCAGCGACCAGATCCTGCAGGCGCTGGATGTCCATCTGGAAGAGAATATCTTCAGTTTTGACCCCGGCAGCAAGGCCGCCGCGCTGGAAAAAGTGTTCCCCATGCTGGAGGATATCCGGGTGGAGCGGGATTACCCCGGCACCGTGGTGGTGCGGGTAACAGAAGCCCAGCCTGCCTGGGCCATGCAGACCTCCTCCGGCTGGCTGACCCTCTCGGGCGGCCTGAAGATCCTGGAGAAGGATTCTGCCCAGCCTGCCGGTCTGCCCACTCTGTACGGCGGCGAACCGGTCTCTGCCGAGCCCGGCGAACAGCTGACCTTTGCGGCGGAGCCCAAGGCCGACAGCATCCCGGACAGCACCCCGGACAGCACCCCGGACAGCGCCGCCGACAGCAGCGCCTCCGGCACTGTTGAGGAGGAGGCGGACCAGCGGCTGGAAAGCCTGAACACCCTGCTGGCTGCGCTGGATGCCGCAGGCATGAGCGCCGACGTGACCCGCATCGAGTTTGCGGATGTGGACGAGATGGCTTTCCTCTATCAGGACCGCATCAGCGTCTGGCTGGGCACCCTGAACGAGCTGGAATATAAGCTCAAGCTGGCAAAGCACGTCCTGCTGAATGAGGACGGCAAGGGCTGTGCCGCGACCGACACCGGAAAGCTGGACTTCACCCATATCAGCATGTCCAGCACCCGCAAGTTCACCTTTGCACAGGGTGAGCCGGAGCTGCCCTCCGGCTACATCTTGCCTGAACCGGTGGAGGAAACACCCGCCGAAGAAGGTGTGACCGGTGAAACGGCAGACGGCACTGCCCCGGCAGAGGGCGAAGCCGCTGCAGATGCCGCTGCCGAAACTCCAACGGATACCGCCGCAGCCCCGGCAGGACCCGAAGCCGGACCGACGGCACAGCCGACCCCCGCCGAAGGAACGACCCCGGCGGCGGGCGATGCAAATCAACCCCAAACGACCCAATGAGGAGCGTGTAATGTTATGAAGCTGGAACAATTACTGGAAGGCGTACCCTTTACGCTGGTGCAGGGCAGCCTGGATACCGAAGTGCAGGACATCATCTACGACAGCCGGAAGGCGGCCCCGGGCCTTGCCTTTGTCTGCATCGTGGGCACCCAGCGTGACAGCCACGAGTTTGCCGTGGACTGCGCCGCCAAGGGCGTGAGCGTGCTGGTCATCCAGCATGACATCGACCTTTCTGCCATGCCCGGTGTGACCGTGGTCAAGGTGGAGAGCAGCCGCTATGCCATGGCGCTGATGAGCGGCAACCTCTTTGGCAACCCCTCCCGCCAGATGACCATGATCGGCGTGACCGGTACCAAGGGCAAGACCACCACCACCCACATGATCAAGAGCGTGCTGGAAGCTGCCGGCCGCAAGGTGGGCATGATCGGCACCAACGGCATTTACTACATGGGCCGCCACAAGGACACCGCCAACACCACCCCGGAGAGCTACGAGCTGCAAAAGACCTTCCGGGAGTTCCTGGATGCCGGCTGCGACACGGCCCTGATGGAGGTGTCCAGCCAGGGCCTGATGATGGACCGCGTGGCCGGTGTGCACTACGATGTGGGCGTGTTCACCAACCTTTCGCCGGACCACATCGGCCCCGGTGAGCACAAGACCTTTGAGGAATACCGCAGCTGGAAGGGCCAGCTGTTCCAGCGCTGTGATGTGGGTGTGGTGAACATCGACGACGAGAACACCGAAGCCCTGCTGGAGGGACACACCTGCAAGCTGGTGACCTATGGCCGCAGCGAGCAGGCCGATTACCGCGCCAGCGGCTACGAGCTGCTGCGCACCCATGATTTCCTGGGTGTGAAGTTCCACGTCACCGGCAAGGACGAGATGGACGTGAAGGTGAATATGCCCGGCGAGTTCAGCGTGTACAACGCACTGGCTGCGCTGGCCGTGGGCAAGGTGCTGGGCCTGCCGGATCAGGCCATCCACGACGGTCTGGGCAAGTGCGTGGTCAAGGGCCGCGTGGAGCTGGTGCCCATCAGCAAAAAGTTCACCATCCTGCTGGACTACGCCCACA
>OGCO01005260.1_pt1 | contig 12772 bp, 14 predicted proteins | sample 1570171 | NCBI WGS metagenome assembly OGCO01 (sample SAMEA4370583, study PRJEB24528) | human gut metagenome | reverse complement strand
CAGGTTGCCGGGCTTCATCGGGCCGATCCCTCCACCACTCTTGATAAGGCTGTTCAATTTTCACATGTATTATATATGGAGCGCTCGCCCCTGTCAAGGCTTTTCCCTTTGTTTATTTTTACTAGACATTTCAGCATTTTGTGCCGATTATCCTGTACTTCATGAATGCGAAAATCTTGACAAATGGATGCGGAGCCTATATAGTAAATAAAGTTAGAGTGCATAGCTATGCTCTGCGCTGAAATTCCGTCTGTTTGAGCGGAATAGTTTACTGAAAATATCAGGAGGAAATTATTATGGATATCTACGCTAAGCTGACTGAGGTTCTGGCTGACCACACTGGCCGTGACGCTTCCGAGTTCACCCGTGACACCACTTTCGAGAGCCTGGGCATCGACTCCCTGGAGACCGTCGAGATGGTCATGGAGCTGGAGGAAGAGCTGGACGTCGAACTGGAGCTGGAAGAGAAGATGAACACCATCGGCGAGCTGGTTGACTTCATCGAGAGCAAGATCTGATCTCAGATTATCTGAACTATGGGTAAAATCGCTTTTGTCTTTTCCGGCCAGGGCGCTCAGGCTCCGGGCATGGGAAAGGAGCTCTATGAGTGCAGTGACGCCGCCAAGGCAGTGTTCGAGCTGTGTGACAGCATCCGCCCCGGTACCAGTGAGCAGTGCTTCAACGGTACCAAGGAAGAGCTGACCGTTACGGCCAACACCCAGCCCGATATGTTCGCCGTCGAAGTGGCCGCTGCCCGGGCATTGGTCGATGCCGGCATTCAGCCTGACGCGCTGGCCGGTTTCTCTCTGGGTGAGATCTCCGCGCTGGCTTTTTCCGGCGCTGTCTCTCTGGAAGACGGCTTCAAGCTGGTCTGCCGCCGCGGCGAGCTGATGCAGGAGGCCTCCAATGCCGCCGACTCCGCCATGGTCGCTGTCGTCAAGCTGCCCCCAGAGAAGGTAGAGGAGCTGGCCGGTCAGTTCAATCAAGTCTACCCCGTCAACTACAACTCCCCCGCTCAGACCGTCTGCGCCGGACTCAGCTCCAGCATGGACGGCTTCAAGGCGGCAGTCAAAGCGGCAGGCGGCCGCGCGCTGCCCCTGAAGGTAAGCGGTGCATTCCACTCCCCCTTCATGTCCTCCGCCGCCAAGGGTCTGGCCGAGGTGCTCGCTCCCATGGAGTTTGGCACCCCCAGCTGCCCGCTTTATTCTAATGTGACTGCGCAGCCCTATGAGGACGGCCAGTTCAAGGATCTGCTGTCCCGTCAGGTGGAGAACCCGGTACGCTGGCAGACCATCGTGGAGAACATGATCGCCGCCGGTGTGGACACCTTTATCGAGGTCGGGCCCGGCAAAACGCTGGCCGGCCTGATCGGCAAGATCAACTCCGACGTCCGTGCACTCAATGTGGAGGACGCCGAAAGTCTGAAGCACACCATTGAGGAGGTCAAAGCATGACACTGGAAGGAAAAGTCGCACTGGTGACCGGCGGAAGCCAGGGCATCGGCGCCGCCATCGCCAAGAAGCTGGCCTCCGAGGGCGCAGACATCGCCATTCTCTACGTCGGCAATCCTGCCCCCGCCGAGGAGACGGTCGCTGCCATTGAGGCCATGGGCCGCAAGGTGGCGTGCAAGGTCTGTGACGTGTCCAATTTTGAGGAGACACAGGCCGCCATCAAGGAGATCATCTCCGAGTTCGGCGGTGTGGACATTCTGGTCAACAACGCAGGCATCACCCGGGATAAGGTGCTGCTGGCCATGACCGAGGCTGACTGGGATTCCGTTCTGGATGTCAACCTCAAGAGCATGTTCAACACGATCAAGGCCTGCTACCGCAACTTCATGAAGAAGAAGGCGGGCAAGATCATCAACATCAGTTCCGTCGCCGGTCTGACCGGCAACGCGGGTCAGGCCAACTACTCCTCCTCCAAGGCCGGCGTAGTGGGTCTCACCAAAACTGTGGCACGGGAGCTGGCCTCCCGCCACATCAACTGCAACGCCATTGCCCCCGGTGCCATCCGCACCCCCATGACCGACGCCATGGATCCGAAGGACCTGCAGGCCATTCTGGACACCATTCCGCTGGGCTTCATGGGTGAGGCCGACGACATTGCAGAGCTGGCCGCCTATCTGGCCAGTGACAAAGCCAAGTATATCACCGGCGAGGTCATCCGTGTGGATGGCGGCATCGCCATGTAATTGCGTCAAGGGAGCCGGTTTATCCGGCTCCTGCGCAATACACGCCGGTTTCACGGCAAATCGCCGCTGAATATCCGGCTTTCAGGCATAGCTCATGCCTGCCCTCCTGTCCCGACACTGCGCCGGGACAGTCGAATTTGTTTTTTCCAAGCAGACGGGAAATCTTCCCGTTTCCTTGAACCGGAAAGGAAGATCATAGTGAGAAGAGTCGTTGTGACCGGTCTCGGCGCCGTCACCCCCGTGGGCAACAACGTCCACGACACCTGGTCCAATCTGCTGGCCGGTAAGCACGGCATCGGCCCCATCACCAAATTTGATACCACTGACTACAAGGCCACTCTGGCGGCTGAGGTCAAGGGCTTTGATCCCCTGCTGACCATGGACCGCAGCTTCGTGCGCCGGAATGACCCGTTCTGCCAGTTCGCCGTGGCCGCCTCCGTTGAGGCCATGGAGGATGCCGGTCTGGCCGGCAAGATCGATCCCGAGCGTCTGGGCGTTTACTTCAGCTCCGGCATCGGTGGTCTGTCCTCTCTGTGCGACGAATACTCCAAACTGAAAGATAAAGGCCCCCGCCGGGTCTCTCCCTATACCATCACCATGATGATGCCCAACGACGCCGCCGGTGAGATCTCCATCCGCCACGGTGCGAAGGGTCCCTCCATGGGCTTCACTTCCGCCTGTGCCTCCAGCACTCACGCGCTGGGCGAGGCTTACCGCGCCATCGCCCACGGCTATGCCGACGCCATTATCTCCGGCGGCAGCGAGGCCACTATCACCGAAATCGCCACTGCCGGCTTTGCCAACTGCATGGCTCTGGCCACCACCACCGACCCTGACCGCGCCAGCATTCCCTTTGACGCTGAGCGCAGCGGCTTTGTCATGGGCGAGGGCGGCGCCTGCCTCATTCTGGAGGAGTATGAGCACGCTAAGGCCCGCGGTGCCAAGATCTATGCCGAAATGTGCGGCTATGGTGCCACCAGCGACGCCCACCACATCACCGCCCCCGATCCCGAGGGTATCGAGGGTGCCCGCGCCATCCGCATGGCCTACGAGCAGAGCGGTGTGAAGAGCGAGAAGATCTATATCAACGCCCACGGCACCTCCACCCCCATGAACGACAAGACCGAGACTGCCGCCATCAAGGCTGCACTGGGCGACGAACTGGCCCATAAGGTCGTGGTCAGTTCCACCAAGAGCATGACCGGCCATATGCTGGGCGCTGCCGGCGCCACCGAGGCCGTCGCCGCTGTGATGGCTCTGCATGAGGGCGTTGTCCCCCCCACCATCGGTCTGCAGAATCCCGATCCCGACTGCGATCTGGACTACTGCCCCAATGTGAAGCGTGAGATGGAACTGGATCTGGTTCTGTCCACCTCTTTGGGCTTTGGCGGCCACAATGGCTGCATCGCCTTCAAGAAAGCGGAGGATTGAGATGGATCAGGAAGCGATCAAGAAAATCCTGCCCCACCGGGACAATATGCTCCTGGTGCAGGAGGCTGAAGTTGTGGACGGTGTCGCCCACGCAAAATATCACGTCAGCGGCGATGAGTGGTTCCTGAAGGGCCACTTCCCCGGCAATCCGGTCGTACCCGGCGTCATCCTCTGCGAGATGATGGCGCAGGGCGCCTGCGTGCTGCTGGCTGACGGCCAGATGGGTGACGTGACCCCCATGTTTTCCAGCATGAATAACGTCCGCTTCAAGAGCCCCGTGAAGCCCGGCGATACCCTGGAGAGCGAAAGCGTCATCACCAAGAGCAAAGGCCCCTTCTACTTTGCCAGCGCAAAGGGTTATGTGGACGGCAAGCTGGCCGTTTCCGCTGACTTCTCCTTTGCACTGGTCAAGGGCCGGAAAGACAAAGAATAATTACCCTGCCTGTATGGCAAATGGCGAGAAAGTAGGCAATTTTCTATGCAGCTGAACAATCTGTTTAAGCGTTCCAAGCCGGCCGAGGAGACCAAAGAGGCCCAGGTGCAGGCCGCACCCGAGCCCACCAAGTCCTGTCCCCGCTGCCAGACAGAACTCACCAGTTCCCAGCTGGAGGCGCAGCACTACGTCTGCTCCTGCGGCTACCACTTCCGTATGCCCGCCCGCAAGCGTCTGATGAATCTGGTGGACGAGGGCAGCTTCTGGGAGCTGGACAGCGATATGCGGGGCGGCGACCCCATCCACTTCACCAACTATGAGGCGAAGAAGGAAAAGCTCCGCGCCAGCAGCGGCGAAAACGAGGGCATTATCTGCGGCACCGCCTCCATCGGCGGCCAGAAGTGCGCCATCTTCGTGATGGAACCCTATTTTATGATGGGCTCCATGGGCTGTGTTGTGGGCGAAAAGGTGACCCGTCTCTTCGAGTTTGCCACCCACAATAACCTGCCTGTGGTGGGCTACACCGTCTCCGGCGGCGCCCGTATGCAGGAGGGCATCCTCTCCCTGATGCAGATGGCCAAGACCTCCGGCGCCGTCAAAATGCACTCCGATGCAGGTCTGCTCTACATTGTAGTGCTCACCGACCCCACCACCGGCGGCGTGACGGCCAGTTACGCCATGGAGGCGGACATCATTCTCTCCGAGCCCGGTGCGCTGATCGGCTTTGCCGGTCCCCGCGTCATTGAGCAGACCATCCGCAAAAAGCTGCCAAACGGCTTCCAGCGGGCAGAATTTCAGGTAGAGCACGGCTTTGTGGACGCCATTGTTCCCCGCGAGGAGCAGAAGGATATGCTCACCAAGCTGCTGAAGGTCCACGCCTGGAAGGAAGTCAATGAGACGGTCACCTGGGAACAGCAGAGCTATGAGGCCAGTGAGGACGCCGAGCTGCCCGAAACGAAGCCCATGACCGCCTATGAGCGGGTTCAGGCCTCCCGCGCCAGCGGCCGTCCCACCGGTGCGGACTATATCCGCACGATCTTCCATGACTTTATTGAGCTGCACGGCGACCGGCGCTTTGCCGATGACTCCGCCATTGTGGCCGGTGTGGCATGGCTGCGGGATATGCCTGTGACCGTCATCGCCATCGAAAAGGGCAAGGATCTGACGGAGCGCTTCAAGCGCAACTTCGGCTCCCCCATGCCGGAAGGCTACCGCAAGGCTCTGCGGCTCATGAAGCAGGCCGAAAAGTTCCACCGCCCGGTCGTCTGCTTTGTAGACACTGCCGGTGCCGGCTGCGACATGGGCGCCGAGGAGCGCGGTCAGGGCCAGGCCATTGCCGAAAACCTGATGGAAATGATGTGGCTCAAGACCCCCATCGTCTCCGTTATGGTGGGCCAGGGCGGCTCCGGCGGCGCATTGGCCCTGAGCGTGGCCAACGAGGTCTGGATGGAGGAAAATGCCTGGTACAGCGTTATCTCCCCCGAGGGCTGCGCTTCCATCCTGTGGAAGGACAGCAACAAGGTGCATGAGGCCTGCGACTGCCTGCATCTGACCGCAGCCGACCTGCTGGAGCTGGGTGTGATCGACATGGTGCTGCCCGAGGAGGATCCCAAGGACTTCTCCCCCATCTTCCAGTCTCTCGAGGCCCATCTGGCGCACAAACTGCCCCAGCTGATGGTGCTCTCTGCCGAGGATGTGGCTCAGCAGCGCTATGCAAAGTTCCGCAAGTTCGGCACGCTGAACGGCGCAATTTAATCACTTTTGAACAACCCCACCGAACCGCATTATGGTTCGGTGGGGTTTTATTTTAACTGCGCACCCGAAAGCCTTCCGGCCCTTTTGTCTGCTTCGCTTGCCATTTTTTCTGTGGAGCACCTTCAGCGGTTACCGCACTCGCCCGGGAATGCGCCGCTGGCGCATTCCTGTTTCGGGCTCACCCCAAAAAAAGGAATCCTTTGGAGTTCGCCGCTCCGCCGAAGCTCCCCCTTGCATCCCTGACCTTTTTCTGTTATCATCCAGTTAAAGGAGGGTCACTGCCATGAAGAAAACGATCACCATTTTTCTGACCGTTGTGTGCATCATCATTGCCGGATTTGTGTGGTATCGTATGCCCACCCAGCTGCTGCCCGGGGTGAAGGCATCTGATGTGAGCCGCATTGAGGTATTTGACGGCAACACCGGCAAGGGCTTCGACATCGACGCAGGCGCCGACATCGCCCGTATTCTGGACGACCTCCAGAGCGCCACTCTCCGCCGGGAGGGCATCTCCCTCGGCCATACGGGCGAACGCTTCCGTCTGACCTTCTATGACATGAACGACAAGGTACTGACCCACTTCACCGTCAACAGCGAGACCACCATCCGCCGTGACCCGTTCTTCTACCGGGACAGCACCGACTCTCTCTGCGTGGACGTGCTGGAAGAACTGGAGGCCGCCGCATGAACCTCTCCTCCGCCTTTCCCTGCTGTACGGTCAGAGCGCTCACCGAGGCAGATATGCCGGAGATGTACGCCCTCTGCGCCGGAAATCCGTTCTACTACGAGCACTTCGGCTCCCCCCTGACACTGGAGGGTCTGCGTAGCGATCTGACCGCACTCCCGCCGGGTACTGCACCGGAGCAGAAATACTTTGTCGGCCTGCGGCGGAATGGTAAGCTCATCGCTCTGCTTGACCTCATCCGTGACTACCCTGTCCCCGGCACAGCCTATATTGGCTGGTTCATTCTGGCTGCCGACGCCCAGGGATGCGGTATCGGCTCGCAGCTTATCAAACAGCTATGCAATACGCTGGCCGCCAACGGAATGCAGAAGATCCGGCTGGCCTATGTGCTGGGCAATCCGCAGAGCAAGCGATTCTGGGAGAAAAATGGGTTCCGACCCACCGGTGAGGAGAAGGATATGGGCAGTTACCGGGCTGTATGCATGGAGCTCACACTGTAATTTTTCAAAATTCGGGTTGACAAACCTATCGACACGCTATATAATACACTCAATCGATTTACACCGATAAACCGTTGATGTGGAGATAACGTCAGAAACCGGTCTCACAGAGAGTCGGCGGCGCTGGGATGCCGACAGATACGAGCTGACAAATGGACCACTGAGGGCGCGGTCAAAGGTTTCTTTTCAGAGGCCGAGTATTCCGCGACGTATGCCAACGTGACTGGCACGGGATATGCTGGTATCCTAAGAGCGCGGAACAACTGTTCCGAATCAAGGTGGCACCGCGGATCTTTCTATCCGTCCTTGACAAACTGCTTGTCGGGGACGGATTTTTTGTTGCCCGCAAATCTACCTTTCTTTTCACAAGGAGTGACCGCTATGTATTCCCCCACCTTGGAACAGGCCAGAGCCTACGCCGCCGATTACAAGTGCGTGCCGGTCTGCCGCACCATCCTTTCTGATATGCGCACACCGATCGAAGTGCTGAAGGTGCTGAAAAACGTCTCAAAACACTGCTATCTGCTGGAAAGCCTTGCAAGCAGTGACAGTTGGGGGCGCTACACCTTTCTGGGCTATGAGCCGGGACTGGAGATCACCTGCGTGGATGGCCGGGTGCGCATCACGGACAATGGTCAAGTGATGCAGCAAAACACGCGACATCCCGGCGAGATCCTGCGTCGGATCGTGGCGGAGCACAAAAGCCCGAAAGTTGAGGGCTTTCCCACCTTCACCGGCGGTCTGGTGGGCTACTTCTCCTATGATTTTATCAAATATGCCGAGCCCAACCTGAAGCTGGATGCCGAGGATCAGGAACATTTCAACGACTTTGACCTGATGCTCTTTGACAAGGTGATCTGCTTTGACAATCTGAAGCAGAAAATCATCCTGATCGCCAACGCCTCCACCGACGACCTGGACAGCAGCTATCCCGCGGCGGTACAGGCGCTGGACGAGATGGCCCAACTGATCCGCACCGGCACCCCCGCCCCGGATCAGCCGCTGAAGCTCAGGAGCGAATTCCGTCACCTCTTCGACAAGGAGCAGTATTGCAGCATGGTGGAACGGGCCCGGAAATATATCTATGAGGGCGACATTTTCCAGGTAGTGCTCTCCAACCGGTTGGAAGCGGACTGTGAGGGCAGCCTGCTTGATACCTACCGGCTGCTCCGAGTCATCAACCCCTCTCCCTATATGTTCTACTTTTCCAGCGATGACATTGAGATCGCCGGTGCCTCCCCGGAAACACTGGTCAAGCTGACCGACGGCACGCTCTACACCTTCCCGCTGGCGGGTACCAAGCCTCGGGGCAAAACGCCGGAGGAGGACAAAGCGCTGGAGCAGACCCTGATAGGTGACCCGAAGGAGCGCAGCGAGCACAACATGCTGGTGGATCTGGGCCGCAATGACATCGGCAAGATCAGCCAGTTCGGTTCGGTGGAGGTAGAACGCTACATGGATGTGCTCCGTTACTCCCATGTCATGCACATCGGTTCCACCGTGCGCGGCACGATCCGCCCCGACAAGGACGCGGTGGACGCGGTAGAGGCCATTCTCCCCGCCGGGACGCTGTCCGGTGCGCCAAAGTTCCGGGCCTGTCAGATCATCAACGAATTGGAGAACAACAAGCGGGGCATTTACGGCGGCGCGATCGGATACATTGACTTTACTGGCAATCTGGACACCTGCATCGCCATCCGCATTGCCTTTAAAAAGAACGGCAAGGTATTCATCCGCTCCGGCGCGGGCATTGTGGCCGACAGTGTGCCTGAGAGCGAGTATCAGGAGTGCATCAACAAGGCTCAGGCCGTGGTGAATGCGGTCAAGGCATCCGAGGGAGGGCTGGACTGACATGGTTTTACTCATCGACAATTATGACAGCTTTTCATACAATCTCTATCAACTGGTAGGCTCCATCGACCCGGACATCAAGGTCATCCGCAATGACGAGCTGACGACGGCGGAGATTGAAGCGCTGGCTCCCCGCCGCATCATCCTCTCCCCCGGCCCCGGCAAACCCGCCGACTCCGGTGTCTGCGAGGATGTGATCCGCTGTTTGACCGGAAAAATCCCGATTTTGGGCGTCTGCCTCGGCCATCAGGCCATCTGTGAGGTGTTCGGTGCCACCGTCACTTACGCCAAGCAGCTCATGCACGGCAAGCAGTCCATGGTGAAGCTGGATGTAAACTGCCCCATCTTTTCCGGAATGCCGGAGGGAATTCCCGCCGCCCGCTATCACTCGCTGGCCGCAAAACCGGACACCATTCCCGATACACTGAAAGTCGTCGGCGCAACGGAGGACGGTGAGGTCATGGCTGTGGCCCACACGAGCGCACCGGTATATGGGCTCCAGTTCCACCCGGAGAGCATTCTCACCCCGGACGGGCGCCGCATTCTTGAAAATTTTCTGGCTGACAAACCGCTTTAAACTCAGGAGGAATCGATATGATCCAGGATGCAATTATCAAGATCGTTCAGAAGGAAGATCTGAGCTATGAAGAGTCCTATGCCGTGATGAACGAGATCATGAGCGGCCAGACCACCCCCACCCAGAACGCCGCGTTTCTGGCGGCGCTGTCCACCAAGAGCACCCGAGCGGAGACGATTGACGAAATATCCGGCTGTGCCGCTGCCATGCGGGATCACGCTATCAAGTTCGATGCAAACGGCCTTGAGACGCTGGAGATCGTGGGCACCGGCGGAGATGGCGCCCACAGCATCAACATCTCCTCCACCGCCGCCATTGTGATCGCCGCTGCCGGAGTGCCGGTCACCAAGCACGGCAATGTGGCCGCCTCCTCCAAGAGCGGCGCAGCCAATGTGCTGGAGGCGCTGGGCATCAACGTCAAGCTGGAACCCGCCAAGATGGAACAGGTACTTCAGAAAACCGGGATCTGCTTCCTGCACGCTCAGGTCTACCACACCTCCATGAAGTATGTGGGCGCGATCCGAAAGGAACTGGGCTTTCGCACAGTGTTCAATATTCTCGGCCCCCTCACCAATCCGGCTCACCCCACCATGCAGGTGCTGGGCGTCTACGACGAATATCTGCTCCAGCCTATGGCACAGGTGCTGAGCAGTCTGGGCGTCAAGCGGGGCATGGTGGTCTATGGTCAGGACAAGCTGGACGAGGTCTCCATCAGCGCCCCCACCTCCGTGTGTGAATTCAAAGACGGCTGGTACAAAACCTACACCATCCAGCCCGAAGATTTCGGTCTCACCCGGGGCACCAAGCAGGATATCGAAGGCGGCGAGCCGGAGTACAATGCTCAGATCTCCCGCGCCATTCTCTCCGGTGAGTTGACCGGTCCGAAGCGCGACGTGGTCCTGCTGAATGCCGCCTGCGGCCTCTATGTTGCCGGAAAAGCAGAGTGCATTCAGGACGGCATCGCAGTGGCCGCGGAGCTCATCGACACCGGTAAGGCCCTTGAAAAGCTGGAGGAATTTGTGGCAGCCAGCAACGCCTGATCCTTTTGGAGGTAATTATGTCTACTATTCTGGACACCATCGCCGACTACGCCCGGCTTCGCGTGGCGCAGGACGCACAGTCGCACAGTCTGGATGATCTGAAAGCGCTCTGCCGACAGGCAGGGCCGGGTAACGGCACCGCATTTGAGCGGACACTGGCAAAGAACGGCATGAGCTTTATTTGCGAGGTGAAAAAGGCCTCCCCTTCCAAAGGGATCATTGCAGAAAACTTTCCTTATCTGGACATTGCCCTCGCTTATGCGGATGCCGGCGCAGACTGCATCTCCTGTCTGACAGAGCCGAAGTGGTTTCTGGGATCTGACGAAATTTTCAGCCGGATCCGCGCCGCAGTTTCTACGCCCATGATCCGAAAGGACTTCACAATAGACGAATATCAGCTCTACCAAGCCCGGCTCATGGGGGCAGATTGTGTTTTGCTTATCTGCGCACTGCTTGACACGGAGACGATTCAGCGGTATCTTACTATATGTGAAAGTTTGGGCCTGGCTGCACTGGTGGAAGCCCACGATCCTGACCAGATCCGCTCTGCCGTTTCCGCCGGGGCAAAGATCATCGGTGTAAACAACCGCAACCTGCACGATTTTTCCGTGGACTTCTCCAACGCCGCACGGCTGCGGGATCTGATCCCGCCGGAGTGCATTTATGTTGCGGAGTCCGGCGTTTCCGCCCCATCCGACATCGCTCAGCTGAGCAAAATCGGCGCAGACGCTGCACTGGTGGGCGAACTGCGGACAAGAAAAAAATGCTTTCTGAAATGAGGAGCTTTGCCCAATGACGAAGATCAAGACCTGCGGCCTGTTCCGTGAACGGGACATCGACTATGTGAACCAGTATCTGCCCGATTATGCAGGATTCGTGCTGAACTTTCCCAAGAGCCGCCGCAGCCTGTCGCCCGAAAAGGCAGAGGACTTGATCCGCCTGCTGAATCCCGGCATTCAAGCCGTCGGCGTTGTGGTTGACCTGCCGCTGGAAACCGCCGCCGGGCTGCTGGAACGGCGCGTGGTGGACATTCTCCAGCTCCACGGCCACGAGGACGAGGACTACATCCGTGCATTGAAGGAACGCACAGATCGTCCGGTCTGGAAGGCGTTTCAAATCGCCTGTGCGGCCGACCTTGAGGCCGCACAGAACAGCTGCGCCGACATGATCGTGCTGGACAATGGTCAGGGCACCGGCGAGTGCTTCGACTGGAGCCTGCTCTCCGGTTTTGAGCGCCCCTACTTTCTGGCCGGCGGGCTGAACCCCGGCAATGTGGTCAAGGCTGTCAAGCAGCTGCATCCCTATGGGATCGATCTCTCCAGCGGCATTGAGACCGACGGAGTGAAAGATAAAGGTAAATTATCTTCCGTTATCGCTTCGGTACGGAGGATGAAATGAAAGGAAAAGGTGAGTTACCATGAAACTGTTCCTGGACACTGCGAATGTGGATGAGATCCGCAAGGCAAATGAGATGGGCGTCATCTGCGGCGTCACCACCAACCCCAGCCTGATCGCCAAGGAAGGCCGCGATTATGCCGAGACCCTGAAGGAGATCTGCGGTATCGTTGACGGCCCGATCTCCGGTGAGGTCAAGGCTACCACCGAGGATGCCGTGGGCATGATCAAGGAAGGCCGCGAGATCTTCGCCATTGACCCCAAGCACATGGTCGTGAAGATCCCCATGACCCTTGAGGGCCTGAAGGCCATCAAGATCCTGTCCGCCGAGGGCATCCCCACCAACTGCACCCTGATCTTCAGCACCAACCAGGCTCTGTTGGCCGCCCGCGCCGGTGCCACCTATGTCAGCCCCTTTGTCGGCCGTCTGGATGACATCAACGAGGATGGTCTGGCCCTCATCGAGGACATCGCCAATGTGTTCGCCCTCTATGACGACATCCATACCGAGATCATCTCCGCCTCCGTGCGCAACACCGCTCACGTTCTGGGCTGCGCCCGTGCCGGTGCTGATATCGCCACCGTGCCCTTCAAGGTCATTGAGCAGATGGCCAAGCACCCCCTCACCGACTCCGGCATTGTGAAGTTCCAGGAGGACTATCGCAAGGTGTTCGGTGACTGATCTCTGAACCTTACCCTACCTTTCCCTTCATTATCATAAATGGGGGAACCTTTCTCGCCGCTCCTCTCCAGCTGGAAGGGCGGCGAGAAACGGTATACCTCAACACATTAAACTTCTAAGGAGCGAACTACCATGTCCAACGGACGATTTGGCATCCACGGCGGCCAGTACATCCCGGAAACGCTGATGAACGCTGTCATCGAGCTGGAGGAAGCCTACAACCACTATA
>OGCO01005256.1_pt1 | contig 12777 bp, 6 predicted proteins | sample 1570171 | NCBI WGS metagenome assembly OGCO01 (sample SAMEA4370583, study PRJEB24528) | human gut metagenome | reverse complement strand
CATGGATCGACTACATCTCCAAGAACTCGCCGCTCAAGCCGCGCTACGACCGTCGCGCGGTGGCCGTCACCGGCATCCCGGCCGATGGCAAGGTCACGGCCGGTACCTCGTTCGATCTGCAGTTCTCGAAGCTCACGCTCACCTCGCTGGGCGTGCCCGCCGAGACCAAGCTGGTCGCCACGATCGACGGTACCGAGGTCGGCTCCGCGGCCGTCAAGGACGGCGACACCGCCACATTGCAGGTCGCGGTTCCCGCCGGGCTGCCGGCTGGCGCGGCGACGCTCACCGTCAAGGCCGTGACCAACGGCACAACCGTGACACTGCCGCTGACCGTCGCCGCCGGCACCTCGACCGAACCTCAGCCCGGCAAGCCCGGCAAGCCCGAGCAGCCTGGTCAGACGAAGCCCGGTACGGGCGATGAACGGCACGACGGCGCGAACAACGCAGCCGGCAATGGCGGCAACGCCGGCGCCGTCGAGCAGCTGTCGCAGACCGGCGCACCCGTGGTGGCGGTGGTCGTCGCCATGATGGCGTTGCTGGCCGCCGGTCTCACCGCGGTCCGCACGTCGAAGCGAGCCGATCGCATACGCTGACCGGCCAGCTGAACTGGCCACAGTCCTCCGCGTGGTGGGACGCGCCCCAACGGGTGCCTCCCGCCACGCGGATTTTTTATGCGCGCAGCGAGACCGGGGGTGGTCGCCAACACACCAAGCCACCGTCAGACTCGCTACGCGAGCCAGCTCCCACCAGCAGGAGCAAGACGACGCACCTCCCAATGACAACACAAGACCGAGGCCGGTCGCCGTGGCATCCGCTTCGTTCCTCTCCCCACGCATGCCCCCGCCCGTGAATATCGTGTGGGAATCGTCGAATTTCGGCAGGGCGAAACCATTACAAGCCACTTGAACGTTCACAATGGGAGGTATGCCGCTAGCCGCCATCATCACCATAGCCGTCATCGCCGGCGTCATCGTCCTCATCGTCGCCGTGACGTTCGCCCTTCGCGCCCGCCGCCACAAGCGCCTGTCGCAGCAGCTCGTCAAACGCAACGACGATCAGGTGCATTACGTCTTCGTCGTGAACCCGTCCAAGCCGCAGGCCGCCCAGCGGCGCGCGCACATCGAACAGTTCTGCCGTGACAAGGGACTGACCGACGTGGAATTCATCGACACGCAGCTCGACAAGGACGGCCGCGCATGCGCCAAGGAGGCGCTCGCCAACGGCGCCGACGTAGTGGTCGCGGTCGGCGGCGACGGCACGGTGCGCACGGTGGCGAGCGCCGTCTCCGGCACCGGCCATGCGCTGGGCATCATCCCCATCGGCACCGGCAACCTGTTTGCCCGCAATATGGGCGTTCCCGTGGACGATATCGACGCCGCGCTGACCGTGGCCACCTCCCACGGCTCCCGCCTGGTGGACATGGGCCGTCTCACCCTGCTCGACCACCCGGAGGACGACCACGGCCACGCCTTCCTCATCATCGCCGGCATCGGCTTCGATGCGGCCATGATCGACGACACCAACCCCGAGCTCAAGGCGAACATCAGCTGGCTCGCCTACTTCGTGGGCGGCGTGAAGAACCTGTTCGCGCCGAAGTTCCGCGGCACGCTGACAGTCACCAGCGCCGACGGCTCGACCCACACCATCAAGAATCTCGATTTCCGCACGGTGATGGCCGGCAACTGCGGCCAGATTCCCATGTTCTCGCTGATGCCGGCGGCATCCTATGACGATGGTCTGCTGGACTTCGAAATCATCGACACCACCGGCGGCATCCTCGGCTGGGCCAACCTGTTCGGCGACGTGGTGCACCAGACGATCATCGGCAAGCCCGAACAGAACCCGCTGTCCACGAACTCGACCATCGAACAGGTTCAGGGCGTCAGTGCCGAAATCACATTGGAAAAGCCGGCCAAAGCGCAGGTGGACGGCGACATGCTACCGGAGACCAAACATATTCGTTTCTCAGTGGATCATCGCGCGCTGATCGTGCGCGTACCCGACGCCTCCGCGCTGGAAAAGACCGCACAGGCCGCTGCCTCAAACGCCACCTCGGATTTCGCCGAAATGACCGGCACGCTCGAGCCGATTCGCTGATCCGCTACGATGCGTGGCCGGTGACTCGGGCGACGTGCATTGCCAGATAGGCGGTTTCGTCGTCGCTGATATCCGTGTCGAGGCGCAGTTCGAGCAGGGAGGCGATGGTTCGCGCGCATCGTAGCGCGGCGGGATAGGACTCACGAATCACCTTCATCACCGGTGCCGGCTCATCCGTCAGTTGCTGGTGCTGGTGGATGCGTACGAACAGGTAACGCAGATGGGTGATGAACCTGCCCACATTCACGGAACTGCGGTCCAACGTGATGCCGTAGCTGTGGTCGATAATGTCAAGCAGTTGCTGGATCACGCCCGTCATCGTATACGTATAGGACAGGTCGCCGGTGGCGAAGCCGGCGTTGACCAGATGCATGGCAAGCGCGGTGGCCTCGCCGTCCGGCAGCGTGACGTCGAGCCGCGCATTGAGCGATGCGAGCATCGCACGCCCCTGCGCGTATTCCTGCGGGTACAGGTTGCTCACCTCGCCGAGCAGCGGGTAGGTAATGTCGATGCCGCGCCGCACCCGCTCCACCGCATTCGCCACGTGATCCGACAAGGCCATGACCAGCGTGGTGCTGCCGGTCTCACGCTCCCCCAGTCCGGCTTCCTGCATGGATTCGACGACCACGCGGATGATTTCGGGCGGAATGTCCGCCAGCATCTGCGCCAGATGGTCCGGGTCCCGCCCGTCCGACGGCACGAAGGTGCGCACGACTTTCGACTCGTCGACCGTCTGCCCCGGCTTGGCTTGGAACCCCAGTCCACGGCCGGTGAGAATCACCTCACCGCCGTCGCCGCCTTTGGCGAGCACGACGTTGTTGTTGAACACTCGCAGTATTTCCATGGCATCCTTTCGCAACGTCATTGTTCCACATCGATGATCGGGCTGCCGGCTGATACGGTTTTGCAGTCACCGCCGTTGTTGTCGCCGCTACCGTCGCCGATCAACGGCGTGACCACGGTCAGTTCAGCGGCGTTGACCACCGTCACCACCACCACAACGCTGTGCCCGGCCGCCGCGACTTTGCCGAAATCCACGGTGGCCAGTGGCTCTCCCGCCGCGATCCGCTCGCCTTTAGCCACGACCACAGCGAATCCCTCGCCATCCATATCGACGGTGTCAATGCCGATATGAACCAGCACCTCGATGCCGCCATCGGTTTTAATGCCGAAGGCATGGCCGGTTCGGGCCACGGTTTTCAGCATGCCACTGACCGGTGCGAGCACGGCTGTCTCACCGGTCGTCTCCGGCACGACGCCTACGCCCTCCCCCAGCGCGCGGGAGGCGAACACCGGATCGCCAGTCGCTTCCAGATTCACCAGCCGGCCGGCGACCGGCGACAAGATGGCGTTGGAGTCAAGAGCCCGATCGGAGGCGGGCCGCGATGGAGAATCTTCCGCAGACTCCGCATCCGACGATGTCGTGCCAATCCCTCTCACCGCATCCTGCGAGCGTGCGTTCTCGCCCGCCGAGACCATCTGTGCCTCCGTGGCGCGCGACGGCGTGCGGTACCCGAACAACACCGTCAACACCATCGCCATTACAAACGCAACGGCGATGGACAGCGCGTACACCCACATCCGATCGAACACCGGAATCGTCAGCAACGAGGAGAAGGCGAATGCCGTAGTCGTAACGCCCCGGACCATCTGGCCGGATGGCAGCACGGACGGGAACAGCCAGCCGAACACCGCGCTGGTCACTCCGCCGGCCGCGCAGCCGGCGAGCAGCCAGCGGTAGACGCGGCGGTGATGCAGATGGATGCCGTACAGGCTCAGTTCCGAAACGCCACCCAGCAATCCCGCGAGCAACGCCCCCACCGCGGTCTGCCGCATGGCCGAATCCTTGCCGCGTACGGCCAGCACGAGTACGCCGGCGGTGGCACCGAAGCAGGCGAAGTTCCATACACCCATCGGACCTTGGACGAAGTCGTAGCCGAGCGTCTGAATGTTCATCAGTATCAGGGCGTTCAACGGCCAGTGCAGACCGAGCGGCACGAGAAACGGGTAGAGCATCGGGATGATGAGCGCGAACAGGAATGGCACGTGCGCGTTAAGCCATGCTGTGGCCGCTCCCAGCCCGCTGCCGAGCCATATTCCCAGAGGCCCGATAACCAGTATGGTGAGCGCAAAAACGACGACCAGTGAGAGGAATGGCACGAACACCAGCTGTACGCTGTCGGGAATGACGCGCTTCAGCCCGCGGTAGACCACGGCGAGCACGGCGGCCATGAGCAATGGTACGAAGATGTTGCCACTGTAGTCGTTGAGTTGAATCGGTATGCCGAACGCCGACACGGTGCAGGTTTCGGTGCCGAATGTGGCGGTGGCCGAGCATTGAATCTCCCCGGAGAGAGCGCTGGATACGGACGTCCCGGACATTCCGGACATCACGCCAGTAAACTGCGGGGTCATCAGCGCGGCCATAATCGCGCCGCCGAGCCAGGGGTCGACGTCCAGTTTCTTGGCCGCATTGTAGGCGATCATAATCGGCAGAACGGTGAACACACCCTCCCAAATCGCCTTGAGTAGTATCCAGCCGGCGGAGGTCTCGCCGTCAGGCACGATGCCGAGTGCAACGATCACGTTGACGATGGCGATGACCAGCGAGGCACCGAGTAGCACGCCCAGAATCGGGCGGAACGAGTCGGACAGGTAGTCGAAAAACGCGGCAGCCCGGGCACGGGCGGCACTGCCCCACTCGCGGATGGTACGAGGCATGAAGTGACGGGATGTATTGGCTGGGCCGTGACTCTGCTCGGTGTCGGTATCGCGCAATGGTGCGACGTCGTCGGAAAGGTTCGGCGCGGACTGCGTAGGCTGCGTAGGCTGAGTGGATTGCGTTGACTGAGTGGATTGCGTTGACTGAGTGGATTGCGTTGACTGAGTGGATTGCGCGGACTGCGTTGGCCGCGACGCCGCCGATGGTAATTGCGTTGCCGGAGTCAATCGCGCTGCCTGCATCCGAACGATCTGCTCGTACACCGAGGCGACCGCTCCGCCGATGATGACCTGATAACGATTGCCGGTTCGCGGGAATGCGCCGAGGACTCCGGGGATGGATTCGAGACCGTGCTGGCTGACCTGGCCGGCGTCGTCCAGTTCGAAGTGCAGTCGCGTGGCGCAATGGGTCAGGTTGGTGATGTTCGCGGAGCCGCCGACGGCATCAACGATGCACGCCGCAATCACTGCAGGCGTTGCGTTCGATGCGTTCGCCACGGTTCCTCCTTGCTGCCGTATGCCACTGTGTTCCATTATCGGCGCTGGGTGCCCCAAAAGCACGGCAATGCCGGCAAAGCATCGCGAAACGGCAACTATGCGCTACGGTGCTCCGCGATAGCGTTCCGCTATGGTGTTCCGCCGCACCCGTTCTCCGTATTTGCCGCAGCGCCCATTCCGACTTCATTCCACCATGCAGAATCCTGCAATCGTTGTCAATAATCATCGTTTTTTGCCGCCTATTCGGAGTGTCGCGACCGAGAAAGTCGTATCCTATCTTTCACACACGTTGCGTAGCAGGGTTGTTACTCAAAATGAGGCAAGACCTGGAGTGACGTGGAATTTGCGTATCGTAATATGCGAATTCCACGTTGTTCCAGGTCTTTTTTGTTTTCGGGCGACTTCAGGCAATCGAAGCCTGACCTTGCATGCGGCAGAGGGGCCACGCGGCAGGCGCGGCCCGTCAACGGCGAAAGGACAAGGCAATGACGACGACGGCATCACCCGTATCGAAGCAGACGGCATCCGCGGCACAGGAGACCGGCGCAACCGGTGCAGCGGCCACCGCAATCGAAACCATCGAAACCGGCGTGGCCGGGGTGGCGGACGCGGCCACAAACGCGGCAGCAAACGCAATCGAGGACCTCGAAGCCGCCGAATCACGCGGCTTCTCCACGCGCTTCCCGCTCAACAGCGCATTCATCTTCACCTTCGGCGCGCTCGGCGGCATGCTGTTCGGTTTCGACACCGGCATTATCTCCGGCGCCTCCCCGCTTATCGAATCGGACTTCGGCCTGAGCGTCTCCCAGACCGGCTTCATCACCTCCTCGGTGCTGATCGGCTCGTGCGCAGGCGCGTTGTCGATCGGCGCGCTGTCTGACCGGTTCGGCCGCAAGAAGCTGCTCATCGTCTCCGCGCTGCTGTTCCTGCTCGGCTCAGGCCTGTGCGCCTCCTCCACCGGATTCGCGATGATGGTGTGCGCCCGCATCATCCTGGGCCTCGCGGTCGGCGCGGCTTCTGCCCTGACCCCGGCGTACTTGGCCGAACTGGCGCCGAAGGAGCGTCGCGGCTCGCTGTCCACGCTGTTCCAGCTCATGGTCACCTTCGGCATTCTGCTGGCCTACGCCTCCAACCTCGGATTCCTGAACCACAACCTCTTCGGCATCCGCGACTGGCGCTGGATGCTCGGTTCGGCGCTGGTGCCGGCCGCCTTGTTGCTGCTCGGCGGCCTGTTGCTGCCCGAATCCCCGCGTTATCTGGTGAACAAGGGCGACACCCGCAACGCCTTCAAAGTGCTTACGCTGATTCGCAAGGACGTGGATCAGACCCAGGTGCAGATTGAGCTGGACGAGATCAAGGCCGTGGCCGCACAGGACACCAAGGGTGGTGTGCGCGAACTGTTCCGTATCGCTCGTCCGGCGCTGGTGGCCGCCATCGGTATCATGCTGTTCCAGCAGCTCGTGGGCATCAACTCGGTGATCTACTTCCTGCCGCAGGTGTTCATCAAGGGCTTCGGCTTCCCTGAAGGCGACGCGATCTGGGTGTCGGTGGGCATCGGCGTGGTGAACTTCGTGAGCACCATCGTGGCCACGCTTATCATGGATCGTTTCCCGCGCAAGGGCGTGCTGATCTTCGGTTCCATCGTGATGACCGTTTCGCTCGCAGTGCTCGCCGTGATGAACTTCGTGGGCGACGTGGCCGTGCTGGCCGTGCCGACGATGATTCTCATCGCTTTCTATATCCTCGGCTTTGCGGTCTCGTGGGGCCCGATCGCCTGGGTGCTTATCGGCGAGATCTTCCCGCTGAGCGTGCGCGGCATCGGCTCCTCCTTCGGCTCGGCGGCGAACTGGCTGGGCAACTTCATCGTCTCCCAGTTCTTCCTCGTGCTGCTCGATGCGTTCGGCAACAATGTGGGCGGCCCGTTCGCGATTTTCGGCGTGTTTTCGGCCCTGTCCATCCCGTTCGTGATGCGCTTGGTGCCCGAGACCAACGGCAAGTCGCTGGAGGAAATCGAGGAGGAAATGACCAAGCGCTAGACAACCGGCACACGATTCGCACAAAAGTTGACAACTCTTAACATAATCGTACCCAACGTGGCGAAAAAACGTGGCAGAATAGGGAGCATGGTAGCAAACAATGCGGGTCAGCCCGCCACCCCAGCAGATCTGATCAATGTCGATGAGGTTATCGGCAAATACTATGACCTCGTCCCCGATCCCGAAGTCCCCGAGCAGCGTGTCATCTTCGGCACCTCCGGCCACCGCGGATCGTCCCTGAAGACCTCGTTCAACGAGGCCCACATCATCGCCATCTCCCAGGCCATCGCCGAATACCGCAAGAAGGCCGGCGTCACCGGCCCGCTGTACCTCGGCTCCGACACCCACGCGCTGTCCGGCCCGGCCAAGAAGACCGCCATCGAGGTGCTCGTCGCCAACGGCGTGCACGTACGCGTCGATTCCCGTGACGACTTCGTGCCCACCCCGGTGGTCTCCCAGGCCATCCTGACCCACAACCGTGCGGCCGACGGCACCCAGCGCTTCGAGGGCGAGGGCCTCGCCGACGGCATCGTCGTCACGCCGTCCCACAACCCGCCCACCGACGGTGGCTTCAAGTACGACCCCGTCACCGGCGGCCCGGCTCCGGCCGAGACCACCAATGCCATCGCCGCTCGCGCCAACGAGCTGCTCGGCGACTTCAAGTCCATCAAGCGTGTGCCCTACGAGGAGGCCATCAAGTCCGAGTACGTCGAGGGCTTCGACTTCCGCGAGCACTACGTGGACGACCTGGAGAACGTCATCGACTTCGACGTGATCCGCAACTCCGGCGTGCGCCTGGGCATCGATCCGCTCGGCGGCGCTTCCGTGAACTACTGGCCGCTCATCAACGAGAAGTACGGCCTGAACATCGGCGTGGTGCGTCCTGAGGTCGACCCGACCTGGCGCTTCATGACCATCGACCACGACGGCAAGATCCGCATGGACCCGTCTTCCCCGTACGCCATGAAGGGCCTGGTCGACGAGCTCAACGCCGGCGCTTGGGACAAGTACGATCTGGTCGGCGGCACCGACCCGGACGCCGACCGTCACGGCATCGTCTGCCCGAACTGGGGCGTGATGAACCCGAACCACTACATCGCCGTGTGCGTGGAGTACCTGTTCGGCGGCAACCGTCCGGGCTGGCCTGAGGGCGCAGCCGTGGGCAAGACGCTGGTCTCCTCTTCCCTGATCGACCGCGTGGCCGCATCGATCAACGCGAAGGTCATCGAAGTGCCGGTGGGCTTCAAGTGGTTCGTGGACCCGCTGTTCAGCGGCGAAGTCGCCTTCGGCGGCGAGGAGAGCTCCGGCATGAGCTTCCTGCGCAAGGACGGCCGCGTGTGGACCACCGATAAGGATGGTCTGATCCCCGACCTGCTGGCCGCCGAGATCACCGCCAAGACCGGCAAGAACCCCGCGCAGCTGCATCAGGATCAGGTGGCTCGCTTCGGCGAGAGCTGGTACAAGCGCGTCGACACCCCGACTACGCTGGAGCAGAAGGCCAAGTTCGCCAAGCTCACCGGCGATGACGTGGCCGCCACGCAGCTGGCCGGCGAGGACATCACCGCCAAGCTGACCGAGGCGCCGGGCAATCACGCCAAGATCGGCGGCCTGAAGGTCACCACCAAGGATAACTGGTTCGCGGCCCGCCCGTCCGGCACCGAGAACATCTACAAGGTGTACGCCGAATCCTTCGTCTCCCCCGAGGCGCTCGACAAGGTGCTCGACGAGGCCAAGCTCGTCGTCGACAAGGCATTGGGCGAATGAGATCCACGCAACGCATGGCCGGGCTGGCGGCCCGTTAGCCACCAAACGACCGACCCCGAGGCCCTTTGCGGATCAGCTTCCGCGAAGGGCCTTCGCATTACACCCATGGGCCGTCTGGATGAACGCCGTGACCGGGCCCACCTCGGGTGTGGATAACCATGTGGATAAGTCCGATTCACGCTTCGCTCCGCCCACCGCATCTGATATGATGACGGTATCATAGCCGCATAGGACAGGACTACGGCTCCGACTTCGGCGCGCGTGCGTACAGTGGTGCGCCCACTCGCGTCGACCGGTCCCATCGTCGCCAAGGAAGGGGACGAAAGACGGATACACCTCGGTTTGGGCGCACCACCATCCGCATAAGTAAGGACATCACCATGACCAGCACCAGCAGCACCGACGTTCCATCCGCGATTTCCGCGAACGCCCTCATCATCGGATTCGGCAAGGGAGGCAAGACATTGGCCGCAAAGCTCGCTTCAACGGGCCGAACTGTCGTCGTGGCCGAAGCGAGCGCCGACATGTACGGCGGCACCTGCATCAATATCGGATGCCTGCCGTCCAAATCACTGATCCTCTCCGCCGATCGGGCGCGGCGAGAGGGCGCGAACCGTACCGCCGAAACCCGCGAAGCGGCATTCGAAGCCGCCATCAGGGAGAAGCGGCGCGTCACCGCGATGTTGCGCGACAGAAACTACCATAAGCTGGCCGACCAGGGCAACATCACCGTGATCACCGGCCGCGCGCGCTTCACCGGCGCCCACAGTGCGGAAATCACCACCGCCGACGGACCGGTCGCCGTGGCCGCGGACATGATGTTCATCAACACCGGTGCCACGCCGCACATTCCGGACATTCCCGGCATTCGCACCACTCCGGGCGTATACACCAGCACCGGTCTGATGGACGTCGACGAGCTTCCGCAACGGCTGGTGATCATCGGCGCCGGATTCATCGGACTTGAGTTCGCTTCGATGTTCGCCGATTTCGGCACGGCGGTCACCGTGCTGCAGCACAGCGACGAGTTCCTGCCACGCGAGGACGAGGATGTGGCGGCCGCGATCCGTGCACAGCTGGAATCGCAGGGGGTCAGGTTCCTGTTCGGCGCGGACACCAAGGCGATCACATCGGCGGATGACGGCATCAGGCTGTCCGTCTCGATGAGGGGCACGTCGGACGTCGGCTCCGAAGCGCGTCTGTGCCTGTCCACCGACGCGGTGTTGGTGGCCACCGGACGCACGCCGAACGTCGAGGGCCTGAATCTCGAGGCGGCGGGCGTGGAACTCACCGAACGCGGCGCCGTGAAGGTCGACGACCTGCTGCGTACCACCGCCGACGGCATCTGGGCTTTGGGCGACGTGAACGGCGGCCCGCAGCACACGTACATCTCGCTGGACGACTACCGCGTAGTATGGTCTCAGCTGAACGGTTCCGCGCGCCCGTACACGCTGAGCGACCGTCGCAACGTGCCGTCAAGCACGTTCCTGCACACGCCGTATTCGCGTGTGGGCCTGAATGAGCGCGAGGCGAAGGCGGCGGGACTGGATTACGTGGTCAAGCGACTGCCGGTGGCCACGGTGCCCAAGGCCCAGGTGATGCGTCGGCCGGAGGGCATGATGAAGGCGCTCGTCGAGAACGGCACTGGCCGCATTCTCGGCGCGATGCTGCTCGCCGCCGAATCGCACGAGGTGATCAACATCGTCAAGCTGGCGATGGATATGGGCGCGCCGGCCAGTACACTGCGCGACATGATGTTCACGCATCCGACCATGGCCGAAGCGCTGAACGACCTGTTCGCGTAACGGTCGCGGATCGCGCGTGTCCGCGATACATTTACACAGCGTCCAACAAATCGGGGCTCCCCTCCTTGGATTGGAGGGGAGCCCCTTGGGTTATCGGCTAGTCAGCCTGCCGTCACACCTCACGGCGGCGACGGGCGTAGGCCACGGCGCCCAGGCCAGCGCACGTGGCGAGCGCGATGATGATCGCGAACACCTGCACGTCGGCGCCGGTCTTGGAGATGTCGTCACCCTTATGAGTGCCGCTCTGGGTTCCGTCGCCCTTGTTGTCACCGGGTGCCTGCGACTTGAGAGTCAGGCCCTTGATGGCGGCTTCAAGCGCGTCGGCCATCGCGTCGACCTTGCTCTGCTGGTCGATGGTCAGTCCGCGCTTCACGGCCTTCTTGGCCGCCTCGAACTTCGCCACCGAGTCGGCGGTGTAGCCGCTCAGGTCCGAGGGGACCTTGGCGAGCAGGTCATCGATCTTGCCGTAGTCAGCGGACTTGTAGGCAAGCTTGGCCTCGGCGGCTTCGAACGCCTCCTTGGCTTCGGTGAACTCGGCAATCCCGACTTCGCCTTCACCGGCGGCGGCCAGCTTCTTCAGCGCCTTGTAGGCGTCGGAGTAGGCCTTGTAGCTGGCGTCGGTGTAATAGCCCTTGTCGTTGTCCTTGAGCTTGATGCCGTCCACGTAGTCCTTGACGCCGGTGGCGCGGGCATCCAGCTTGGCGACCGCAGCGTCGATGGCGGCGACGCGCTCGGCGAGCTCCTTGACGGTGCCGGACTTGTACAGCGTGTCGAGACCCTTGACGACCGGGTCGGAGGTGGTGTCGTCCTTCGCGGCGAGCAGCTTGGAGAGCGCCTCGTAGCTGGCCGTGGTGTACTTGGACGAGTCGACCTTGCCGGCTTCGGCGACCTTCGCCTTGAGTTCGACGGTGGAGACCAGGGCCTCCTTCGCCGCCTTCATGGCGTCGATGTTCTGCTGGTTGAGGCCGGCATCCCCCTTGACCTTGTCGCTCTTCGCCTTGGCGATGGCGTCGGTCAGGGCCTTGTAGCTGTCGGTGGTGTACTCGCTGCCGTTAACCTTTTCCATGTCGGCGATGGTCTCGTCGAGCACGGTGGTGTCGGGCGGCGTCGTGGTGCGCACCAGCGCGTTCTCGGCGGCGGTCAGCGCGGTCAGCGCGGCGGCCACCGAATCGGTGGTGCCGTTGACCAGCTTCGCCTTTGCGGCCTTGAGCGCGTCGGAGTACGCCTTCCACGAGTCGGCGGTGTAGTTCGCCTCCACGTAGTTGCTCTCGTGCGCGATCTGGGCCTTGAGGGCGGCGACGTTCACCAGCGCGGTCTTGGCGGTGGTGTACTCGGCGGTCTTGGTCTTGAACGTGGCCGGCTTGGTGCCGTCGGCGGCGATCAGGGTGTCGAGCGCCTCCTTAGCGGCCTTGAAAGCCGCGTAGGAGTTCGTGGTGTAGTCGGCCTCGTCGATCGTGGCGAAGCTGTCGACGGCGATCGTCGCGAGCTCACGCTGGTAGGTGGAGTCCTTCAGCGCGGCGAGAGCGTCATCGACGGCCTTCTTGAGGCTTGCGGCGTCTGCTGTGGACAGGTTGTTCGTGTCCTTCAGCGCTTCCTTGACCTCGTCGAGCGCGTCGGTGTACGCGGTGAACGTCACTGTCGTGTAGAAGTGGCCGTCGTTGGTGACGGCTGCATCCACGAGCTTGCGCAGCGCGGCGACCGCGGCGGCGTCGGCCTTGGTCTGCGCGGCGTCGATGGCGCTTTGCACGGCGCTGGCTGCGGCGTCGATCGAAGCCTTGCCGACCAGCGGGCTGCCGTACACCGCCTGGGCGGTGGCCTTGGCCTCGTCATACGCGGTCTTGGCGTTCGCGGTCCAG
>OGCO01005255.1_pt1 | contig 12783 bp, 9 predicted proteins | sample 1570171 | NCBI WGS metagenome assembly OGCO01 (sample SAMEA4370583, study PRJEB24528) | human gut metagenome | reverse complement strand
CGAACATTTCGCTCGTGGCAGCCGCTTCATCCGGCGTAATGCGAATCAGACGGCGGTTTTCGGGGTTCATGGTGGTCTCCCACATCATTTCGGGCTGGTTCTCGCCGAGACCCTTGGAGCGCTGGATGGAGACCTTTTTCCCCGCCAGCTCTCCGGCCACGATGTCGTTCTTCTCCTTGTCCGAGTAGGCAAACCAGGTCTGTTCCTTATAATTGATCTCATACAGGGGGGATTCGGCGATATACACATACCCTTCCTCGATGAGCGTGGGGGTGAGCCGATAGAGCATGGTCAAAATGAGGGTGCGAATCTGATACCCGTCCACGTCGGCGTCGGTACAGATGATGATCTTATTCCAACGGAGCTTGTCCAGGTCAAAATCGGTCAAATCCTTGGACTTCTTGACCCCTTTCAGCTCTACTCCGCAGCCCATGACCCGGAGCAGGTCGGTGATGATCTCGCTCTTGAAGATGCGGTTGTAATCCGCCTTCAGACAGTTCAAAATCTTCCCGCGCACCGGCATGATGCCCTGGAACTCCGCGTCCCGGGACAGCTTACAAGCGCCCAGTGCGGAGTCGCCTTCCACGATATACAGCTCTCGCCGGGACACTTCCTTGGTGCGGCAGTCCACGAACTTCTGCACCCGGTTGGTCAGGTCGTTGGAGGCGGTAAGCTTCTTTTTGATGTTCAGGCGGGCCTTTTCCGCGGTCTCACGGGAACGCTTGTTGATGAGGATTTGTCCGGCAATCTTCTCCGCCTCGGACGGATTCTCGATGAAATAGACCTCCAAGCTGCTCCGCAAAAATTCGGTCATGGCCTCCTGGACGAAGCGGTTGGTGATGGATTTTTTGGTCTGGTTCTCGTAGCTGGTAGAGGTGGAGAAGTTGTTGGAGACCAAGATCAAGCTGTCCTGGACGTCGCCAAAGGTGACCTTGCTCTCATTTTTATTGTATTTTCCCTGCTTTTTCAGGTAGCTGTCCAGTGCAGACACAAACGCGCTCCGCACCGCCTTTTCCGGGCTGCCACCGTGCTCCAGCCAACTGGAGTTATGATAGTGCTCGATGATGCTGGTGGTGTTGGAGAAGCAGAAGGCGACAGACAATTTCACCTTGTAATCCTTCAAGTCCTCCCGGTCACGACCCACCCGCTCGGTCTCGAAGTACACCGGCTGCGTCAACGGGTTTTCCCCGGCCAGCTCGGTCACGTACTCCATGATGCCAGTGTCATACCGGTACTCGACCGTCTCGAACTTGCCGCCCACCTGGTTCCGGAACCGGAAGGTGACGCCGGCGTTGACCACAGCCTGACGCTTCATGATGTCCTGATAGTATTCCGCCGGGATGTCGATGTCGGTGAATACTGCCAGGTCAGGCTTCCAGCGGAATTTGGAACCGGTCTTGTGGTTCTTCACCGGCTCTTTGTGGAGACCGCCAATGTTCTCGCCCTTCTCAAAGTGGAGGGTGTACTTCTGGCCGTCCCGGTAGATGGTGGCGTCAAAGTATTCGCTGGCGTACTGGGTGGCGCAGCTGCCCAGGCCGTTGAGCCCCAGGGAGTACTCATAGTTGTCCCCGTCCTCGCCGTACTTGCCGCCGGCGTACAGCTCACAGAACACCAGCTCCCAGTTATACCGTCCCTCGGCCTCGTTCCAGTCCACGGGACAGCCGCGGCCAAAGTCCTCCACCTCGATGGACTTGTCCTCATACCGGGTGACCACAATGAGATCACCATGTCCCTCTCGTGCTTCGTCGATGGCGTTGGAGAGGATCTCAAAGACCGCGTGCTCGCACCCTTCCAGGCCGTTGCTGCCAAAGATGACCCCTGGCCGCTTGCGCACTCGGTCTGCGCCCTTGAGGGCGGAGATGGACTGATTGCCGTATGCTTCTTTTTTGGGTTTGCGTGGTGCCATAACTGTATTCTTGCTCCTTTGTTGCGTCTGCGGCGGGAGAAAGCACTGTTTCTCTTCCGCCGCCGGAACGATTTCGATACGATGTCAGTATAATAATACCCTGTTTTTCCGCCCGCTGTCAAGAAAGCCCTCCATTGCACCCAAAAGGGGAATGTGCTATGATATTCGGAAAGAAAATACCAACCGTTTACAATGAGGTACCACCTATGAATCTCACATCTACACAACTCAAGTTCAACGCCCGCCAGTTGATGGATCACCGCTACCCCACCGGCATCGCCCCGGTGCTCACTGCTGCACTGATCTACCTGCTGGCCACCCGCTGGGTCAGCCTCCTGGTCTCTCTGACCACCACCGACCCCATCGACACCATCCTGGACAAGCTGCAAGCCGCTGCCGCCACCGGTTCCCCTGCCGCCGTCAACGCCGCTGTGGCAGGTCTCCCCAAGGTGTTCGAGCCCATGTCCGCCAAGGTGGGGCTGTTCTGCTCCGTCCTGCTCCTGCTCTACACCCTGGTCATCCGCTACGGCTACTCCGACTACGCCATGCAGCTCTACCGCGGCAGCCAGCCCACGGCAGGTGCCTTCTTCCAGCGCTTCGACCTGTGCGGGAAGATCATCCTGCTCTCCCTGGTCATCTACCTGTGTACCTACCTGTGGAGTATGCTCTTTGTCATCCCCGGTCTCATCGCCTGGTATCGCTACCGTATGAGCCGCTACGTCCTGCTGGATCACCCGGATATGGGAGTGTTCACCGCCTGGGGGCACAGCAAAAAGATGATGCAGGGACGTAAGGCACAGCTGTTCCTGTTGGACCTGTCCTTCCTCATCTGGATCGTGGTCGCATACCTGGCCGCCAATGTGGTCATTTATATCCTGGAAGGCGTCAACGCCCCCACCTGGCTCTACTACGTCCTGTCCGAGGCGGTGTTCACAGCGTTTTACGTCTATCTTACTCCTTATATGGAGTTGAGTTATGTCGGTTTCTATCACATGGTCTGCCCGCCTGACCTGCTCCCTGTCAGCCCTGCCCCCAAAGGATTTGACCAGGTGGAGGGCTAAAAAATTTTTTCGATTTTTTCAAAAAAACTCTTTACAAAACGACTTTGACCCGCTATAATAACAGTAACAATTCCTGATAAGGAATTAACCCCATCAACAATGACTGCTCTGACAGTCCGGAATATGAAATAAAATGATTTAAAAAATGGAGGATCTCATTATGGCAAAGTATGTATGTCCTATCTGTGGTTATGTCCTGGAAGCTGATTCTATCCCCGAAGGTTTCGTCTGTCCCCAGTGCAAGTGCCCCGGCGAAAAGTTCAAAGAACAGACCGTGACGGAAAGCTGGGCTTCTGAACACGTGGTCGGCATCGCTGCCGATGTCCCCGAAGACATCAAGGCTGACCTGCGCGCCAACTTCGAAGGCGAATGCTCCGAAGTGGGTATGTACCTGGCTATGGCTCGCGTGGCACACCGCGAAGGCTATCCCGAGATCGGTCTGTATTGGGAAAAGGCCGCTTGGGAAGAAGCAGAGCACGCAGCAAAGTTTGCTGAACTGCTGGGCGAAGTCATCACCGACTCCACCAAGAAGAACCTGGAAATGCGCGTAGACGCAGAATACGGCGCAACCGAAGGCAAGACCGACCTGGCAAAGCGCACCAAGGCTCTGGGTCTGGACGCCATCCATGACACCGTCCACGAAATGGCTCGCGACGAAGCCCGCCACGGCAAGGCTTTGAAGGGTCTGCTGGAGCGTTACTTCAAGTAAGTTCACCCAAGAAACCGCGTACTTTTGAGAGGGAACAGGGAAACCTGTTCCCTCTCTTTTTCTGCTCTAGCCTGTCCTTTTCTTGTCCCTCGTGCTCGAGCCTGTCCCTTTTTCTATAAAAGTTGTACCTTTTGAAACTTGTACTTTTTTGTGTAAATTGCTATGGGGCTTTACAGCCCCATTTCTTTTACCCGTCGATAAAACGTATTCGGCTTTAATCCCATTTCCTTCATAGCGGCAGTGGCAGTCATTTCCTTGGCTCTCCATTTGCTACAAACGCTTCTGAACTTCTTCTCATCCACTTCCAGCGGCTTTCTGCCTCTATACTTCCCTTGGAGTTTGGCAATCTCAATCCCCTCTCGTTGGCGCTCTAAAATATTCTCCCGCTCCAACTCAGCAAGCGCACCAAAGACCGTCAGCATGAATCGACCTTGCGGGGTCGTCGTATCGATATTCTCTTTTAAACTGACGAACTCCACTTCTTTCTGCGTTAAGTCCGAAATAATGGACAGCAAATCACGGGTGTTTCTTGCAATACGAGAAATACTCTCGACCACTACCATATCCCCCGCTCGCACAAACTCCATCATCTCTTTGAATTCTTTTCTATCTGTGTTCTTTCCGCTTGCTTTATCGATGAACAGTTTTTCTATCCCTTGCTCTTCCATCATTTTCATCTGCCTGGCTTCGTTCTGTTCAGCGGTCGAGCAACGTATGTAACCGATTTTCATTGTACGTCCCTCCTTTCGCTTAATCTATTGGCTATCATACTATGCAGCAAGAAAATATGTCAATAGAATATCATTTTATTTTGACATATTTCATAATTCATTCTTTGATTTATATAACGCATATTTCTCGAGCATTTCGATATGGCAGTAGACTATACCTTATTGCAATAAATAGGCGTGATATCGAGACAATATGCTCTTGTTTTATGCGCTTCCAATCTAGCTCTTTTGTTGCACAGACGAATATCTTACAACTTACAGTCAAGTAGAACCCAAATCATATTCAACACTTTAGTCGTTCTGTTAGTGGATTTTCAATTATTTCTATTTCCCCATTTATCGCAATCTAAATAAAAAACAATGGGGAACTGAATTTCATCCCATGTCCTTGTTTTCCTATTTTTTAATATATACTAACACTTTCTTTGCATGCTGGTCTTCATCTGCCTACTCTTCGGCAAAACCATGTGTCGCGCCCTGTTCCTAATACTTCTGTATTTCCTTTGTTTTCTCATCGAAAGTACAACATGAGCAAGATGTGATTCGTAAGCAACGTAAACAGTAATACCGTCATCACTCGACTCTTTTAACGTGTAGCTGTCAACAATCTTTTCAAAGTAATGATTAAGCAGATATGCTTTATATCAAAAAGCGAGGCTCTATTCTGCAGGAAAGGTACAAAATAGCAAAAGCCGCAGGAAACAAGGCATTTCTTGCGGCTTGCCATATTTGTTATTATTGATTAGCCCCGCCAATACATATGCAAAGTATTGATAGTCCTGGTGCCGAATTCAGATGTCAATCGACTACTTCAATCCAGCCATTACTCAAACACATAGCCAGGTTATAATCGACATTCTGTCCAGCCTTATCCCCACTTTCAAAATTCAAGACAATCCATTCACCGTCACATCCAATAACACGGGCGTAGGCTTTCTTCACTTTATGGAATATCCTTCTACCGATGAGTTCATCATATGCTCTTGTATCACTCTGTGATTCTTCCTCCTCCGGTTCTGCAGCAGAAGGAAAAATCTCCTCCTTCGCCGACTGCATAGGGACGGCAGAATTCAGCTCTGGTACTTTTTTTGCCGTTTTCAGTTTAGACCTGCCTACAACTTGTGGTGGTGTTTTACGTTTTTCTGCAGCTTTCTTTTTCAATTTTAGCAACTCTATAATTTCGGCGATATGTGTAGGAGTAAACCAGAAATCACAATCATTTATAGCAACCGAAATGTGGTCATTTCCCTCAATCTCGTTTTCATGCACGCTAAGAATGGAAGTTATGAGCCGTTCAGCCAGATACTTATCTTTTCTTAGTGTTCTGAACTTTGTAGCGCAGTTCGGACAAAGGCAGATATTCAATGGGTCGAGTTCTACATCCGGCGTCTGTTCCAGTTGGCACATTTCCACACTGGAAAACGGCCTGTGACAAATCTGACAGGCATATCTATAGGATGAATTGACACGATACATATTCATTAAATATGCGCGGATATCATCCTGTGGGCGGCTGATGCGGATTTGTCTGACAGCAGTCGCATATCTGGTAGGACTAGCATAGGATAGTATTTGAGCAGCATGCTTTCTCAAAGCCTCCCAGTTCTTAATGGGACTGGTCGGAAATTCAAATTCATCCTCTCTGGATTGCTCATCAGTCCCTCCTTGCCTAGGCAGGTTGCCAAACTCTCGACCGAGTTGCTCCGGCGTAATATGGAAACGTCGTTCAAGCTCAATTTCAAAATAGAACTGTTTTTTCTCGTCCGGCAGGGCATCATAATCCTTGATGATGGCCGCTTTCTGGTCGCTTTCTCCTTTCTTAAATCCAAGAAGGTCATAGAGATTTGAATCAAGGCTGACTTTTCCGTACAGCGCTCTATTTAAATCATGCTTTGATATGGCTTTATGAGAGACAAGGTCCCCCGATTCAGTATAGAGCCATTTCCCGTTCCAATCGGAAAGTCGCCTGTTATCCCCCTCTTTATTCAGCGTGCGTATTATTTCAGCAGGTTCATTATATTTGTCTGGAACACTGTTCCCGCCAATACGCACAGTTCCACAAAGTCGTGATACATTTTCTTGCAGTGTTTTGAAGATTACCTGTGATTTTATTAAGGCATCTTTTGCGTTCGGATGCTGTGAAATATAGAGAAGCGCATCCTCTAGTTTGTCAATTCCCAACTTCCAGCGGAAAACTCCGGAAGTTCTCCACTCAGGTTGCCGTCCGGGATTGCCAGTGTAATATTCTCCCCAGGTTTTCTCATCTCCGATTACGATTTTATCGGTGACGCCAAGCACCCGCAAGTCATCAAAGGTGATTCCAGCAGATTGATATGCATCAAAATCAACAAAATAGACATTCTCTGCAATCCCTTTATAGTATTGTTCCAGCATAAGTCCAGTCTCGGATTGCGGGAAACGAACATCTGTTGAATAAGGTCGCACCCAGTACGCCTTGCCCGCATATCGACACTTTATGTAGAAGGATTTCCGAACAAGCTGTTTCAGTTCTTCCGCCTGTTTCAACTCATCCACGTAGTCAAAATGTTTAAAAAACTTGACAAGCGAGTGAATATCCTGTACATGCTCCTCAAAAGCGCCGCCAAATCCTGAAGCAGTGTATCGTTTTTCAAGAGATTTTTTAAAGTGCTCGTACTCATTGGGAGGTGCCAAATGAAGCACTTTCTCAAAGAAGGAACGACATTCTCTATAAAGATATGGGTGGACGAATTCCACACCATCCAGCGTTGTATTCTTTGTCGGCAGGAAAACATTAGGTAGATAGGAAGACTGCAACTTTCGGTATGGTGCAACCATATGATTTGATGCCGTGCGGACAATTACAGCATCAAGGATATTTCTGTGATTCGACTCCGAGAAAATATTTGGAACCATCTCATATAGCTTATAGAGTTTGATAAGCCATCCATTTTTTCGTCCCTCCAAAAAGTGACGATTATCGTTGAAATAACGTCTGAGGTCTTCCGGTCGGATAACCTCTATTCCTAACAGATTAGAAAAATAATAGTACACTTCTTTGTATGGACCTGTTTCCGTCAAGGAGATAGGAAGCCATTCATAATGCTTCTTGTCGTTGATAAGCTCTGAGAGTAAATCACTAGGCAAGAGCCCTGCGATTTCTCTATTTCTCGCAATTTTTGCGTTGGTTGCCTTGGTGTATCCTTTTCCATCCTTAATCGGCAGAACGCGCTCAGACGCAAATAAGTCCCGCATTTTTTCATACAACGGATAAAAAAGCGGATAGGTATCAAAGTTGTCTTCATCAAGGGGTAATATCCGTATAAGACTCAGGTCTAGGAGTTCCATATCACGCAGTTCAAGAATACTCCGTCTAAGGAGCATTGCCATTTGTTCAGCCAGCACCTTGTTCTCCTCTTCCTCAGAAGGAACACTGCTCCGGTTTGGAGTAGTGCGGAATGGGCCTTGGACAATAAAACCAAGCTTGCTTTCGGTTTCTGTCGGAAAGTAAACGGAGATATACGGATTCTTCGCCTTTTGAAAAGTATTTTTTCCGTTCTTACCTGTTGCTACAGTAAATGCGATGTCAATCGTCCTGGTCGACACGCTTGAATCAACGGGCATCGAAAATTTGATAAATGACAGGGACTCATCTGTCTTATCACCGTCTGATTCAATTGCTGACACGCGGGTACAATGGTCGTTCACTGCTACAGCATCGAGTAGATACTCTCCAGATGCTTCTTTTCTCGGAATCTTGATTTCATACTCGATGAGCTCCAGATGCCGCATAAACAGGAGCGTGGTTACTCCGAGATTTTTAAGTCTCTTTGTAATAGCTTCGTTCAGCGCAGTCATATCTTTGAATCCCGAGAATTGAAATCCAACACTGTACGGAAACACAAAGAGAGTAGTGTACCCAGTTGGAACATCAAGCATATGAATGTTTCATATTAGGAAAACACACTGCCAGAAATGGTGTGGCAGGCATCAGCCCGCCGCGGCGGGAATTTCAGAAATGTTAATTTCAATGTATTCGGCAATTCTGCGAAATTCGTCAGCAAACTTGAATTTCACGCTGATATTGCCGTTTTCGTAAACCTTGATGTAGTTTACAAGATCAATGAGGATTTCCCGGTTGAGCGTTTCAATGTTCTGGTGTTTCTTAAATGCCACCAGCGCCGGATGCTCGCTGTCAACGCCGTTTGCCAGTTCCGCCCGTTCAGCGGTCAGCCGCTCCAGCACATCGGAGATAGAGCTTATTTGCCGTTCATAGTCAGCCTTCATTGTCCGGTAGTCCTGCTGGGTAATTTCCCCGTCTTTCCAGTCTTGATAAAGAGACTGTTTGTAGCGGGTAATTTTCGCCAGTTCCTTTTCCTTTGCGGCAATCAGATCATCCAGTCGGAATGACTGGCTTTTTTTGACTGGAGCCGAGTTGATACGTGCAAGTATCTCCGAAAAGGAAACGGCCAGATGTACCTGTTGACGGACGGCAAACAGGACGGCGGCCTCCAGCCGCTCATGCTTGATTGAGTGCATGGAGCAGGCAGTCCGGGAGCGGTATTTGTAGGTAGAGCAGGCGTAATACACATTTTTCCCGCTCTGGCTCCGTGTAATGGATTTTTCGCAATCCGCACAGCGGAGAAAACCGCTGAACAGATGGAGTTCATTTTTCCGTGGGGCCGTCCGGGTGTCCCGTTTCAACAGGGCCTGCACCTTTTCAAAGGTTTCCCGGTCTATAATCGCCTCGTGGGTATCAGCCACCCGCACCCATTCATCCTCCGGCACCGCCTCAATCTCATGTACCTTATAGCTTTTCACACGGCGGCGGCCCTGTACCAAATCCCCGGTATAAATCGGGTTGGTAAGAATGTTCGTAAGCACCCGATCTCCCCACATGGGATTATCTGATACCGAACAGGAATAGGGCAGGCCCTTATTTTTTCGGTAGGTTGTCGGGCTGGGGATGCCGTGGTCGTTTAGGTGGTAGACGATAGCCCGCCTTGTTTCTCCTTGCAAAGTCTTGTTATAAATGAGCTTTACAATCTCGGCGGCCTCGGGATCGACAATCAACTGGTGTTTGTCTTTTGGATCTTTTATGTAGCCGTAGGGAGCAAAGGAGCCGATGTACTGGCCGTTGCGCCGCTTATAGTCAAACACCTGGCGGATTTTCTTTGAAGTCTGATAGCAGTATTGATCGTTCATTACATTTGTAATCGGAACAATAATGCTGGAAACGCTGTCCGGGTTGAGGTAGCTGTCCACATTTTCAGCAAGACTGATAAAACGGACGCCCATCTGCACAAACAGGTTGTCAATCAGACTTCCCGCATCGCTGTAATTCCGGGCAAAACGGGAAAGGTCTTTTACCACAACACAGTTGATTTTCCCACTCATTACATCGGCCAGAAGCCGCTGGAAATTTTCGCGGTTGGCATCCGTCCCCGTGTGTCCATCGTCCACATATTCGGAAACGCTTTCAAATTCCTCAATGTGCTTTTGGTAAAAGTCATTCAGCAGATCGCGCTGGTTTTTTACGCTGTTGCTATCGTCTTTTCCTTTTTTCAAATCTTCTTTGGAAAGCCGGATATATTCGCCCAGCCGCCAGCGCCGGATCGTATAAGAGGGAGAGAAACTCTGTTGAAACCCTCTGTTTTTTGTTCGTGACATTGTTCCTCCTTCCCTATCACATTACACTTATATTATAACTCTGTCCCATAGGGACAACAAGGATGGCTCCGCCTCGGGACACTTTGTCTCGAAGCTGGGGCGGGCCGCAGCCGAAGTCACAGCCCGCTTTTTTGCCGGATCAAATAGTCCGTCAAGGTGTCCTGCAAAGACGGCCCGCCTTCCGCAAATTCAATTTTCACACCGACTCCGCCGATATTGAAGCAGTACAGATTTTTGGCAACTTGCAAAAACCTTGTGACGCGCTCTTTGCGGGAAAGGGCGTTATCAAAGGTCATACCGCTCACATCGGGCAGAGACTCAGGGGAAACTGCGCCAATATCAACGCTTTTCATTTGTTCCAGTTCCTGTGCGGTTAATCTCACGGTAAACCCTCCTTTGTTCAGACTGATAAACGCCTCCCGGTTGTCCTGTGGGGAAACGCGAAAAGGCGGCACCGCACAAGTGCCGCCCTTTGGCCTGTCCTCACATCGGGACACAATGTCTCGAAGTTAATAGGGGCCGTTTTCGTAATGGTGCTGGGCCTCGTCCAGCGTTTTGAAATCAAATACATAATGGAGCTCACCGACAACGCGCCGGATGTCCTCGGGGGAAAAACCACAGTTTTCCATCGCATAGATCACATATCCCCGGCAGGCGTTGTTGCTCCACGGCTCGGCCAGCATAGCGGCCAATGTAGAATCGAACTTCATTTTTTCATTCCCCCTTTGATAAAAATTTAGGGAACGCCGCGCCCATTTCCTTGACCTGTCCAAAGACAACTATACTCGGCGCGGCGCTCCCACGCAGACGAGAGGGCGGCCCGGAGGGACAGGCGGCCAGCCTGTCCACTGCCGGATCGTGGCCGTAGGTTGGCCGGGCCCACTTGCGGCGCTGGTGTTGTTCGCTCATTTTCCTTTGGGAAAAGTCACCGCGCACCCGCCGCCTGGCTCCCCGGATTGCGCTCGGAGCTGCCCTTGTTCATCTGCGGAGAAAAGAAAACCTCCTCTCATAAACCGAGACATTTTTGGATGATATTCGGACTGGTTCAGCGGGATTTTTTCAAATATTTTTTCATGTTCTCCAAACCGCGCTCCACAGCCCGCCGCACTGCGCTTTCGTCAACGCCTTCCGCTTCAGCTACTTCAGAATAGGTCTTGCCAAGAATGACGCAGGCATCCACACGGCGGCCCTGGACTTCGGGCAGAGAATTAAGCGCGTTCCACAGACGGATAAAGAGTTCCATCCGCTCCAAGAGCTCCTGGGGCGTGGGCTCATGCAGGCAGGCCGAGTATTCGATCCCGTCCTCGCAGTCCAGAGAATACTGCGCCTTGTGCCGGGAGAGCCGCCGCTGGTAGGCCATTTCATAGCGGGCATCCGCAAGAAAGACCTCCGCTACTTCGTCAGAAACCTCAATAAACTGATCCTGTGTGTACCAATAATAAAAATCTTTCAGATTGATGGTAGTCATTATAAACCTCCGTTTCGGTGTTGGGTGAACGAGTGACCGAAACGGGGCTCGGCGGTGAGCGGCACCCTGGGGAGCTGCTCCGTACCTCGGGACACTTTGTCTCGAAGTGCAGATAACAAAAAGCGCCTGCGCGACACAAAGCCACGCAAGCGCATGAAATGACAAATTCATTTATGTACTGCCAAATTTCGCATCCACCGCCGGACTGATCCTGCCGGACGGGTGGGCTTTTTTTGACAGGTTAGGGGGATGGAAAAGGAAAAAGGACACGGCGATACCTCCTGGACACCGCCGTATCCTTAAAAAAGGGCGACTTTAACACACCCTCCGTATTCTCATTTTTCAAAAGGAAAACGGCGGCCTTGATTTCTCAAAACCGCCGTCAGGCTACTGTATTATGTCAGGGCGCATGGATGACCAGCCGCCGAAACAACGTTTTTTTTTTATTTCCGCTGTTTGGGCAGGCCCTTACAAATCAATTAACTATTGAAGATCATTGATTAGATTTTCGGCATATTCCTTGGTCATATTTCCAAGTCTGATTTGTTCATCACAATAATCTTGAACCGCAGTTAAGCGTTCTTCTTCCGTGGAGAAACTTCCTAAATTGATTTCTTGGCCCTTTTGATCAATGATCGTTGTAGTATATGTCACATCCACATCAGAATTAAGGTTATTTATAGTTATACCGAAGTTAGGATCATTTACGCCGTTAATAGTCCGTGATACTAGTGCTCCATTTTTTATTGCTTCCAATTCCTCCTCGGCTTGAGCAATGCACTGATCGACCGTTTCCTGTGTCCATTCTACCCATTCGCCTTTTACGTTCTTATATTTTACACCGATAAGGCTTTGCCATACGGGTATCTGCTCTTCTAAATATTCCTTGTATTCTTCATAAGTCCAATAAACAATATCTAGCTGGGGATATAACTCGTTATATTTTTCTTCGGAAATCCAAGTTTCCCCATTATCTACACTGTGTTCGGTGCCGTTTCCCAAATTCCTGGTATAACCTACGAATTGAGCTGTATCAGTATTTTCATGATTTACATCGCTGCTGGCAAAGGCAGTTGTGGCACCAACCACTAGAACTAAAGCCAACGCACAAGTGATGATAGAAGTCTTTTTGAATTTCATAATTGCTTCAATCCTTTCTGAAATTGCATTTTTTCCGAAATGACTGTACAAAGCGGACATACCGCTTCTCCTTTCCTCCATTTTAATTAACATTAGCGCATAGGAGGAACGGTTTTTTG
>OGCO01005248.1_pt1 | contig 12793 bp, 6 predicted proteins | sample 1570171 | NCBI WGS metagenome assembly OGCO01 (sample SAMEA4370583, study PRJEB24528) | human gut metagenome | reverse complement strand
CAGTGTGTTTCAGCACGGATGGAATGATGAGTGTGACAGCGGGATCCCGGATACAGTTTATCAATGATGCGGGGGGAAATATTACCGTAACAGACGAAACAGTGAAAATCGATGCTGCTATGATTATCAACAATTAGCGGAGGGATATTATGTACAGTTTGCATGATATAGAAGTAAACGGGCTGGATCTGGCAGAGGTGTTGGAGTGTGAAATAGAATCCCGGGCAGGAGAGCATAGTACGCTGGTGATCCTTGCCCGTGTGACAGAAGAAGAGTTTGTATTTGAAATCTCAGATTGTCAGGATCTTGAAGTACTTCTGCGCGAAGGAGAAGGCAGGAAGATCCTGTTCTCCGGCATCCTGACGGATATTCAGATAACGGAAAGCGGTCAGGTGAAGACTGTACGAATAGAAGGAAAGAGCCGCAGCTGGCTTATGGATCGGGAGAAACATTCCCGTTCTTTCCAGAACGCTAAGATGACTTTTCAGGAGTTAGCACAGGAAATACTGGCAAATTATAAGGATGCTGATCTGATCTATGCTGCTGCGGGAAAGGCGGTTGGAAGTCTGATCGTTCAGTATGAGGAGACGGATTGGGAATTCCTGCAGAGAGTGCTTTCCAGGGAAGGTATTATGATCACTCCGGACTGCCGACAGCCCGGCTTAAAATTATATGCGGGAGTTCCGGAGCTTATGGAGTCAGCATTTCCCTGTCATATTCTGGATATGGAAAAGGATATGGACGGATATTATGAGCTGAAGGCAAACGGCAGAGAGGTGCATGCATCGGATTTTACCCGCTATACGGTCGTTTCAGAACAGCTTATGGGAATCTTTGATCCGGTCCGGATACAGGGAAATCCTTTTGTGGTTTATGCATGCAGATATTCCTTTGAAGATCAGGAGATGCAGGGAACTTATAAATTACAAAGTGCAAAGGGGCTTACAAGGCCTGTGATCTATCCCATGCATTTGATCGGGGTAGCGCTGAATGGCAATGTGGTGAACGTATCAGGTACAAAAGTGCAGGTAGCAATGGCAATTGATGGAAACAGCAGGAAACGTGCATTGTACTGGTTCCCCTATTCCACTCTGTCTGCATCCTCAGATGGCAGCGGATGGTATTGCATGCCGGAGGTGGGAGATGATGTGCGGATATATTTTCCTTCCAAGGCAGAATCTGAGGCAATTGCACTGAGTGCTGTAAGTAATTACGATGCACCGCAGAGTGGAGAAGATCGGATGAGCGATCCGGACAACCGGTATCTGCGCACCAAATCCGGGCAGGAGCTTGCACTGGCCCCGGGGTATATAAAGCTTTCCTGTGGAAAAGCAGCATCCGCAGTGACAATTCAGACGGATGGAAAGGTCAAAATACAATCTCAGTCTATGGTGAAGGCAATGGCACAGGAAGAGATTGCGATTCATGCGGAGGAGCAGGTAACGCTTCATGTATCGGAACAATTTATTATGCATAGTCTGAGCGGCGGACAGATTGTATCCAGCAAAGGCAACGTTATTATGCAGGGAACAGAAGTAATCGTGGATTAACATGTTTTGAAGGAGAGACAGATGGACAGAGAAACGGCTTTGCAGAATTACAGAGAAGCGGTATCGAGAAAAATAGCAGCATTCCGCAGCCATATGGGGGATTCTGTTCTGGAACATGCCGAGGATTGGGAGGCTGTGGTAGAAAAAGCCATGAAGCTTCTGGGAGAGCAGATGGAAAAACAGGGAAAGGAGTATGTATGTTTTTTGTATTTTTCTCTGTTGAAGTCAGATACGATCAACAGAAACTATCGGGTTCAGCTTCACGGTCTCGATATGAGCTGGTATATGGATAAGGAACCGGTTGAGGTGTATGTGGATGTAAAGGAATTGCTTACACCTTTGGATGAACTTTGGAATGAGTTAGTTTGTGCCAATCAGGGATATGGTGTCTCTGTCAATGAATATGACATTCAGAATCTGCTGTTTGATGAACTGACCATTATGGACAATATGATCTGTCAGGTGCTTCGCTATCGTCTGCGGGACTGGGAGAAAAAGGGAATCTTTGAGCCTGTTACCCGTTCTCCCTATTGGGTTCTGAGGTGGGGGGAATATCGTGATCAGACCGAAATACTGGTTCAGACGGACCGGGTGGAAAAGGATCCCGGCGTCTGGAAGACCGAACTGTCAAAGGCAGCCAGAGAGCCGGAAAAGATGGTGTTCAGTTATTGGTATAAAGGCACCTATGCAGACAGAACGATCCGGGACATGGATATGCGCTTTATTACGTTTGAGGAAAGCACCGTACAAAACATTGTATTTCAGAACTGCAATCTGGAAGGAAGCCGTTTCCCCGGAACCAGACTGACGGGATGCAGCTTTGAAGGGTGTAATCTGTGGGGGGCAGATTTTCGGGAGTGCACGTTTGAACAGACATCTTTTGCCGGAGCTGAACTTACTGCCGCTGTGTTCCCCGCAGAAAGTGTTCCGTTTCTGGAAATCAGTGCAGAGCAGCTTCAGGTAATCCGTCTGGACAGGGAGGAAGAATCATGAGGTATTTCTTTATTACGCAGGACAAAAATCTGCCGGGATCTATTCAGTATCGTGATTTTGATATCAATGGGAGCCGTCATGTGTTTTCTAAAGAGGACAGCAGCCAGTTGGACAGTGTTGTGGCATTGTATCTGGCAGGGGATGGCAACGAGGCCAGATGGGATTTTCTACAGCATCCGGTAACCATGTTCTCCAGAAGATTCCGGAATATTCTGGATGCGTATGAACCGGGATTGTTCTTCCAGGAGGTAGTTCTAATCCACAAGGAGAGTTCCCGGCAGTACCGGTATGTACATACGTTAATGGATCAGCTGGATGCGGTGGGAAGTCAGACGGAATATTATCCCAACGGGACGGTAAAGCGTCTGGTTTTAGACAGCGGGAAAATTGGACAGCATAACCTGTTCCTGCTGAAAGGGAACCAGAGAAAGGATCCGATTGTCAGTCTGCCTCTGGCAGAGAGCCTGCTGCGGCGCAGGCCGATGGGAATACACTTTGAAGAAGTGGAGGTGCAGTAAATGAGTGAGATACAGCCAAGTCTGGGAGAACTGGAGGATGCACAGAATACTGCCTATGAGAATTTCTTCACAGCGCGGGATGCTGTTACGGCGGCTGGGGAAAGAGTTGCTGCCGCCGATGAAGCGGTATGTCTGGCAGAGAAAAAGTATATGAACAGTGAAATCAGTGTGGAAGAGTGGGAGGCAACGTTACAGGAATTAAGCGATGCACAAGTGGCTGAGACAGCGGCAAATGAGAACTATGAAGCTGCGGCAGCGGGGGCGCAGGCGGCAGCGGAAGCGATGGAGGCCAAAAAACAGGAACTTCGTGACAGCCGTGTAAATGACACCGCTTATGTGGTACATTGTGCCCGGATCGAGTGCCCTTTTGGTATGCGTGAAAGCTATCTGGCACTGGATGCTACCCATGGGGTACTGACGCACCAGATACCGCAGATGACGGTAAAAGATATGATTCTGAATACAAATATCATTAACTTCGGTGGATGCCACAGCAGGGAGAACCCTGATGTTCAGGCGGAGATTGAAAAAACCAACGCCATCATAGAATCCAAAAAAGACTGGCGGGACGATGTGGTGGGCTATTTCACAAAGAAATGGAATGAGCGTGTAACAATCATAAAAGCAGGGATCGGTCTTGCAAAAAAACTATTAGGGATGAAAAAGAAAGAAAAGACCGAAGAAGAAAAGCTGGAAGAAATGAGTTCAGATTTTGTTGGTGAGTGCAAGGCCCAGTTCCCCGCGGACGGAGAATGGCTGGAAGGGCATGAAAAGGTATTTATTAATGGGGAACCGTTGCTGTTGCGCAGATGCAGTATCATGTGCAGTTACGGAGGATGTGTAACGATCTTGCTTTCGGGACAGCCGGAATAGGAGGAAAAAGGTAGGGAGCTTGCTTATCAGGGTCTTTTCATTCGACTTCCCTTTGAAGGTGCGGTTGGAGTAGAAGCATTTGAAATGAATGCGTCATTTAATGACCATGTCACATTAAGGCTGTTACTTCTGGTGGAAGAAGAAAAGATAGAAGCTCTCATTCATGGTATTGGGGATGGGGATGATATAGAGGTATATAAGGCGGAGGCTGATGGGCTTTTATATGCCGGAAAGATTACAGACGCTAAAATGGAGCAGGATCGCAGCCTGCACCTTTTGCAGCTGGAAGCAGCTTCTTATACCATGGAATGGGGGCTTGCACCGGTAAGCCAGAGCTTTCTGAACTTAGACACAACATACAGGCAGGTTATGGACAAGGTCCTTAAGAATCAGAAGGATGCGGAAATTCTGGACTGTGCTACCAAAGGAGCTGTGATTCCTGATTTCCTGCTTCAGTATGAGGAGAGCGACTGGAATTTCCTCGTGCGTCTTGCCAGTCATTTTCATACCTTTATGGTACCGGACTGCCGTGCGGCGCATGGACGGGCCTATTTTGGAATTCCGGATCTGGGGGAAGAATATGTCCTGAGCGATGAAGAGTTTACAGAGATCAAGGATATGGACCAGTATTATCGTCTGGGCAGAGAACAGAAAATCCTTCCGCAGGAAACCCTTAAATGGAAAGTGACTGCCAGGCAGGATTTCTGTCTGGCACAGAAGGTACGCTTCCGGGGGATCAGTGCCATTGTCACAAGGATACAGTATCAGACGGTAGAAGGAGAACTTGTACGGACTTATGAACTGAGCCGGAGAAAGGGTGTGTTATGTGCCCCTGAAAAGAATCCTCATATTTTCGGTATGAGCATCCCCGCTACGGTAAAAGAGCGTTCGGGAAATTGTGTCAGGGTGCATTTCCATATTGATCCGGAATATGATAATTCCCCTAATGTAAAATACTTTACTTATGCGATCGAGAGCAGCTTTATCTACTGTATGCCGGAGGTGGGAAGTCAGGTACATATTTACTTCCCCGGGGATGATGAGAAAGATGCTATTGCAGTTCATGCCATCCGGACATCCGGAGGTTCCTCCTCATCCGGTTATGCACAGATACCGGACAACAAATCTTTTTCCAATGTAAATGGGGCGGAACTTTTGATGACTCCATCTAAGGCTATCGTATCTGCCGATCAGGAAAAGCAGACCTGTGTCTATCTGGATACGGATGGAAATGCCCTTATCACAGGGAAGAAGATTTGTCTTCATGCGGAAAAGAACCTGATTGTGGGCGATCCTGCAGAGGAAGACGGACAGGCTTCCAGACAAATGGTGCTGGAGGCGGAGGAACTGACGGTTCAGGTCGGAGGGAACGGTTCTCAGATCAACTTAACGGATGAGGCACGGATTATAGCAGCCTTTGTAAAGATGGATGCATCGGACCGGTCGCCTGCTGCAAATCCGTCTCTGGAAGAACTCAGATCATCTGTAACAGCGAATGATGAGACCAACAGAAAAAATATCAATGAAGATGTCAGCAATGAGCTGGTGGAGAAATTCGAGGAAGGCAGAACCAGTATTCTGAAAGGGATCGTAAAAGTGGCTGCCACAGTTGCAACTGTGGCGGTAGCGGTAGCACTGACCGCAGCCACCGGCGGTGCTGCGGCAGTTATTATTGCAACCGTGGTGTTGGGAGCAGCTACGGCTGCATATGCTGCTGCAGATGTGGGAGAAGGAATAGACAATTACAAAAATGCCCAAAGCGGTGATTTAAGTCAGGGACACAATTTCATGCGGGATGACGTATTCGGTGGAAACGAGCTCCTGTATGAACTGGTGAGAGCGGGTACGGAGATTGCCTTCGGTGTTGTATCCGGCTGTGCAATAGGTAGTGCATTTAATAAATTGATGACAGCAAAAAAATTCATACATCTTGCTAAGGAAGCAAAATGTCTGAAGGCAGTCATGCAGATAGGGGGAAATGTCCTGGATGGTATTTTTGATGATCTGGCACGGACAGGAGAGATCAATCCTGCCAGGACACTATGGAATATCGGGATAGGATTTGCACAGGGCAGTACCGGCAGTGGCATCCGTGACGGACTATTGAGTAAATTAGGTATTGAAGGATGTTCCTTCGGAAACCATCTCATTAAGACATTTCTGGGCGGTTTTATTGACACCGGCATAGATGGGGTGGGTTCTGCTCTGAGTGAACAGGACTTTGATCTGAAGAGCAGCCTTATCCAGAATCTTTTCTTTAATGGACTGGACGCTTTTATCAGCGATCCTGTGGACGCAGTCACGGGAATCTATGTCATTCAGGCTACGGATTTCCTGCTGGCCAGCGTGCCCTTTGCCCTGAAACTGGAACGGTCCTATTATTCTACCAATAATACGGTCTCTGTACTGGGGCTGGGATGGAAATTCCCATATGCCAGCAGGATATATCGGGATACAAGGGATGTGGAGCATACCCGGGTTCATCTGGAGACCATCACGGGTCATTCTGTGTGCTACGAGGAGCAGGATGGCCGTTGGGTGAACCAGAGCAAGGGAGCATCCAGATTCCTGATGGAAGTACAGGAGGCAGAGATAACCGGACAGGAGCGGTATGTGCTTACGGATGTGGTGGACCATACCCTGAGTGTTTATGATGCCAGAGGACTGCTTCAGTCTGTGGAATATCCAAATCAGCAGCGCTTAAGCTTTGCCTATGGAGAAGAGGGGCTGGAACGGATCGTTACGCCCTTGGGCAATGTACTTCAGGTAGAGTGCCGGGGTGGGCGTATTCTGCAGATTACGGATGAGATCGGACGCAGGACCCAGTATCGCTATGAGGGCGATCTTCTGGTGGATGTGGTGCATACGGACGAGGGGATTACCCACTACGAATATGATGAAAACGGACATATTTCTTCCGTTACGGATCAGAACGGAAGTTGTTATCTGGAGAATGAGTATGATGTGAAGGGCCGGATCACCCGTCAGAATTTTTCAAGCGGTGTGTACCAGACCTTTACTTATGATGATATTCATCACAGGAATACCATTTATTACAGCGAAACGGGCAAGACGGAGATCTATGAATACAACAACCGGTTCCTGAAGGAACGGGTAATTTATGAGGATGGTTCGTTTCAGACCTATCAGTATTCGGATGACAACTTAAAGGTGGGAGAAATCAGCCGCCTGGGCAGCCGGAAAGAGTGGGAGTATGATGCCTATGGAAGAAGCATCCGGGAAAAATTCCCGGATGGCTTTGAAGTGCACCATGAATATAATGAGCACCATGATCTGGTACATACATGGGACAGCGACGGAAGAGAGACCCTCTATACTTATGACCAGGAACACAATCCGGTCAGGACGATGGAAAAGATCAAAGAGGGCAAATGGAAAGAAACGGCCCGGAAGTATGATTTCAGGGGAAGATGCATTCTGGAGCGGGATGCCCTCGGAAACGAAAGCCTTAAGGAATATGAAGCCAACCGGGCATACCCCAGCCGTGTCATTACGCCGAAGGGGGAGGAGACCGCCTACGGCTACGATACCGTAGGCCGCAGACTGTCCATCAGCAATACTTACGGCACGGTGGAGCTGGCTTACAATTCCAGAAACTTTGTCACCAGCCGCATCGACGGGGAAGGCTACACCACCCATAGATTCTATGACCGCATGGGCAATCTGACCACTTACTATCCACCCGTGCAGTGGGAAAAGAAAGAGAGCGGCTATGAGTACCGCCACGATTTTCTGGAACGTGTGGTAGATACCATATCTCCCCTGCAGGAACATCACCGTGTATTCCGTAACTTTGACGGGGACATCACCAGTCGGATCCATCCGGTCAGTTATGCTCTGAAAGGCGATGAGGGAGAAGGAACCCGCTATGAGTACGATTCTGACGGGAACTGCATCCGTATCCTGTATCCGGACGGAGGCGTGGAGCGGAGATTCTATGATGCGGACGGCAACATGATCAAACAGGTACAGCCGGAATCTTATGATGCAGATTCGGATGACGGCAATGGCTACCGCTATGCCTATGACGCCTGCGGCCGGATGACAGAAGTACAGGATCCCGGGGGGAACATCCTGCACACCTACGAGTACAACGGGCACGGACAGATCCTCCGGGAAGTGGACGGCGAAGGAAAGGAGGTCCTCTATACCTATAATGATCTGGGCTGGAAGATCCGGGAACAGATAAAAGTGCAGGAGACCGATCCTGCGCTGTACCGTGTCATCGCCTATACCTATGACAGTCAGGGCAATAAGGTGGAGGAGGCCTACGGACAACAGGAAGTAGAACGGGACGGAGAGCCGGATGGCTGGCACCGGATCCATTTTTCCTACGATAAAAACAATCATCTGAATGTAGTGAAAGATGACTTTGGGGCAAAAATGCGCTACGATTATGACTGTCTGGGAAATGTAACGCTGGAAGAGCGTGTCATTGCGGACGGTGTTCATAGTGTCATTCATTATGCCTACAATAAAAACGGGTGGCTTGTTCAGCGGACGGAGGAAATCCAGGGCAACGGCCCGGTACAGGCCGCCGTTACAAGATATGCCTACGATGCCAACGGCAACCTGACAAAGATCACCACCCCGAAGGGCTCCGAGATCCGCAGAAGCTACGATGCGGATGACCGCCTGACCGAGGAGAGAGTCCTTGACAGAAAGAACGGTATCGACAGACGGGTGCAGTATGCCTATGATGCGGCCGGAAATGTGCTGAAACAGGCCATTCTGGGAGCGGACGGGGAATGTCTGGAGAGCAGCACCCGGTATGACCTGAAAGACCGGGCGACCCACAGAACCAATCCGGCAGGAGGGGTGACCCGCTATCTCTATGACCGGAATGACAGGCTGCGGAAAGAGATCAATCCCTACGGCTACGAGCCGGAGAGTGATGACGGGGCGGGGGTATCCTACACCTATGACAGCCGCGGCAACCGCCTCCGTACCACCAATGCATTAGGAGAAGTGGTACAGGAGCTTTCCTACAACCTGCGGAATCAGCCGGTCATCCAAAAGGATACGTTTGGAAACCGGACAGAGCTTTCCTACGAACTGGACGGAAAGATCAAGGATATCCGGCGATCAGGGAACCATCAGCGTACCCTTCAGCAGTATGAGTATAATGCCAGGGGGCAGATCACGGGAGTTGTGGACGGCAACCAGAATCCCATTTCCTATGACGTGGACAGCTGGGGACGCATCACAGGCATTGGCTTTGTGGACGGGGGGAAGGAAGGCTATGAATACACCCCCGCCGGGCAGGTCAGCAGGACTATAGACGGCAACGGCAATGCAGTGCAGTACCGCTACAACAGTCTCGGCAAGGTCAGCGAGAGAATTGACCAGCTGGGATTCACAGAGACCTTCCGGTATGACGAGGAGGGCAATCTGTCCCTGCATATCGACCGGGATGGAAGACAGCTGCAGCGTGCCTGCAATGTATTCGGACAGCCTGTGTATGAGAAGGCGTCCGATGCGGAAGGAAAGCACACCAACATCAGCACCTGGCACTATGACAGCCTGGGCCGGGTGACCCGTGCCGTCTGTGACGGGAAGTCCTATGAATACATCTACGATGCATATGGTAATCTGAAAGAGAAGCGTTCCAACGGGAAACGCTTAGTTTCCTATACCCATGACAGGGCAGGGCAGATCACGGAGATTAAAGACCCCGCAGGAGTCTGCACCCGGTATGAGTACGATATCTTAGGACGCAGGAGCCGTGTTTACAACAATGACGGACTGGAAGTGCGCTACGGCTATGACGCTTTGAACCGTATCAGCCGCATCCATTATGGTAACGGTGTGGAGACCGCCTATACCTATGATGGTGACGGTAACATCCGCACACTGGAAACCAGGGCGGGAGAAGATGTCCTGCTCTCCTTTGCATACCGGTATGACGGCAACGGTAACCGCACGGCGAAGACAGGCACACAGGCGACTCTGGGCGGCATTACTTCTGAAATCACCACAGGGAATAATGCGTTGGATCTCTCCTATGCTTATGATGTCCGGGGACAGCTTCTGGAAGAGCGGCGGAACGGCACTTCTGTCTGCTATGCCTATGACAAAGCCGGAAACAGAATCCGGAAGACGGATGTACAGGGAGAAATCCGCTATCTTTATAATGCGAAGAATCAGCTGATCGCAGAAGAAAGCCCTGCCGATAGAAAACAGTTTTCTTATGACCGTCAGGGCGGTATAATAGAGGAGAAAAATGCAGCCGGGATCCGCCTGTTCTCCTATAACAGCCGCCACCAGCAGACAAGGGTGGAAACTGAAACTGGCAACGTGCAGGAGAACCGCTATGACGCGGAAGGACTGCGCTTTGAACTGCTGGAAAACGGCAGGAGAACCAGCTTTGTATACCACGATGGAGAGCTTCTGCAGGAGGAGGGAAGAGAAGAGCAGGGCACCAGTTATCATCTCGGGGCAGGGATGGAAGCGTTCCGCAGAGGACAGGAACTGTCCTACTACCACAGGGACGAACAGCTCAGTACGGTATTTGTTACTGATGGACAGGGAGAAATCCGGAACAGCTATCAGTATGATGCCTTTGGCATACCCCTTGAGACCACAGAACAGCTGAATAACCGCATCCGCTATACGGGACAACAGTATGATGATGTAACGGGACAGTATTATTTACGGGCGAGGTACTATAATCCGGTTGCCGGGCGGTTCATGCAGGAGGATGTATACCAGGGGGATGGACTGAATCTGTATGCGTACTGCGGGAATAATCCGGTGGTGTATGATGATCCGAGTGGGTATGCAAGTACGTCAACAGGTAAAGCTTGTCCACCACAGGGGAAAATTAGTGAAAGTGTTGATGAGAGTGGTACATCTTCTACAACAGCAGGATTTGATGACTGGTTGGGTAAGGGTGCAACAGATAATAAAGTGTACTTTGGAATGAAGGATGGAACAGCTCAATATACAGGAATAACTAAACAAACAAAAAATGCTAGATTAAATCAACATAATAACGCAGGTAAAGCTTTTGATGATTTAGATATTCAATATGAGGGCTTAACCAGAAATCAGGCCAGAGCGATTGAACAATATTATATTGAAAATGGCCCCAATGCTCTTAATAAGATTAACAGTATAAGTCCGAATAATAAATATTATCAAGATGCAATGAATTGGGCAAAACAATACTTAGGAGTGGAATAGAGATATGATGGATTTGAAAAATATAAACAATAATATTATTTCAAACAGATGGAAAGAACGGTGCGAAAAACTACCTGACGAGATAAAAGAAAAACTTAATGAGTTGGATAATTCTGATGTTTCGGATTATCAACTGCAGGTGATAAAAAGGAAAAGAGTCTATCCAGAAATTGGAGATATCTTTAAAGTTAATCCAAGAGATGATATTTATTTTTATGGCGTTGTTTTAAATAATCATATTCATAATATCAATGGTGATGACCTATTGCTAGTACTGATTTTTAAACAAAATGTTGATATCAAAGGAAGTATTAGCAATGGAGTAAAAGAAGATGATTTGTTGCTTCCACCACAGATAGTTGGAAAGGAATATTGGACAAGAGGCTACTTTTATAATGTTGAACACTATGACAAGATATTAAATGTCAAGGATTATGGATTCTATAGCATAGGAAAAGGTAAGTTTTTTGATGAATATGGGAAAGAACTTGCTAATCAGCCCAAATTGCTTGGAACCTATGGAGTTGCAACTATATCTGGAATTGCAAGAAAAATAAATCAAGAACTAATTATTGCAGGGATGTAACATTTAACCTTGACTAACCCAAAAAGTCCATGTTACAATGGCACGCACAAGGGGGGGTGTAAGAGGGATGAAAAATCCCCGTAATACCTAAACAAAAACATAGAATCGGGAATGTTTTATTGGCGACAACTGCCATGGAGACATTCTCGATTTTCTGTTACATGGCAATCCCGATAAAACTGTCCCAAAGCATAACATATTTTGGAACAGCAGAAAAAGTTATGCCATGCGGATATCTTCCCAACGGCTCTGCCGGTGGGTGTTTCCCGGCTTAGGCCGTCCTCTGGCGGCATAAGCCCTTTAACCCGCACTATTTTCGACACTACTTATTTTGGCGGTATCTCAAGAAATCATGTCTTTCACATTTCCCCAACAAGGCTCAATAATTCTATTATGGGTAACTACCTCGACTTCGCTCTTAAAATCGCACACAGGGGCAACACAGGCTCTCACAGGGGCAAGAGAAAGTTGATTTGTCTGTCTAAAAAATGAATTTGTGCATATTTACGGTTTTTTCTCTGTTTTTGGTCTATGGCATAAAGCCAATTCTGTCTTCACATCGCCAAAGTTTCCTCCGATTTTTCAAAACAAAAATTTTGACTTGCAACTGTTCTTTTTCAGAGTTAACATCACACACCACGAAGGAGATTTCTTCTGCTTCGTGTCCTGTGTTCTGCAGGATGTATCCATCTCCATGAAAGTCAGCGGTATCCATTCGGGATATTTTGCGTCTGACCAGAAGTGGATAGGCTATACCACTCTTGCACACTTGGTTGCTGAAAGATGCGTAATTCCTAGAAAGATGCTTAACAGTTGAGATTGCCACTATTTTGCCAAACATTGAGAATGGAGCAGATTTTTATGATTAAAGAGAATTATATTTATGTGGGTATTGACCTACATAAGGAGACCCACACAGCAGTTATGATTGACTGCTACAATCAAAAGCTGGGAGAGATTACTTTCCCAAACAGACCAGCCGCTTTTCCTAAGCTGGTTACTAAAGTAAAGAAGTGTAATACCGATGGAAAAGAAGTAGTTTATGGTCTTGAGAACGCCTACGGTTA
>OGCO01005239.1_pt1 | contig 12827 bp, 10 predicted proteins | sample 1570171 | NCBI WGS metagenome assembly OGCO01 (sample SAMEA4370583, study PRJEB24528) | human gut metagenome | reverse complement strand
GTTGGCTCGGCAATAATGCCCGTTTCATACAATAACATTAACGATTCTGTGCAAATATAAGTATTATTGCTCAAAATAATTCGCATTATACAGATTTATTTTACAAACTACTCCCGAACACCTTTCTCGTACGGGTTCCAACAACAACGAAGGCCGACATAGCGATGTTCCAATGTTATCATAAAGTAAGCTATGAGATTGCGATTCTGACAGATACTCGTGGGGAGGAATCATCCAGATGACCTTTCCGGTCTTCTCAAACGCACTGCCCCATAGTTATTATCGGCCCTTCCGTTAGCCCTAATACTTTTATGACTTCTACTGGACCATTATACTTCCAGTCGAAATTCTCATCAGTTATTTATGCACAGACTTGAACCAGACGGCTAACCTTGTTCTTTTCCATCAAAACAAAGTCACACCTTTTTTGATGTTATCAAAAGATTTGTTTGTTTTTTTATCAGAAGGACAATGAAATAGTTTCCTGATTATAACACTATACAATAACCGCAGCATCGTACTGAGGTTAGTCTTCTACTCCGAGAACTGGAAATTACGAACCGTATTGACGGCTTGTGCATATTCTCCAATTTTTGTAGGTATGGAAGTAATAGAGAAATTTGCTATTTTTATAGCATAAAGTTCCTTTTAGCAAGATAATAAATTAGATGTTAAGTGATTTGCGATATGATTAATTTCGATGAATACATCCGCCAAAGCGAGCCGCAAAAACGGGAGAAGGGTTACGCATGGCAGACCGCAATAGGGTTGCAGGCCGTCGATGGCTTGAAACCTTCCGACTACTTAATTGAGACCGCACGTAAAGATATTGAGGGTGAGATTACAATCGACGAAGCCGAACAACTTATTCGTAGCTATTATCAATCGAAAATAGCACATACGCCCGAAGATGCGGAAATACACGAAGCGGATATGGCATCGACCAACATCCGCCGACTTCTTACCGAGAAAACCTTTGCTTTTACGCTTGTCGGACTGACGTCGATTCATCGCCGGATTTTTGATGGGGTATTCAAATTTGCGGGACAAATCCGCGATTACAACATTACCAAAAAGGAATGGGTGCTGCGCGGTGATACGGTTCTGTATGTTTCCGCGCCTGATCTTCGCAAAGCGATCGAATACGACTTGGAACAAGAACGTCAGTTCGACTATTCTAAAGTAGATCAAAACGGGCTCGTGAAACACATCGCCAAATTCGTATCGGGACTATGGCAAATCCATCCATTCGGCGAGGGAAATACCAGAACAACTGCCGTGTTCACGATTCTCTATCTACGTTCTATGGGCTTTGACGTAACAAACGACCTATTCGCCAATCATTCGTGGTATTTCCGTAATGCGCTGGTACGTGCCAACTACCAAAACGTGCAAAAAGGCATCATGCGTAATTCCGAATATTTGGAGCGGTTCTTTCGCAATCTGTTATTGGGTGAAAACAATGAGTTGCGGAATAGGTATATGGTGGTTAATGCTCCGGAAGAGCTGACTGCAAAACAAGTCCGGCAAATCGACCGTACAAGTACCAAACAACCTGCCGTACAAGTAACCGAACAAGTTCGCGCTTTGTTATTAGCTTTGTCAAACGAACAATTATCGTTAAAAGTATTGATGGAGAAAGTCGGTCTGAAGCACCGTCCGACATTCATAGAGAATTATATCAATCCAGCTTTTCAAAGAGGCTATATCAGAGTACTCTACCCAGATAAGCCCAATCATCCGAGGCAAAAATATTTGCTTACGACCAAGGGATTAGCATTGTATAATGAAATAAGACGTAATTAGCAGGAAAATATATTGCCTGCCGACTGGTACAATATGCGAGACGACAAACCATGGAGAATGCACCTCTGCTCAAATGCAGATAGTATAATTGACTCCATATTGCATACAAGTTATACGAATTCTTTATATAACATAGGTCTATAAAGGCGCCGATGGCCGCAGTGACCAGCATGACAAGGATGAACAGTTTCAGTTCGCTGTTGCCGGCCAATCCCAGGATGCGGCTGCTGACCATTTTGGCCAGTCCGGTCTGGAAAATCGCGCCGCCTACGACGAACAGCCCGATCATCATGATGACGATCGGGTTGGCGAATCCGGCCAGCGCCTCTTCGGGGGTCAGTATTTGGAAAACGAGCAGGCCCAGCAGCGCGCACAGCGCCACCAGGTCGGAACGTACCCGGCCGTTCATAAAAAAGACGGCCGACAGTACCAGGATTGCGAGCGTGATATACATAATTTCAGTTGTTTCATGCAGGATGACTCCCGACGTGAAGGAACGGAATCCACCGTTCAACTACCATGCCGCTGCCGTTTTACCGCAGGATGGAATTGCTTGTCATTTTGCCGTTTTCGGAATTTCCAACGGCAGGGTTTGTTCGAGGATGCGCTCTCCGTCCGGCGCCAGTGGCGTATTGTCTTTATGTGCGACGTGGACGGTCAGCGTATATTTGCCCGGTTTGACGCCGTCGAGCGGAATATCCACCAGGGCGGTTTCCCCGGCCGGGATGTCGGCTTTGCAGACGCCTTCCTTGACGATTCGTTTCGTGCCGGCGACGATCGTATAGCCGACCCGGAAGTTTTTCAGGTCGGCGATCGTACAGCCGTTGCGGATCTCCACTTTGCCCGGAGCCGTTCCGGCCGCGATCGCGGTCGCGCCCAGCGGCGACTGTTTTTCGTTGAAAGACTCGGGCGAAGCGAAAAAGACCGTGTAACGGTCGTCCGACGCGTTGCGTCCGCCGGGTTTGCCGACCACCAGGTCGCTGTTCCACTCCGCGCCGGCTCCTTCGTAAATCACCGGGCGTTTCTTTTCGACCGCTTTCAGCCGGCGGTAGGCTTCGTACATGTTGTAACCGCGCCCTCCCTGTTCGCCGAGCGAGAACAGCAGCACCGACGGATGGTTCTGCGATGTGTAGTACATATTCATTACGCGGTCGGCATAGGCGTTTTCCCACAGCGGATCGTTGGCCGGCGTGCCGCCCGTTTCGAGCGAGCTGCCGCTCAGACGGGCGTCGATGTTCGCCCGGTTGCAGATATACAGGCCGTAGCTGTCGGCCAGTTCGTAAAACCGGTCGTTTTGCGGGTAATTTTTGACCCGGACGCAGTTGATGCCCCTCTTTTTGAATGCGGCGAAGTCCCTGCGCCAGGCATTCGCATCGGGGGGACAATCGTAATCGACGGCGCGGAGCTCGACCGGACGTCCGTTGATCTTCAGCCCTTTTTCGTCGAACGAAACGTCGCGGAATCCGAGTTTTACCTTCGTATATTCGGTAAAGCGGCCTTCGTGCTGCAATTTCAGTGCGACGGTATAGAGCTTCGGACTTTCGTGGCTCCACGACTGGATGTCCGGTAGGTTGGCGAAAAAGCGGACGGTGTCTTCGGCCCGCAGGTGGAAACGGGCGTCCCGCTTGCCGTGCGCGATCACCGTGCTGTCGTCCGGCGCAATCAGTTCGTAATAAACGATCACCTCTTTGGGATTCAGCAGGTGCGATTTTACGATCGCCCCGAAACTGAACAGTCCGTTGCCGTCCGTTGCGAAACGGGTGTCGGCCACGAAGTCGCGGATGCGGACTTTGGGCTGCGCGATGACCGAGACGTCGCCTTCGATGCAGGTGCCCGGCGTTTTGATCTGATTCTCAAGCGTTGTCGAAACCGGATGGGCGTAGGCGATCACGGCCAGCGTGTTTTTCCCGTCCGCGACGTAAGGCGTAATATCGAAATAGGCCGGCGTTTTCGAATCCGCGTGATAACCGGCCAGATGCCCGTTCGCATAGACGTAATAAGCGCGGCTGACGGCGTCGAGCCGGACGAATATTTCACGGTCGATCCATTTGAAAGGCATCGTGAACTCGGTACGGTAGACGGCCGCCCATGCTCCGTTGCCCTCTTTTTCGGGAATCGTGACGCTTTCCCATGCCGAAACGTCCGCCGCCGGCGCGGTGAGCGTCGTGTCTATTTCCGTTTCCGAACGATAGGTTTTTACCTGCCATTTTCCGTTCAGCCGCTGCATGTAGAGCGATTCCTTATCGTTTTCGGTCAGCGCCAGTTCGCGGCTGTTGTAACTGCCGATTTGAATGCCCGGCATTTCGCTGCGGGAAGAGGTGCGGGTCGGGTCCTGCAGTTCGGTTTGCGCCTGCAGTCCGCCGGCGCGAAGCAGGCACAGCAGCGAGAAGGAGATAATGAGGCTGTATTTCATAATATTTCCGGATAAAATCAAGATCGAGATGCAGCCACCCCGACATGCAAATATACAAAAATAGCCGCCGGGTAAAAATGATCGGCGGCTATTTTTAAAAACGAGCGTTTTCCGGCTATTTCGGCTGGATCGTTTCCGCAGCGGCGATGACGCTCAGGTTGCGGATTGATCGGGTGCTGGCCACTTCCGGGATCAGGTGTACGCACGACTGGTTCAGTCCCATCAGGATCGGACCGTTGATTTCGGCGCCGCCGAGGATCTCCATCATCTTGTACGAAATGTTCGCGGACGACAGGTTCGGGAAGATCAACACGTTGATCTCGCGGTCGCCCAGCTTGTTGAACGGGTAGATTTCGTTGCGGGCTTTCTTGTTCAACGCGATGTCGGCTTTCATCTCGCCGTCGACCAGCAATTCCGGATACTGGAAGTGCAGGATTTCCACGGCTTTCGAGATTTTGGCCGCGAGCGGTTCGGTGTCGGTTCCGAAATTCGAGTGCGACAGCATTGCCATCACCGGTTCGATACCGAAATTGCGGACGGTCTGGGCAGCCATCAGTACGATGTTGACCAGGTCTTCGACGGTCGGACTCGGGTTGACGGCCGTGTCGGCGAAGAACATCGGTCCGCGCTTGGTCGTAACGATCTCCATCGCCGCGAGCGTCGTGTTGCTGTTCGTCGTAAAGATCTGGCGTACCGGATTCAGCGCTTCGGTGTAGCGGTGCGTATAGCCGAGGATCGACGTATCGGCGTCGCCCGAAGCGACCATCATCAGCGTGAACCAGTCGCGGCGCATCATGTATTCGATCGCCTCGTGCATCCGGACGCCCTTGCGGCTTACCTTGTTATACAGCAGCGCTGCGTAGCGACTGCGGCGCGTTTCTTCGCGGTCGCTGCGGAAGTCGACGATGCATTTCGGGTCGAGCGTCAGGTGGTTGTCCTTCAGCAGCGTATTGATCTTCGCACGGTCGCCGACCAGCAGCGGGATAGCGAGGTTTTCGTTGGCCAGGTGAACGGCGGCCTTGATCGTGGTCAGGCGGTCGCCTTCGCTGAAGACGATCCGGCGCGGCGCGGCGGTGCCTACTTTCGAGCGGATGGCGCGCATCAGCTTATCGTCGCGCCCCATACGGCTGTCCAGTTCGGTAGCGTACGCTTTCCAGTCGGTGATCGTTTTGCGCGCGACGCCCGATTCGATAGCCGCTTTGGCCACGGCGACTGAGATGGTGGAGATCAGCCGCGGGTCGAGGGCCTTGGGGATCAGGTATTCGCGTCCGAACGAAATATTGTTGTCGTTGTAGGCGGCCGCTACGATGTCGGGCACCGGCTCCTTGGTCAATGCGGCCAGCGCCCGCACGGCGGCGATCTTCATCTCCTCGTTGATCTTGGTGGCGCGCACGTCGAGCGCTCCGCGGAAAATGTACGGGAATCCGAGTACGTTATTGACCTGGTTCGGATAGTCCGAGCGTCCGGTTGCGAAGATGATGTCTTCGCGGGCGGCCATCGCGTTGTCATATGAGATTTCCGGATTCGGATTGGCCAGCGCGAATACGATCGGGTTGTCGGCCATGCTGCGTACCATTTCTTGCGTCAGCACGTCGGCTACCGATAAGCCGAGGAATACGTCGGCTCCGACAAGGGCTTCTTCGAGCGTATCGACCTCGCGCGTAGTGGCGAATTTGGCTTTCGCCGCGTTCAGGTTCTGGCGGCGTACCGAAATGACCCCTTTGCTGTCGCACATGATCACATTCTCGGGCTTTACGCCCAGCGCGATGTAGAGTTTCGCGCAGGATACGGCGGCCGCGCCGGCCCCGTTGACCACTACCTGTACTTTTTCGATCTTCTTGCCTGCGATTTCGAGCGCGTTGAGCAGCGCCGCCGACGAAATGATCGCGGTGCCGTGCTGGTCGTCGTGCATCACCGGGATCGACAGCTCCTCTTTCAGGCGTTCTTCGATCTCGAAACATTCGGGCGCCTTGATGTCTTCCAGGTTGATCCCGCCGAACGTGACCGAAATGTTTTTGACGGTTTCGATGAACTGGTCGGTGTCTTTCGTATCGACTTCGATGTCGAATACGTCGATATCCGCAAAGGTTTTAAAGAGCAGCCCTTTGCCTTCCATGACCGGTTTGCCGGCCATCGCCCCGATATCGCCCAGCCCGAGCACGGCGGTGCCGTTCGAGATTACCGCTACCAAGTTGCCTTTCGCTGTATATTTGTACGCGTCGTCCGGATTGTCCTCGATCGCCAGGCAAGGCTCCGCCACTCCCGGGGAGTAGGCCAGCGACAAGTCTTTCTGTGTGCTGTAAGGTTTCGTTGGGATTACCTCGATCTTCCCCGGACGCCCCTCCGAGTGGTAGAGAAGCGCCTCTTCCTTTTTACTTTTAGCATTGTTTCCCATATCGCAAGTGTTTATTCAGATGATTTCGGTGCTCTGAAAAATCTTTGTTTATATTTGTAAGCCGGAAAATATGAGCCGGACGACTTTTTTTCGAAAAAATCGAGTACAAGGTACGAATTTTTATCGATAGATGGAGCGACTTTTTCAACTTAATTTTCCTCGTTACGTTTTCAGGCTCCGGATGGATGCCGCGCCGCCGCAGATATGGGACGGCGTCCGCAAACGGTGGCTCGTGCTGACTCCCGAGGAGTGGGTGCGGCAGCACTTGATTCGTTTTTTGGTGGAGGAGAAGGGGGCGTTTGCGGCGTGCGTATCTCAGGAACGTCCGGTGGAACTCGCGGGTACGCGGCAACGGGCCGATGTGACGGTGACCGGTCGGGACGGCCGGATCTGTCTGGTCGCGGAATGCAAAGCTCCGCACGTCCCGCTCGACGAGCGGGTGCTCGCCCAGGCGGTACGTTACAACAGCGTGCTGGAGGCTCCTTTCATATTGGTTACGAACGGGCTGCGGCATGTTTGCTGCCGGCGCGATGCGGAATCGGGGCGCTACTGCCCTACTGCCGAATTCCCCGACTTGTCACCATTTTTTCGGGTTTAGCAGTTGTAGCATGTACTCGTCCTGCCAGTCCGACGTGGTTTTCGTCCACTCTTTTTTAAGTCCGATCACCGAAAATCCCTTGCTTTTGAATAGCGCGAGGCTTTGGATGTTCTGCGACGGAATGTCGCAGTACAGTTGGTTGAGGTTCAGCACTTGAAAGCCGTATCGGATCACGATCGACACCGCATGAGAGGCGTAACCCTGCCTCTGGTCGCGCTGGTCGTAGATCAGAATGCCGACCCCCGCCCGGCAGTTGTACGGGTCGAGGTCGAACAGGTCGATGGCGCCGACGGGTTTCCCGTCGGCTTTCGATTCGATGATCAGCCGCAACTGGCGGGTTTCGTAGATATCGCGTTGCTGGTTTTCGATAAACTGTCGCAGCATGTGTTTCGAAAACGGGGCGACCGTGTTGCTCACTTTCCAGATTTCGGTGTCGTTCTCCCATTTGTACAGGATGTTGACATCTTCCGGCTCGAGCGCCCGCAGGCGGATCAGTTCGCTCTCCATCGGATTGGTCATGGCACGCCGCGTTTACAGTGAAATCACCTTGTTGCGGATCAGCATTGCCGCGCCGAGCGAACCGATGTTGTCGTCGAGGTTGGTCGTGCGGAACAGCGTGTCGTTGTAAACCAGCCGCAGCGAATATTTGTTGACGGCCGATTTCAGCGGCAGCATCAGGTAGTCGCCAGCGTTGGCCAGGTTGCCTCCGATGATCACCTGTTCCGGGTTGAAAATATTGATCAGAAAAGCGATGCTTTTGCCGATTTTTTCGCCGGCTTCCTCGATCAGTTCGATTGACAGCGTGTCGTCGTTTTTGGCTGCCTGAATGATGTCGTTGATGTGGATCTTATGTTGTTTCTGGTATTTATCCATCAGGATCGTGGTGCGTCCGTTCTTGATCTGCTGGATCATCTTGTTTTCGATGGCGATTCCGGAAACTTCCGTCTCCAAACACCCTTTTTTACCGCAGTCGCAGATGATCTCGTTATCGAAATAGGGCGTATGGCCGAATTCGCCGGCAAAGCCCGATTTCCCGTAGTACAGGTTGCCGTCGATGATGACTCCGATGGCGACGCCACGGGCGAGGTTCAGGTAAACGATGTTCTTTTCGGAACCCGTGCATCCTTTCGTATATTCGCCGTAGCAGCGGGCGCGGGTGTCGTTTTCGATCAGCACCCGGTGTCCGAGCCGTTTTTCCATGATCTCGCTCAGCGACTCTTCGCGCGAGGTGAAATATTTGTAGCTGCGTCCGGTTTTCGGATTCACGCGCCCGGCAATGCAGATTCCGATGCCGAGCAACTTCGAACGGTCTATTTTGCTGTCGTTTATGAACCGGTCGATCGAAGATCCGATTTTGTCGAGGCATTCTTCCGTGTCGTCGAGGATAAAATCTTGCTCGTGTTCCAGTTGGATGATGTTGTTGTGCAGGTCGGTAATCACCATGACGATCTGATCGCGACTCACTTCGATGCCGGCGAAATAGATGGCCGAATGAGTCAGACCGAAAATGTTCGGCCGGCGTCCGCCGCTGGTTTCGATCTTGCCGCGGTCGGCGATGATGTTTTCGGAAAGGAGTTCCTCGACCAGTTTGGTGACTGTCGGGATGCTGACATGCAGCTCCCTGGCCAGATCCGCCAGCGTACATTCTCCTTCGATCGCCATGCGGGCGATGATATTGCGTTTGAGAATGTTGTTTTTTTGAACGATTCCTTTGGCCTTGCCGTTTTCCGGCTGATTGAAAAATTCCTGTAATGAACTCATGGGGTTAAATTCTGTTATGGTTTGATGTTAGGTTTTTCTTTGTCGGGATTCCGAAAGTTCCGGTCCGCCGGCCTCGAAGTCCGCTGATAGCCACTCATTCTTATCTAATTGGGAAACGGCGGTTTCCTAAATTTAGAATGGTGGCGTTGGTTTTCTTTGAGTGCAAAATAACGCAAAATTTTTCATATATCCGACCGAATTAGCCGAAATATTAAAATCTTACGCCCTCTTATTTCATAAAAAAACCGCACTAGTAAAACGTGCGGTTCGGGAAAATCGTATGAGTATCAGCCGTTTTTTTCGGTCGACATTACAATGTTTGCTTCGATTCGCAAACGGCGGCGCGGTCCACTTTCTTGATCAGGCCCTGCAATACGCTGCCGGGGCCGAGTTCGGTGAACTGCGTGGCTCCGTCGGCGATCATGTTTTGCACGATCTGTGTCCAGCGCACCGGAGAGGTCAGTTGGGCGATCAGGTTGGCTTGGATTTTAGCCGGATCGGTGTACGGTTTGGCGTCGACGTTCTGGTAGACCGGGCAGACCGGTTCGGCGAACGGAGCGGCTTTGATGGCGGCTTCGAGCTCTACGCGGGCCGGTTCCATCAGCGGCGAGTGGAACGCTCCGCCGACGTTCAGCTTCAGCGCGCGTTTGGCGCCCGCCTCGGTCAGTTTGGCGCAGGCGGCGTCGATCGCTTCGTTGCTGCCCGATATTACCAACTGTCCCGGACAGTTGTAGTTGGCCGGAACGACTACGCCGTCGATCGCGCTGCATATCTCTTCGACCGTGGCGTCGGGCAGGCCGATGATGGCGGCCATCGTCGACGGATTCTGTTCGCAGGCTTTCTGCATCGCCATCGCACGTTTCGAAACCAGGCTCAGGCCGTCTTCGAAACTCAGGGCTCCGGCGGCTACCAGCGCGCTGAATTCGCCCAGCGAGTGTCCGGCCGTCATTTCGGGTTTGAAGTCCGCGCCGAGCGATTTGGCCAGGATGACCGAGTGCAGGAAGATCGCCGGCTGGGTTACTTTCGTCTGCTTGAGCTGTTCGTCGGTTCCGGCGAACATGATATCGGTGATCGGGAAGCCGAGAATTTCGTTGGCTTTTTCGAACAGTTCTTTTGCAAGGGGAACGTTGTCGTACAGGTCTTTGCCCATTCCGACGAATTGGGCGCCTTGACCCGGGAATACGTATGCGTGCATATTTTTTCGTTTAGTTGGTTAACAGAGAACAAAGATAAGTAATTTTGCCGAAACCCGGCAACTGTTCTCGACGGGGGGCGTATTTCGCAACGAAATGCTCCGGTTTTTGCTACCTTTGCGGAAAATCAAATCGTTCGGACTGATTATGAAAACGAAAATAGCCATCGTAGGGACGGGCGGCGTCGGCGGATTTCTCGGCGGTCTGCTCGCCCGCCGTTACCGGGACGACCCGGAAGTGGACATCTATTTTATTTCGCGCGGACAAGCCCTCGAAAATATCCGAAGCAGGGGATTGATCGTCGAGTCACAGCAGGGAAATTTTACGGCCCGCCCGAAAGCGGCGACCGATTCGGCCGCCGAGATTGGCGAAATGGATTACATCCTGCTGTGCACGAAGGCCTATGATATCGAAGGGGCCGTCGGGCAGATCCGCCCGGCCATCGGGCCGCGGACGGTGATCCTGCCGTTTCTGAACGGCGTGGATAGCGCCGAGAAGATCAAACGAATGCTGCCCGGACATGCCGTGTGGGACGGGTGCGTGTATGTGGTTGCGTTTATCGTCGAGCCGGGCCGTATCGCCGAACATACCAACGGTTACCGTTACCTGTTCGGTTCCGCGCAGGGGCCGGACGAACGACTCGAAGAACTGGAGCGGATTTTTACCGGCGCGGAAGTCCGCGCCCGGTTGGTTCCGGATATTACCCGGCGAGTCTGGGACAAGTTTGCGTTCATCTCGACCGTGGCCACGGCGACTTCCTATACCGACGAGCCTTACGGCGGCGTGCTTGGCAACCCGGACTACCGGGCGCAGTTCACGGCGCTGCTCGATGAATTTCAGGCGGTGGCGAAGGCCAAAGGAATCGTCCTGTCCGACGGGATCGCCGCCCAGGTGGTCGATCAGATGGAACGGATTCCGACCGATACGACGACCTCGATGCAGCGCGATTTCCGGGCGCACCGCAGCACCGAACTGGAGTCGTTGACCGGCTACATCGTGCGCGAAGGGAAACGGCTCGACGTTCCGACGCCGACTTACGACCGGATGTATGCCGGATTGCTGCAACGTTAACGTATTTTGATCGTGATCCGCATACCTCTCCGGCCGCCCGGTTGCGATTTCCGGGCGGTTTTTTGTTGCCATTGGCCGGTAAAATGCGTAGTTTTGTGAAAATATAGACTGTTTCGGAATGAATCTGTTCAAGTTTTTTTGTCCGGTGCTGTTGGGAGCGTTGGTTTCCTGCGCCGGACGATCCGATTGGCGGAAAGATGCGTCGAATCTGATCGGAGAAGGTCGGTTTTCGCAGCTGGACTCGTTGCTGGAAGAGGCGGAACCCGGCGCGTCGGAACAGGAACTGCGCGCGATCGACTCGCTGCGGGAGGTCATGCGGCGTTTGCGTATCGAATTTTGTTATAACGAAGAACAGATTCTCTCCCGGATCCGGCAGCGGGTGTCCGATACGGTATCTCCGGAGCAGATCCGTCGATGGGAAAAGTCCGGGAAGTTGGAGATGCGGCGGATCGACAGCCGGAAGCGTTATTTCAGCCGTTCGGTAGGCAACCTGATTCTGCTGGCCCCGGAACTGGAAGGATTGCGGCGGATCGACTCGTCGGAGATCGGTTTTCGGGAAAGGCACGCCGCGCGGGTGATTGCGGCGACCGATTCGCTGGGAATGTGTACGAATTCGGTGACGATGACGATTCGCTATACGCTTGTCGTGGAACCGGATGCCGTGCCGGAGGGCGATACGGTCCGTTGCTGGCTGCCCTATCCGCAGGAAGGTTTGCCGCGCCAGACCGGCGTCGAACTGATTTCGGCATGGCCTGAGCGGTATGTCGTGGCTCCGAAGGGAACTCCGCAGCGTAGCATTTGTTTCGAACAGCCGGCCCGTCGCGACAGCGCGACCGTTTTCAGGCTCGCGTTCCGGGTGACGACGCGTGCGCAGTATTTCGATCCGGAGGAGCTGTCGAAGCGGGTCGAACCGTACGATACCCTTTCGGAAGTTTATCGCAAATATACGGCCCAGCGTCCGCCGCACCTCGTTTTCAGCGAACGGATCGAACGGAAGGCCCGCGAGTTGGCCGGCGGCGAGACCGATCCGGTGCGGATCGTTTCGCGGATTTACGATTGGATCGACGACATTCCGTGGGCGGGGGCGATCGAGTACGGCGTGATCCCGAATATTCCCGAGTACGTGCTCGATGCCGGACACGGCGACTGCGGACAGGTGAGCCTGCTTCTGATCGCGATGTTGCGCAGCGTCGGGATTCCGGCGCGGTGGGAAAGCGGTTGGATGCTGCATCCGGGACATGTCGGTCTGCACGACTGGGGATCGGTTTATTACGAAGGCGTCGGGTGGGTGCCCCTCGATATATCGTTCGGCAAACTGGCTGCGAGCGCCGATCCGGCCGTCCGCGATTTCTATAAAACGGGCATGGACAGCTACCGGCTGGTCGTGAACAGCGATTACGGGTATCCGTTCGATCCTCCGAAACGGCATATGCGTAGCGAGCCGGTGGATTTTCAACGCGGCGAAGCGGAAACTTCGGAGCGCAATCTCTATTTCGACGAGTGGGATTATCACATGGACGTTACATACGAATAGAATGAAGAGGATAACGAAAAAGGTTTTATGGACGGCGGCGCTGACACTGGCCGTTT
>OGCO01005218.1_pt1 | contig 12867 bp, 6 predicted proteins | sample 1570171 | NCBI WGS metagenome assembly OGCO01 (sample SAMEA4370583, study PRJEB24528) | human gut metagenome | reverse complement strand
TGAAGTAGGAATGAAACATAGAAGTTTATAACTTTTTATAAGTTTTCAGTAACGGCGAAGAAAGTGAGTATATATGAGTACGACGAAGAACGGCATATGAGACAGACCCGTGAGGAAGGCATGGAAGAGGGGTATGCCAATGGGCTTAGTCAGGGAATTATCCAAACCGCAGTTAGTATGCTGAAACTCAAAGAATTTACGGATACTCAAATTCGAGAAGTTACAGGGCTTGAGCAGAAGCAGTTGGATGAGCTGAAGAAAAATATAAATAAATAAAAATCAGATAAGCTAAAAAGTTTATAGAGTAGCTCAAAAAGAGCGAAAAGTTCTGTACGATACCAATACCAGAGCTTTTCGCTTTTTTTTGTATACACGGCAGGCGAACAGCTGCAACGGAGGCAGAAAAAGACGCTTTATGATAATAAAAATCAAATATTTGGAATTGTGCGAATATTGTGAATATGGTAGAATAAACACAAAAATCAAAGAACTCAGTCAGCTGAGAAGAGGAAAGGAAAGAGGATGAAAAAGACAAAAGATTTCTGTCTCCGGCTTATGTGCTGTTTTCTGTTTCTGGGGTTATTTTGTGGAACAGAGGTTTTTGCAGCAGTTCAGGAGGGTAAGCCAGGAGAAACATTTTCCGGGAAATATGCAGTTATCATTAACACAGATACCACAAATCCCGGAAATACGGGAACCTTGCAGTTTGACGGGACATCGGCACAGGCGGCGGACTCTGAAGCAGAAGATTATGCAGTCGTGCAGGGTGGAAGCAATGCATCGGCGCAGGCGGCAACAGAGGGAACTGCGGGAGAGGCAGCAGATGTGGGGCAGGTACAGAGTCTGGAGGATGATCAGCTGCAGGCATACATGCAGGATGACCAACCGATGCTGACTGCTGTACAGGCTGCGGCAACCATCTATCAGGTAGGTGAAAAAAAGTACATCTATAGAACTAACGGCCATGATACATATGGAAAAACATATGTCTGCATCGGAGTTGGGGAACACTGCTATGTGTGGATGGATGAGACCCTGAAGGCAGATTACGATACCGCAGGGAAAACAGCTCTGATCGCTGCGGATATGGCAGCTGTCTACGATGGTCAGCCTTACCGTATCCTTAACCAGCTCTGTGCAGGTGATTTTCCGGCACAGGATGGCTCCGGCAAGCTGTCGATCCTGCTGGAGTCTTTAAGCAGCGCCAGCGGTATGTATATGTATGATGAAGGGATCACAGCGATCCATATCAACACACCGTCAGCATCCTCTTATGTTTCGGGGGAGATGTCAAAGCGAAATGGCCTTCTTGTTCATGAGGGACAGCATGCAATCCTCTGGCTGAAAACCGGATTTATGAGTACCGGCAGATATTCGTGGCTGAATGAGGGTCTTGCAGTGGCTGTCATGGACTATCTCTGGGGAGGAACGGACAGCAGCGGCTGGCTGAATGGTATTGGAAGTAATACGGTCATCCGTTCAGGAGCTTCGCTGATCTACGAGAATTACCGGGATGACAATGCACAGGACTATGGAATGCCGTATCTTTTTGTAAGATATGTTATCGACCGGATGGCAGGAAGCTATCAGCCTATGAAGGTGCTTCCAAAGTTTTATACGATCGATGCTTCTTCTCTCAGCTGTGAGCAATATCTGGAGAAAGTAACCGGAGTTTCTTTTAAGGAGCTTATGGCGGATTTTTATACGGCAGTTGCAGCCGGTGAGAGCTCCGGTAAATACAGCTTTTACGGGGATACCATTGCTGCGGCAAAGGCAGCGACATTTCCGGTTTATGCAGGGGACAGCAATGAAAACCATACATTGCCGGCAGCATCGGCAATCCTAGTGAAGCTGTCGAACGGTAAGTTTACCGTTCCGACGGATGGCTCCGCAGGGATTGTTTATCGTATCATTGGAAGCAGAAGCTCTTCCCTTGCACCGGCAGAGGGAGATGGTACATCTGCAAATCCATATAAGATATCTTCGATCGATGATCTTAATCTGATCCAGGCGAACCAGGGAGCATACTATCGTCTGACAAAAAATATCAGTACAGACGGAAGGACAAATTTTTCGGCATCGTATTTCAGTGGAACGCTGGACGGAGCCGGTTTCACAATAACCGGTCTCCAAAAGCCTCTGATCCAGAAGAATGCAGGAACGATAAAGGATCTGAATATTGTTGCGGATTTTGATTATGACAGTCATGATATCCATGGTGTTGTGGCACAGTATAATACCGGTAAGATCCAGGATTGCAGGGTAACCGGAACGGTAACAGGACATATGGGCTCTACCAGTTCCATGAGCCATCCGGCTTTTGGCGGGATTGTCGGAGAGAATGAGGTGGCCGGTACTATCAGCGGCTGTTCGTCCGGAGTAAATATTTCCATATCCATGACAGCTACAGACAGCTATGTTGGTGGTATTGCAGGAGTAAACATTGGTACTATTGAAAAATGTGTTGCAGGAGGAAATCTTTCTGTCACACAGGCTAACGGAAATTCTTATCAGGTTTACCTTGGAGGCATTGCCGGCCGGATCGAACAGTTTGGAAACATGGGCGGATATGTGAAACAGTGTGCTTTTACAGGTACGCTTCGCGTGACTGGCGGAACAGCAGTTACAGGTCAGATCTGTGCACAGGTAAATGCAAATGTACTCAATTCTGCTATCGGTCTGAATGGACATGTTTCGGATTGTTATGGTAAAAACGGCCAGGGAGCGCTCATCGGGACAAACACGGAACAGACGCTTACAACAGGCGGTGTTCTTACAGCAGAGCAGATGAAGGATCCGAACTCATATAAAGGCTGGAGCTTTGACGGAGACTGGCAGATTTCCAAGGATGGACTGCCGGAACGTGCAGATGCATCGGCGATCAGATCGCTTTCTGTTTCCGGTGTACCGACAAAATGTTACGTGGGAGAAGTTCCGGCGTACTGGGGAACGCTTATTGTTAATAATTCTACATCAGTAACGATCACGAAGGATATGATCACCGGATTTGAAAATTCGGAAATGGGGACCAGGGAACTGACGATCAATTATAAGGGAAAACAGACCAGCTGGTCGATGACAGTCGAAAAACCATCTGCCAGTGATATTACAAGTATTGTGCTTTCCGGGCGTCCGAAGACGACATACAGTGAAAACCAGAAGTTTGATCCTTCAGGCGCCAGCTTTTTTGCCACAATAGGTGGACGTTATGTATATATTTACAGTGGCTTTTCCTATGATAAAACAGGTCCGCTGAAGCCTGCGGATACATCCGTGATATTCAATTATTTTGGAAAAGAAATTCCGGTAAATATTACGGTGACAGCCAGAAAAGCAACGAAGCTTTCCGTGCTTGCAGCACCGGCAAAAACTCAGTTTACAGTTGGGAACACGCTGGATCTGTCCGGTGTGAAACTGCAGATCACATATAATGATGGGACGCAGACTCCGATATTTAAAGCGGATGAGCTGGAGAAATATGGTGTTCATGTTGCTTTTGGAAAGAATGGATCTTTTACAACGGTTGCAGCAGATAAGGTTCTGGAAAGTGCTGACAGCGGAAGTATGATCGTATTTTATGCGACGGATAAACTGCCGTCAGAGTATGGCTCGGTAGTTGTGGCGTCATCGACGATCACGGTGCGGAGTCCGCTGACTGTACCGGCACTGGATTTGTATGTCAGTGCAGAAAAAAGTGCGGCGCAGTATCCGTGCACAGATAATGTGACTGGTGGAAGTGGAACGTATGCGACTACAGTAATTGAGGAAAAGCTGCCGACAGGATTGACACGCACGAATCTGCCCGGAGAAAAATATAATGCTTTTGGCTATACGGGTGTTGTTACGGCGTCAGCCGGAGATTACAGTTCACAGTATAAGATCAGCGATACAGAGACACAGGAGAGTATTCAGGTGACTGTGACGATCCATGTGGTTCCTTCTGATCAGGCTGCATTTTACAGTTTTGTGCTTAAGAAGGTGGAAAATCCTGGACTGAAGCAGGATGTTATTGGTGCGATCGGGGAGGATACGATCGTTCTTCGGGTGCCGAGGGGGACGAATGTTACAGAATTGAAGCCTTCGATTGATTATGGCTCAGGCATGGGAACTGAACTTCCTTCAGGATTCTGGAATGGTTCGAAGCATGATTTTACCAGTCCGGTTGTATATACGCTTACAGCACCGGATGGGGTTACAAAGAAGTCTTATACGGTAAGTGTGGAATTTTATGATGATACTTCGGAGGAAGTACAGTCTGGTGACGAGATCCTTTCACCGGCTGATAATACGAAGATCAGCTGTAAGGACAGTGAGGAGGTTATCCTTAAAGGATGGGCCGGAGACAGCTCAAAAGAGATTTCACTTTTTAAATATGTGGTAAATGGAATCAGTTATACTACATCCGCGAATGCCACTACACAGACAATCCCGAATGCCAGGGCATATGAAGTGAAGATTTCCGGAAGCAGCTTGAAGGAAGGAAATAATACTCTGGAAATCTGGGTGATGTATGCTGATAATTCAGGCACCGGAAGCGGCGGCACTTTAAAGAAACTCGGCACCAGAACTGTTGTTAAGGAAGGCCACAAAGCAGTGAAAGACGCAGCGGTAGCAGCCACCTGTGAGACAACCGGAAAAACAGAAGGAAGTCACTGTAGCGTCTGCAATACGGTGATCAAAGCCCAGATCACAACAGCGGCATTAGGCCACAACTGGGACAGCGGAAAGGTAACAAAAGCAGCGACCTGCACCGCAGCCGGAACAAAGACCTACACCTGTACCCGCTGCAAAAAGACACGCACAGAAACGATCGCAGCCACAGGTCACAAGGTAGTGAAAGACGCAGCGGTAGCAGCCACCTGTGAGACCGCAGGAAAAACCGAAGGAAGTCACTGCAGTGTTTGCGGAACCATACTCAAAGCGCAGACCACAACAGCAGCATTAGGCCACAGCTGGGACGGCGGAAGAGTGACAAAAGTAGCAACCTGCACCACAGCCGGAGCGAAGACCTACACCTGTACCCGCTGCAAGAAGATACGAACAGAAACAATCGCAGCAACAGGTCACAAAGCAGTGAAAGACGCAGCAGTAGCAGCTACCTGTGAAACAACCGGAAAGACAGAAGGAAGCCATTGCAGCGTCTGCAACACAGTGATTAAAGCCCAGACCACAGTGGCAGCGTTAGGCCACAGCTGGGACGGTGGAAAGATAACAAAGGCAGCAACCTGTACCACAGCTGGAACGAAGACCTACACCTGTACCCGCTGCAAAAAGACACGAACAGAAACGATCGCAGCCACAGGTCACAAGGCAGTAAAGGATGCAGCAGTAGCAGCCACCTGTGAGACAACTGGAAAAACCGAAGGAAGTCACTGCAGCGTCTGCGGAACCGTACTCAAAGCCCAGACCACAACAGTAGCGCTTGGCCACAACTGGGACGGCGGAAAGGTAACAAAAGCAGCAACCTGCACCACAGCCGGAACGAAGACCTACACCTGTACCCGCTGCAAGAAAACACGCACAGAAACGATCGCAGCCACAGGCCACAAGGCAGTAAAAGACGCGGCGGTAGCAGCCACCTGTGAGACAACCGGAAAGACAGAAGGAAGCCACTGCAGTGTCTGCAACACAGTGATCAAAGCCCAGACCACTACAGCAGCACTCGGCCACAGCTGGGACAGCGGAAAAGTAACAAAAGCAGCAACCTGCACCACAGCCGGAACAAAGACCTACACCTGTACCCGCTGCAAGAAAACACGAACAGAAACGATCGCAGCCGCAGGCCACAAGGCAGTGAAAGACGCGGCGGTAGCAGCCACCTGCGAGACAACCGGAAAGACAGAAGGAAGCCACTGCAGCGTCTGCAACACAGTAATCAAAGCTCAGACCACTACAGCAGCACTCGGCCATAGCTGGGACGGAGGAAAGGTAACAAAAGCAGCAACCTGCACCGCAGCCGGAACAAAGACCTACACCTGCACCCGCTGCAAAAAGACACGAACAGAAACGATCGCAGCTACAGGTCACAAGGCGGTAAAAGACGCGGCGGTAGCAGCCACCTGTGAGACAACCGGAAAAACAGAAGGAAGTCACTGCAGCGTCTGCGGAACCGTGATCAAAGCCCAGACCACAACAGCAGCGTTAGGCCATGATTACGGAGAGTGGAAAACAATAAAGGCTGCAACTTATACAGAACCAGGACAGGCAGAAAGAGTTTGCAGAAGAAATGCATCACACAAAGAATACCGTCAGCTCCCGATACTGGAAAAAGCGAAGATCGCTCTGTCAGCCTGCAGTATTCAGCTGTCAGAACAGACCTATGTATACGATGGAATCGAAAAAACACCAACAGTAACCATCACTTACAATGAAAAAACACTGACAGAAGGAAAAGACTACCAGGTATATCTCGCAGATAATGTAAATCCGGGAACAGCAAAGATCACCGTGATCGCCAAAACCGACAGCGATTATACAGGAACAGCCACAATAACCTTTGAGATCCGAAAAGCGCTTCCGGAAAATGCAACCGTGATCGAACCGGGCGCATTCAGCAACTGTACAAACCTGGTGAATCTGAATATCAAAGAAAACGTAACAGAAATAGGCGACAACGCATTTGCAGACAGCAAAAATCTGCAGAATATCTATTTTTATGGCAACAGTCCGAAACTCGGAAATAACATCTTCAAAAATGTAACTGCAACCGTATACTATCCATACACAGACAAAACATGGTCTTTGGATATCCTCCGGGATTACGGCGGAAATATTACCTGGGTACCATGGAATCCAAAAACAGGCAGCCCGGCAAAACGAAGCCTTGCACTGTGCGATATCAGGATCGCAGAGCAGAAATACACCTATGACGGAACCGAAAAAACTCCGGAAATGATCATCATGGATGGAAACTATACACTGCAGAAAAATACAGATTACACCGTAAAATGCAGCAATAACGTCAATGCGGGAAATGCAGAGCTGGAGATCACAGGAGCCGGAAATTACAGCGGAACCTACAAAGCAGGATTCCTTATCGAACAGACAGAGCCGAGCTTGAAATTTGACAAAAAAACAATAACTGTAAAATACGGCACAAAACCATTCCTCTGTGCACTGTCTGAAAAAACAACAGACGGAACCATAACCTACAGCTCCAGCAACCCCAAAGCTGCTGTCGTAGATCCGGCCTCCGGTAAAGTAACCATCAAAGGCGGAGGAACCGCGGCGATCATGGCATACGCTGCAAAGGGAACCAATTATACCGCCGGCTCCACCTTCTGCACCATCAAAGTAACAAAACGCAGCAATACCATCAAAGCCTCCAATATCCGGCGGACCTGGTATGCAAAAGCCCGGAAGATCAGCATCAATGCAAAAGTTTATGGGAAAGCTCCGCTGAAATATTCTTCCAGCAGTAAATCTGTAAAGGTAGACAAAAAAGGAAGGATTACCATTGCGGCGAAATTCACCGGCAGTGCAAGGATCACGATCCGTTCTTCCGCCACAGCAGGATACAATGCCGCCACAAAGAGTATTACAGTCACAGTCAATCCGGCAGGAACTACCCTGATGACGGCAAAGAACCTGTCCGGCAGAAAAGCGCAGATCACATGGAAGAAAAACCGATATGTGACCGGATATGAGATCCAGTATTCCGTAAACAAAAATTTCAGATCCGGAAGCAAAAAAACAGTGTCCGGAGTATCCAAAACGAAATACACGCTGACAAAGCTTCAGAAAAACAAAACGTATTACGTAAGGATCCGCACATACAAAAAATCAGGAACAAAGAAATATTATTCTTCCTGGAGCAAGGTAAAAGCAGTAAGGATCAGAAAGTAGAGGCATGGAAATGAGGATAAATAAAAAAATACTTGCAGGGATTACAGCTGTCAGTATGCTGACTTGCGGGATATGGATGGAAAGTGTTTTTGCAGCGGATACATTCAGTGCGAAGGAGTCAGCAGAAGCTGTATCGGATACTGTGACGGATCCGTCGGCAGAATCTATTACAGGGACTGAAATAAAAGAAGTCCCAACAATAAATGCAGCAGAAATTTCCGAAGCAGAACCGGAAAATAAATCTGAGATCTCAAAGGCACCAGACATGTCAGATGAGCTGGCAGCACCGGATGATCCGGAAACACAAGATACATCAGAAATACCGGAAGAAACAGAGCTTCCGGAAAATGAAGAAGCGGACATTCCGCAGGAAATGCTCCCGGATGATCAGGAAGACCAGCCGGAAGCAGCATTTGAGGAGAACGCAGCATCGGAAGATATGGAAACAGAAACCGATCCGGCAGAAGAAAAGAGCGGTTTTTGTGGAGCGGAGGAGAATACTGTATCCTGGAGCCTTGATGAAAACGGAGTTCTCGAGATCGCAGGACAGGGAGCCATGAATGAATGGCAAAATGAGGAAGAAGTCCCCTGGAACGGATACCGTGACCAGATAACAGAGGTCCGGATCAAGGAGGGCGTTACCAGCATCGGAGCCTATGCATTTGCAGACTGCGAAAATCTTGTAAAGCTTGACATTGCGGACAGTGTTCAAACTATAGGTGCATTTGCATATTTTAACTGCAGTGGTCTTTCCACACTGACCATCGGCTGAGATCATCGGGATCACAGGCTGGATCGGGCATAATAAGAAGCCCCGGAACACGAGGCAGCTTCAGAGAAGTTATAACTTCGACTTCCTGAGGTCTGTCCGTGTTCCGGGGCTTTAAGTTTTTAAGGTATCCGAAAGGTGAGATTGTTATCTATCTGATCACAGAGTAACTCAGTGGATCGCCATACCGGCTACAAAGAAATACATTACAACAAAATGGCACACACTTCCCAGCATCACAAAGACATGAAATACTTCGTGGGAGCCGAAATTTTTATGCTTCGCATTGAAGATCGGAAGCTTCAGCGCATAGATCACACCGCCGATGGTATAGATGATGCCGCCGGCAAGGAGCCATCCGAAGCCTGCACGGGGCAGATTGTGGAAGATCGGAACAAAAGCAAGTACACACAGCCAGCCCATTCCAATGTAGATCACAGAGGAAAGCCATTTTGGGCAGTTGATCCAGCAGCCCTTGAGGATCATTCCGATGATGGCAACGGTCCATACGAGAGCACAGAGGATATAGCCGGTGCGTCCGTGGAGAACGATCAGGCATACAGGAGTGTAGCTGCCGGCGATCATCACGAAGATCATCATGTGATCCATTTTTTTCAGACGGCGGTTTACCTTGGCTGTGGAGTTTACGGAATGGTAAAGTGTGCTTGCCAGGTAAAGAAGGATCATGGTAAGGATAAAAACACTTACTGCAAAAACATGGAGAACATCTGCACTTCTGGCCGCCTTCACGATCAGCGGAGTGGCTCCGACCACGGCAAGAAGCATGCCGATTCCGTGGGTTATGGCGCTTCCCGGATCTTTTAATTTAAATTTCATATAAAAACACCTCCTGCAAAAAAAATCTGCTGTTTATATCATGTGGACAACTTCAAGATCGGTTCATCAATGACGGATCATTGCGACAGTTTACGATGTAGTAATGTAGAAACTGATAAAATAACATGTAGTATTTAAAACTACATATCAAGTATACGAATACTATACCACTATTATTCAAAAATGCAACCCCTATTTTCGAAAAAAATTTTATCAGGATTTAACAAAGCCTTGTTATGGAATAAACATTTGATCAGTATACTTGTATGCAAACCGCGAAGATAGGGCATTCATGAACATGCAGTCAGGCAAAATCTGAATGCTCGCTTGATACGATACGGATAATTACAGATAAAGTCGGCCGAAAAAGAAAAATATATGGCGACGCAGGAGGAAAAAATGGCAGATACAATATACATGAACAGGGAATTATCCTGGCTGAAGTTTAATGAAAGGGTACTTGAGGAGGCTGAGAATCCGGAAAATCCGCTGTGTGAACGTCTCACATTTGCTTCCATCTATCAGAGCAACCTGGATGAATTTTATATGGTACGTGTGGGATCTCTGGTGGATCAGATGCTTCTGGCAAAGGATATCCGTGAAAATAAAACCAATATGACGCCGGAGGAACAGCTGGACGCGATTCTTGCCAGAACAAAAAAACTGAACCGGAAAAGAGATGTGGTTTATGAAGAAATCATGGAAAATCTGGAACAATATGGCATACATATGCTGAATTTCCATAAGATCGAAAAAGAGGATCGCAATTATCTGGAACGCTATTTTGAAGCAGAGGTTGCTCCGGTTATTTCTCCGTCTATCGTCGGAAAAAGACAGCCGTTTCCATTTCTCCGGAATAAGGAGATCTATGCGGTAGTAGTTCTGGAAACAAAAAAAGGAAAAGAAAAGCTGGGTATCATTCCGTGCAGCAGTGCAGGTATCCAGCGTCTGATCCCGGTTCCGGGAAAAACCGGTACCTACATGCTGTCTGAAGAGCTGATCCTTCACTTTGTTTCAAAAATCTTCAAGGGCTATCACATCAAGGCAAAGTCCCTGCTTCGTGTTACCAGAAATGCGGATATTGACGCAGATGCTCTTTATGATGAAGATCTGGATTACCGTGAGTTTATGGTAGAACTGATCAAGGCAAGAAAGAAACTGGCGCCGATCCGTCTGGAGCTGTCAAGAGAAATGGACGGAGATGTTGTTGAAACACTTTGCGAGTATCTGGAAGTGGACAAGAATTATGTATTCCGGGGAGATATACCGCTGGATCTTTCTTTTGTATTCCAGATCCAGGACGGCCTGAGAAAAAGAACAGAGCTTTTTTATGAAAAAAGAATTCCTCAGAAGTCTCCTCTGTTTAACAGCCACGAACCGATCCTTGACCAGATCGCGAAAAAGGACCGTTTCCTTTCCTACCCATATGAAAGTATCAAGCCGTTTCTTACAATGCTCCATGAGGCTGCCAATGATGAGGATGTAGTTTCCATTAAGATGACACTCTACCGTGTGGCAAAACAGAGTAAGGTTGTGGAGGCTCTGATCGAAGCAGCAGAAAACGGAAAGGAAGTTTTCGTTCTGGTGGAGCTGAAGGCGCGTTTTGATGAGGAAAACAATATTGGATGGTCCCGGCTCCTGGAGGATGCGGGCTGTCACGTGATCTACGGTCTGGATGGTTATAAGGTACATTCCAAGCTTTGCCAGATCATGAAGAAAAAAGATGGAAATGTGGAATATTATACACAGATCGGAACGGGAAACTACAATGAAAAAACAGCTCGTCTGTATACAGATCTTTCTCTGATGACTGCGGATCCGAAGATCGGTATGGAGGCGGCCAGAGTGTTCCAGGCACTGGCAATGGGAGAAACCGTTGAAGATATGGAGTATCTTCTTGTGGCACCAAGATGTCTTCAGAACAAAGTGCTTGCCATGATCGATGAGGAGATCGAGCATGCGAAGGCCGGAGAACCGGCATATATTGGCTTGAAAATGAATTCTCTGACAGATAAACGTATTATGAGCAAGCTTGTAGAAGCATCCTGTGCAGGAGTACACATTGATATGGTAATCCGTGGTATCTGCTGTCTGATCCCGGGAGTAAAGGGACAGACAGAAAATATCCACATTATCAGTATTGTAGGACGTTTTCTGGAACATTCCCGCATTTATATTTTCGGAACACAGGAGAGAGCAAGGATCTATATTTCTTCTGCGGACTTTATGACAAGAAATACTCTTCGTCGTGTAGAAGTTGCGGCACCTATCGAGGATTCGGATATCCGTATGCAGATCCAGGAAATGTTTGTGACAATGCTCAGTGATAATCGAAAAGCAAGGAGCATGAACAATAAGGGAATTTATAAGATCGAACCATCCGATAATGCTCCGCTTAATTCTCAGGAAGTATTTCTGCAGCAGGCATACGACAATGCGGCTCCTGCGACAGATAAATAAGAGATTTTTATGCATATTTCTCCCAGTTTTTCGCATAATAACCATATGAAAAACAAATAGTTAACATAACATTGACGTACAATGAACAGAAAATACAGGAGGAATTCAGGAAGATGAAAGCAACGGGAATTGTTCGCAGGATCGATGATCTGGGCAGGGTTGTGATTCCAAAAGAGATACGAAAGACACTGCGGATCAAGGAAGGAACGCCACTGGAGATTTTTACAGACAGAGAAGGACAGATCATCCTGAAAAAATATTCGCCTATTGGAGAATTGAATTCGTTTGCTGTGGAATATGCGGAAGCGCTGGTACAGACCACCGGACTGACGGCATGTATCACGGATCGTGATCAGGTGGTGGCGGCATGTGGCAGCGGAAGCCGGGAACTGGAAGGAAAAGAGATCAGTTCTGAGCTGGATGCAGTCATTGCCGGCAGAGAATGCAGACTGATCAGTCGGAGCAGCAGGGAAAATATCCCGATCATTGTCGATGACAGTGATTCTTTTGAACGAAAAATGATACAGCCTGTTCTGTGTGCCAGCGATGCGATCGGGGCCGTGATCCTTCTGTCCAGAAGCGAAAAAGCGGAAATGGGTGACACGGAGCGTGCACTTGTCCGCACAGCAGCCGGTTTTCTTGGCAGACAGATGGAGCAGTAAACGTGCATCAGATGTACAGAAAAATGTGTGAAGATCAAGATATAAACATCAGATGCAGATGCCAGGAGGCAGCAGATCAGGGAGGGTGCGGGCACCGGGAAGGAAAACTGTGGTATTCTTCCAGAGTCAGATTTGTGATGGTGAGCCAGGAAGCCAGAGGTTTGGTCACATAGCGGATGTGCCAGGGCTCGTAAGGGAAGCCGGTGATCTCCTCTCTGTTTTTGGGATACCGGAGGATGAAACCATAGAGCGGAGCGTTCTTTTTCAGCCAGCGGCCTTCTCCTGTTGCGGAAA
>OGCO01005204.1_pt1 | contig 12902 bp, 10 predicted proteins | sample 1570171 | NCBI WGS metagenome assembly OGCO01 (sample SAMEA4370583, study PRJEB24528) | human gut metagenome | reverse complement strand
CTGCCGCACCTCGCTCGCCGTATCGGCACTTAGAATTATGCGGTATTGCCCTATGAAAACGTCCGTACCGCGAGGTAATCACCATTCATGATATGTACCCGCTAGCGCATTTACGATCTCCCCGCGATTCATATAATAAAATAGCACCCAAAACCAAAACGAACGCATGCGGCCCCAACGGGTAACCACATGCGTTCGCTTTATATTGATTCGACGCTAAAAAATTACTTTCAACCCCTGCTCAGCAAATATAAAATCCACCGCGCCCACCGCAGCAGCAAATGCTGCACAGGTTGCAAAGCATCAGGTACAGCCAGGCCTGCAAACAAAAGTTCATGCCGTGCTGGCGGCTGCCGGGCTGGGTGTATGCCTGCTGATAAGTGGAGTACGCCCGTCCGGGGTTCTGCAGCCGGTCCAAAAGGTTCTGGTACTCGTAATTGCCGGGCTCCATGTCCACAGCGGTGCGGGCTTCGTTCTGGGCGCGGATGTTGTTACCCAGGCCGGAACTTGCCAGCGCGGCATAATAATGCCAGCGGGCGGCCCGGTCAGGGGGGGCAATGCCTTCCAGAACATTCATCGCTTCTGCATAGTACCCGTTGCGGATATAGTTGTTGGCGGCCTGCATCTCCGGCGATTCCCGGCGGTCATAGCTGCTGCTGGCCCCGCCATAGGTGCCGCCAAAGCCAAAGGGGTCGAACCCGAACCCAAAGCCAAACGGATCCTGGTACTGCTGTTGGCTGCTACCGCTGCCGCTGCTGCGCTGCCCATAATAGCTGGAAGAGCCGCTGCCGGATGCACTGGGCCCGCCGCCGGAACGCATCCGCATGACCTCGCTGTAAGCGGCCTGTACATCTTTGAACTTGTCCTCGCAGGTGGGGTCGTCCGGGTGTAAATCTGGGTGGTATTGCTTGCACTTTTGGCGGTATGCTTTTTTAATGGTTTCCTCATCGGCGCCCGGCGTAATGCCAAGAACACTGTACGGATCGTTCATTCGTTTGGCTTCCCCTTCCGTGGTGTGCGTGTGGCTTTCACCAGCGCGTACTTGCTCCACACCCCCGCGTAAATCGTGTTGTGCAAAAGCTGACCTTCGGGGGTATCTTTCAAAATCGGCAACAGTTCAAAGTTCTGGGCGCAAAGGGCCATCTGCTGGGTTAGCAGCTCGTGGCAGCGCGCTTCAAACCCGGCGCTGTCGCTGCCAAACGCCTGTTTGGTGGCGGCCAGTGCATTAAAACTGCCGTGCCGGGTATCTTTTTTTAAATCGTCATAGGCATCCATCAAATAGATGAACCCGCCCAACCCGCGGCCCATCTGCGTCAGGGCAGGGGACCAGAAATCCTCCCGCGGGCTGAACACCGCGCCCAGCAATGCGCCAAAGGCATTGCAAAGGGCATCCAGGTCGGTGCTGTTGGCGCTTTCCAGGCGGTTCAGCTCATCCAGCTTGGTGTGGATGGCCTCGCACTGGCGCGGCCACTGGCGGCGGATGTTTTCTAGATGCGGCTCAAGCTGCTTTGCCAGCCGCAGGCGGCTGCGTTTGTGGTCGTCCTGCCAGTCATCCAGATAATTGTAATAGGCCAGCACCACCGTCATGTCCGCAGCGTAATCGGTGAATTCGTTCACGGCCCGCGGCCGGGTGCGCAGCGGATGCGGCGCGCACCGCCCCTGCGAAGTCTGTGTGGGCGGGTCATACAGGGCGGTCAGCAACAGCGCGGCAAAGGTCATGTCATAGCTCAGCGCCATGCGCGCCGCCGTGCCGTATTTGCGGCCCAAAGATTGGCAAAGCCCGCAATAGTACGCCTGGTAGCAGTCCATTGCGGCATTGTCTAAATCTTTCTGATAAATGGTAACATATCCAAACACGCAGCGTCAACCTTTCATCGAAGTGAAGGGAAAACCTTTAGCTTTTTTTAATGAACTGGGTGCCGCATTTGGGGCAGGTGATGGAAATTTTGCCGCGGCCCTTGGGCACGCGTACCTGCTGGCGGCAGTGCGGGCAGGAAAAATAGCGGTAGGTTTTGCGCAGGGCAAACCGCTGCTGTAGCTGGCCGAACTTGGCGCGCACACCAGCGGTTTTCTGCATAAAGGCAATGTTTTCTGCATAGCGCTTGTGTACGTTGCGGCTGAGCATGCGGAAGTACGCATAAAGCAGCAGCAGAAGCCCGATATAATAAAAGATGCCCACAAACAGCCCAATTACCAGGCAGACCAGCGCCGTTACGCACAAAAAGTTGCCAAAAGTATCACTGCCGTACCGCCCGGACATAAAACGCTGGAACCACGCCTTCATCTTAAACACGCCATCCTTTTGAATACAGGTGTACCCCAAAAGCCAAAAAGCAGGCCGTTGCGTTGTTAGCGGATACACCGTTTTGTAATATGTCAATTATTATCGCATGTATTTATGGTTAAATCGTGAACGACTTCGGAACAGAATTTGAACAAAAGGGAGTGATAGGGGGGGAACATTCTGTACATAGCCATGCACGCCCTGTGCAATAAGAAGCAATCAATTACTTTTACGGGTCATTTGAAGTACGCACTCAGTATGACTTTCGTTGTCCAAACACAGATCAATATCGCTTTCAACGATAGGCAGTCGGAATTTGATGGATTTGAGCCACTGACCGTTGGGCTGACGCTCCGGGTAGATCTGAATTTCAGAAATCAGATGTTCCATCAGCTTTTTGCGTTCAAGGGGATTCATCACATTGTAGAGCTTTTCAAAGCAGATGAGAACTTTGTAAATGTTATCGCCCGTGATTTTATCCGCTTCGATAGCCTGCTTCTTTGCCCGAGCATCCATCAGGTTGTTTTCTGCTTCCTCGATTTTATCGTACATCTTGTAAAGCCGCTCGTCAAGGTCAGATTTGCGGATGATGTAATGGCGGTCATCCGGGTCAAGTGTGTCGATCTCCTCCATAATTTTGGACTTGATGGAATAATACTGCCGCAACTGCTTTTCAGCGGCAGCAATTTCCTGTTCAATGGCAGTGGTGTCTACTTTGCTGTTGATCTTCTCCTGCATCATGGCGGCAAACTTTGGATTGCTGACTAGTTTGATGATAACCTCCACCACGGCGTTGTCCAGAACTTCTTCCTGAACTTGCTTGTTGAAATCGCATTTTTGCCCACGTTGCATCTTGCGGTGCTTGCAACTGTAATAAGAGAAAGATTTATAGGGTGTGCCATCTTTCTTTCGCTTGGTGCATTTGTTGCTGTACATTCCAGCACCGCAAACGGGGCACTTGACAAGGGCGGATAACAAGTGCGCCTGTTCCGTTTTGCTGCGGTTGGCTGGCTCGTATCGTTTGGATTGCGCCAACAGCTTGACCTGTGCAGCGTTCCACAATTCTTCTGATACGATGCCTTCGTGCAGGCCGTCCACCAGCAAATAATTCTCCTGTGGAACCTGATGATATTCGTTCCGGGTGCCGTGAATCTTTTCGAGTTTGCGGCGGCCAAAGGCGATTTTTCCGCAGTAGACGGGGTTCTTCAGGATGGCACGAATCAATGTTGCGCTGAAAAGGGGAGAGGTGCCATTTTGACGAGCAAGTTTCTGAAAGCCGTGGGTCTCCAGATATTTGGAAAGACCATTTGCACCTGTGTCCGTGTTTACATATTGCTCAAAAATTGTGCGAATGGCAGGGGCTTCATCCTCATTGATTTGCAGCACACCGTCAACCAAACGATAGCCATAAGGCGCAAAACCGCCGTTCCAGCGACCTTCCCGTGCCTTCTGGATACGCCCTTCCATGGTTTGGACACGGATGTTCTCACGCTCGATTTCAGCGACAGCAGACAAAACGGAAATCATCAGCTTGCCAGCGTCTTTAGAAGAATCAATGCCGTCCTCCACGCAAATCAGGTTCACACCAAAATCCTGCATTACCTGCAGGGTAGACAGTACATCGGCAGCATTGCGGCCAAAACGGGAGAGCTTGAACACCAGCACATAGGCAACACCATCCTTGCCGGATTTGATGTCCTCCATCATCCGGCAGAAAGATGCACGACCCTCGATGGATTTGCCGGATTTTCCAACATCCTCATATTCACCAACGATCTGGTAGTCGTTGAAGTCTGCATAGGCTTTCATGCGAGCTTTCTGTGCATCCAGCGAGTAGCCATCGATCTGCATAGCCGTAGAAACACGGGTGTAAATGTAAACCTTTGTCTTTTCCTGTAACATAAGAAAACCTCATAAAACGGTCATTTCTTGCCTGTTTTCTGCTCCAAAAACTTAATGGAATCCAGATAATCCTGCTCCACATCGCTGAGGGTTTTAGCCTTGTATTTCCGATATTCGGTAGTAGCTTTGTCCACTGCCTGCTTGTGAGTAACGCTGCCATTGCCAACAAGCAGCTGCTCGCCGCTCATAGTTAGAATACGGTCAAGGTGTTTTGCCCAATCCTGCATTGTCATGGGCTGTTCACGTTCTGCCTGACGTTCTGCGAAATCCAGATAACCGGAAACCAACTGCCCCATAACACGAAGCTCTTTCTCGTTCAGATAGTTTTTGGCAATAGTAGCTTCTCGTAAAGTGGGCTGGTTTCCTGCAAAAGTGGTCAGACCCATAAATTCCTTTTCGGCATCTGCACGGTTGTAAATGACCTCGGCGGCAGTCTGACCGTGGATGGCATAATGAATTTTATTCTGGACTTTTTTGAAGAACTGGACGGAGATTTCTGCTTTTGGGTCGTAGTCAATGCTGGTTGCATAGATTTCCAGAACCTGACGATAAAACACTTTTTCGGAAGCACGGATGTCACGGATGCGTTCTAACAGCTCTTTGAAATATCCACCGCCGCCCAGATTTTTCAGGCGCTCGTCATCCAGCGCAAATCCCTTGCGCATATATTCCTTCAGGATGCCAGTTGCCCAGATACGGAACTGTGTGCCTCGTTTGGATTTGACACGATAACCAACAGAAATAATGACGTCAAGATTGTAGAATTCGACCTGATAGGTCTTTCCGTCTGCGGCAGTTGTTGCAAATTTTGCAACAACTGAATCTCGTTCAAGCTCACCCTCTGCAAAAATGTTTTTGATGTGACGGGAAATTGTGGATTTGTCACGTTGGAACAACTCAGCCATCTGGTCGATGGACAGCGTGTACCAGCGATTTTATCAAACTTCCCTTCAAACTTATCCAATCAATTCTTTCAGCCGTTCCAGCTTCTCCTGCGCTGTTTCCTTGCGAAAGCTGATCCCGATGCAGGAGATGGGAACACACATTTCCAACAGGCGGTCATAGATGCGGGCATGGGCGGTATCCTGCGGATGTCGAATCTCGTCCAGCGTCAGGTTGGTGGTGACAATGAGGGGCTTCCGGCTGCGGTACGGTCATTCGGTTTTCAAGGTTCAATTGGTGTCTTGCTGGTAGCTTATCACACTTTTAAAAGAATTTTTAGGACCTGACAGGTCCGGTTTTTGAGGGAGTAAACCGGACACAGCAGGTCCGATTCGGTGAACATCTCTGAATAGAGCTTACCACAATAACACTCAAATTTTTAGGAAGTGATACTTCCGCTTTTTACCTTTAAAACCGGAAGTAATAGTTCCGGTTTGATGCAATATTGAATGAATCAACGCCGATTTTCTAAAGCGTTTTTTTTTGAGAAAATTCACTTATTCAGCGTCCGTTAAGGTTCGGAACTAGCGCATTCTTGTACTGAATATCGGGTTTGGGCGAAGCCCAACAAATGTTTTTGAATTTGGATTTGAAAAAATCGGATTCAAAAATTGCGAGGTGGTACCGGCTTGCTCTGCTTGCGGCGGTTGCAAATGCGAAAATTTTTGTGCAGAAAAATAACCGCCCGCTTCAAGTTGAACTTGAAAACGGACGATCTGATTTGCAAAATGATTTTCAAATTTGGGAAGCACGTTGAGAGGCTTCATAGCATCCGCAAGCAATGCAGATGTATATACATCTGCTTATTTTGCGCTGCAAAATACTTGTTGGGAGCACCCAAACCCGTGAACTGCATCCGGTGGATGCAGGCTGTTTTAAGCAAATAAAAACTGTTTTATTTCTTGCGGAATTCTCCATACAGCCACTCTGCCAGCGCCGACATAATAGCCTTGTATTTGCTGGTATCCTCAAACAGGGAAGAGAAGGTGTCCTGTGCTTCAAGATAGCTGTCCTGTGCGGCAGTATCAAAAGCCTTGGGGAAGATGCTCTCGGTAAAGATCTGCGGGTCGGAGCTGCGCGCCAGCTTTGCCAGCTTCGGGTCTGCCAGCAGACGGTCATGCAGGGCAGTAAGCAGCACCCGGTCGGCATTGGTGAACTCGCCCTTGAACTTCTCATTGATCTTCAGAATGATCTCGTCCAGCGGCTCCTTGGGGTCGTGCCCCAGAGCACCTTTCTGGGTGACCGGCTCGTAGACGCCCTTGGCGTGTTCCAGCTCGATGGCACCGGCAAAGGTCTTTTGCAGCTTGTAATACTCCAGCTGCAATTTGCCCTCCAAGTCCAGCGGAGAGACCTCGTCCGGCGGCAGCAATTTGAGCAGATAAGCGCAGAATACGTTCTCCTTGTGCAGCTCTTCATCGAACATCCGTGCCACCTGCGAAACATAACCGTACCACTTGACAAGGCTTCGCAGCAGACGGCGGAACTGGTACCGCTCGGCCTGCGTTTTCTGGTTGTAGCGGTCTGCCACGGGCTTCAAGACGCTGCTCATGCGGCCCACGGCGTTTTTATCCTGCTTGGTGCTGCGGAAATACTCCTTGGCAAAGGCTTCCACGTCTGCATCGGAATAGACGGCAAAGCTCCGCAGCTCCTTCTGGGTCTTGTAAATGAGGTCGGTGTTGACCTCCTGCTCCAGAAAAGTCTCCTGATAAAAGGGCTGAAATGCCTCCCGGATGTCCTCTGCTTTGTTCACAAAATCCAGCACAAAGGTGTCGATTTTGCCGGGACAGGTGCGGTTCAGACGGGAGAGGGTCTGTACTGCCTTGACGCCCTTCAGCTTTTTGTCCACGATCATGGTGTGGAGCAGCGGTTCGTCAAAGCCGGTCTGGTATTTTTCAGCCACGATGAGCACATTGAAGTTGTTGTGGAACTCCTTTTTGGTTTGGCTTTCCGCAATGTGGCTGCCGTCAGCGCAGACGTTCAGAGACTGCTCCGTGTACTCCACGCCGCCGTCCGGTACGGCACCGGAGAATGCCGCTAAGATCTGCACATCATCATAGCCCTGCTCCGCAATGTAGCGCTTGACCTCGTGGAAGTATCGCACCGCCGCCAGCCGGGAGGAGGTGACCACCATCATCTTGCCCCGCTCGCCGATCTTGTGGCTGGTGGTCTCCCGGAAGGTCTCTACAATGATCTTTGCCTTCTGGCTGATGTTGTAGGGGTGCAGTTCCTCGTACTTGCGGATGAGCTTTGCCGCCCGGCTGGCAGGCAGGTCGGGGTTGTCCGGGATGGTCTTGGCGATCTTGAAGCAGGTGGAATAGGTCATGTAGTTTTGCAGCACATCCAGAATGAACCCTTCTTCAATGGCCTGCCGCATACTGTAAATGTGGAAAGGGTGGTGGCTGCCGTCCGGGTACTCGGTGCCGAACAGTTCCAGCGTGGCGGCTTTTGGGGTGGCGGTAAAGGCAAAGAAGGACAGGTTCTTGTGCCGCCCGTGGGAGGTCAGTTCCTTCACCAGTGCATCCTCCGGGTCGATCTCGTCCTCCGCTTTGCCTTCCAGCTCGGCATATTCTCGCAGTGCGTCCTCGGTGTCGGCAAGGGCGGCTTTCAGCTTCAAAGCAGAGGTGCCGGTCTGGGAGGAGTGCGCTTCGTCGATGATAACGGCATAGTTCTTCCCGGCGGTCTTGTTCACCTCAGTGTAGATGACCGGGAACTTTTGCAGCGTGGTGATGATGATGCGTGCGCCGTTGTTGATGGCATCCCGCAGGTCGCCGGAGTTTTTGTCCTCGCCGATGGCCTCCACCGCACCCAGAGTATGGTCAAAGCCGGAGATGGTCTCCTGTAGCTGTGCGTCCAGCACGGTGCGGTCAGTCACCACGATGACGCTGGAAAACACCGGCTTGTTCTCGGTGTTGAACAGGGAAGCCAGCCGATATGCCGTCCAAGCAATGGAGTTGGACTTGCCTGACCCGGCGCTGTGCTGGATGAGATAGTGCTGCCCGGCACCCTTCTGCCGCACATCTGCCACCAGCTTACGCACCACGTCCAGCTGGTGGTACCGGGGAAAGATCAGGGTCTTGCCGTCCTGCAGGCTCATGAACTTTTGTAGAATGTCCATCATGCTGTCCTTCTGGAACACTTCTTCCCAGAGGTAGGCGGTAGGGTAGCCGCTGGGGTTGGGCGGGTTGCCTGCACCGCCGTCCCGCCCGGCACCGTTGGAGCCCTGATTGAAGGGCAGAAAGCGTGTGTCCTTGCCGGCCAGCCGGGTTGCCATCCACACCTCGGTCAGGTCTACGCAAAAGTAGCCCAGAATGCGCTTGTTGAACTGGAAACACACCTCCCGGGGGTCCCGGTTGTGCATCCACTGCTGCTTGGCGTTCTCCACGGTCTGCCCGGTGAACTGGTTCTTCAGCTCAAAGGCGAACACCGGGATGCCGTTTACCGCCAGCACCATGTCCACCGAGTTGTGGGTGGTGTCGGAGTAGAACCACTGCCGGTTGCAGGTGATCTCGTTTTGGGCGTAGCGCTGGGCGTCCTTCTGGTTCAGCGCGGATTCCGGCTGAAAATAGCACACCCGGAACCGCCGTCCCCGGTGCTTGAACCCATACCGCAGCACCGAAAGCAGTCCGTCCGCATCGCAGGCATTATTAAAGGCCGTGCAGAACTTCCGCACCGGGTTTACCGGGTTCTGCTTTTCAAAAAATGCCCACTCGTTGGGCTGGGTCTTTTGCACAAAGCGGATCAGGGTATCCACAAATAGCCCCAGCTTGGGGTCGTAGCAATCCCCATTGCGGGTGTAGCCCCCGGCAGGGGAGAGCAGCGCCGCCGCAATGTCCGATTCAAACTGCTTTTCGGTGGTGTTGAGGGGCATGGTTAGACCTCCTTATTCTGATAAGAAATGTTTTTGACAGAGTTTTTTTAATTGTGTGTCATCGACACCAAGACTGTGGAGAATCATGCAATAGATCAAACCAATTAAATAAAATGCTGTCTCGCAAAGCCGCTTGTCAAGAATTTGTTGTGTTCCATGTGTTGTACGGTTGCGATGAATCACTAAATTTTCAATATCTTCCCGATTCGGAATGGAAGACGTGTCAAAAAATAAAAGACGTAAAATATCGATATACTTTTCATAGGTCAAGTAAAATTTATCAGCATCTGCAAGTGTAAGATGCTTAAAAACACCCATAAGTGTATCATGTGTCTTTCTTGGAAATGGTCCGTTTTCTTCTTCGAAGGAACAAATTGTTTTTTTCAGCTCTTTTATAAGAGAGGAAAGTTTATCAGATTCTGCTAGGTAGGTTGCACTTTTGTTGTCAGGAGTGGAGTTGCTCATTTTAACTCGGGCAAGCTCACATTCTAAACAGGTAACAATGCTGTGAATTATATCAGTTGACATCCTGCCAACATCTTGAGGAGAGGAAGGCAGAAAATCCATGAAGCAAAAGGGATTGTTAGGAATATTGCTATATATGAGTTGTAGTAAGGAAAAAACGACATCGTTGAGTTCATCAAAACAGAGGTTATGCCAAGGCGTCTTTTGAACAGGAGTGACAGATGGTTCTTGAAATATTTGTGCATCATCAAAAACTTGACAGCATTCATCATGCCATTTTAACAAATACATCTCATCGAAAATGATGTTTTTATGGCTGGTCAAGAAGAAAATAAGCTTGTTCACATTTTCTATATGATGAAAAATTTCATTAAGCTTAATGGACTTGGAAAACAACAGTTGCAAATAGACTGTTCGATTTGAGAAGCTGTACTCATCAGGCCCATGATGCTCATGGGGGATTTTTCCTATGGTGACTTTAATGTTTCCGTAAGGCGTCGAAATTGTACCAGAAAGACAACGAAAATCTGTATTGGATTCAATGCTTTTTGGACAGTTGGCTAATGTGGAAGCAGAAAATGTGAAGAGGTCATTCAATGTGCCTCCACGAAATTCAATGGCCTCGAAGTGAGACCAGTCACAGGAAGCCTGATTCCCGCACTGAACTATGTATGTGCTAGTTCGAATCTTATAATAGGAAGGAATTTCTAGTGTTCCAAATTTCTCTGGAGAACCACAATAAATAGCAATATCATGTCCGTCATGTGTGACCCCTTTTAGAAAACCATCGTCGGGGAGAGAAAGAGTAAAAGCTTTCTCTCGGTCATATACATTTGGCTTCTTTGAAAGAGCATTCAAAAAGCTAAATGTATAATTGTCGTTAGAAAAAACAGCAGTTCCTCGTTTACATTCGATAGTACCAGTGCTGAAGAAATCGGATTCTTTCATACATTATACCTCATTAAAACTGCATTAGAGACGGATTTTTTAGCGCCATATAAGCAAAACTTTCACAAGCTTTTTAATGCCAATGCTTCTGCACATTTTACACCTCCCGTTTCCCCGTTACAACCTCATAAATCAAACTTTTCTTATAGCTTTCCAGTTCTTTTGCAAGTTGGTCTTTTTTTGCAATCAGCCCATCAATCTCGGCGCACTTGGTGTCAAGATAGTCGGCAATTTCCTTTTGCTCTTCAAGTGGTGGCAACAAAACAGGCATGGATTTAAGAAGGCTCTGCCCAAGACTAGCTCGTGTTACAAGATTCATTTCCTTAACAAGATAAAACCGTAAGTGAGAGCTTCTAAAATAATACTTTGCATACGGCGTATACAATTTGTCTGAAAATGGACGCACTCGAATAAGAAAACCTGCAAAGGTGGCGTTGGGAATGTCTTTTTCACAAACGCAAGAAAATCCAACTTCTTCAATTGTTTCTGAAGTGCGTGTGAAGAAAATATCACCCTTTTTTACAGAGTAACGTTTTTGTTCCTCGGACGTAGAATCAACTAGGCCGGATACAGTAGAGGGCAAAGAATAATTTTTATAGACATCACTGTAACTTACAAATGGAAAACCTTTTCCAAAAAATTCGCTGCTCTTACTTATACCGTTCTGCGTATCTCCAACATTGCGGAGTTTACCAAGAACCCATTCAGCTGGAATTTGGCCAATCCACTCAACCCCGCTATCCTGCATCTCCCGCTCACCACGCACACCTTTGGTCACAGCCTGCGTAATAACTGCTTGCTTGAGTTTTTTGTATTCCTCAATGCTGGAACGGGTCTTGGAAAGCATAGCATTGATGTCGGAACATTTTGCATCTAGGAAGTTTACGATTTGTGTTTGTTCAATAATTGAGGGGAGAACAATGGTGGCATTTACCAGAGAATCTTTTCCGACATTTCCTTGTGTGTTGGAATTGGTCCTTCTTAGAACATCTTCCGCAAACGAGGATGATTTTAGATAATAGGATAAAAATTTTCCGATAATTAAATCACTGGGATGAATGGTGAGACAAGCGTAGGATACCAAGAAATCACGGTCAGTATCAATATAACAAGTTGTTCCGATACTTGCATACCGTGCGAAAATAATATCGCCTATTTGTGGACGACTTTTGATTGAGAGCTTCTTATAATCCTCGATTGAAATCTTTTTGGAAGAATCCCAATCAATAGAACTGGATAAATCTTTCAAGTCACCGATCATAAGGTACGGAATGCCGAATTCGGCAGAATCTGGCATAAAGTGGTCGATGTCTGTAACGCTAGAGACAATATGCTTGATTTTGGTGATTTCCCACCCCTCCGGGATTTCCCCAATCCATTCAATGCCGCTGTCTTTCATTTTCCGCGCCATGGTCAGCCCTCCTTGTTTTCAGCAGCGGCCATCAAACGGTCAAAGTCGCTCTGGTAGAGTTTATCCTGTAACACGCGATACTGCTCAAACTCGCTTTCAGCAAATGCTTTAGCAATGGCGGCGGTAATTTTGCCTTTGTCGTGGAGGATTTCTTCTTCATTGAACTGTAGAAAAGAATCCAGACGATTGACCCAATCCTTCATATACATTACATTGCCGCGCTTTGCTTGACGTTCGGCATAATCAAGGTACATGGTTACAATTTCGTTCAAATTTTGCATTTCGGATTCATTTAGATAGTTCTTTGCGACAGAAACGTCTGTTTTGCGAATCCGTCCTTTGGGTGCGTTTTTCCAAGTTGTCAACCCCATGTTGGGTTTGTTATGATCCGCGCGGCCGTAGATGATTTCTGCCGCAGTGTGATGCGTCACAGCATAATGAAGCTTGTTTTGAACGGTGGCAAAAAAGCTCTGTGTGATGGGGCTGTTTAAGTCGTAATCTGCGCTGCATTGTGCATAGATGTCCGTGATTTTTTGATAGAAGCGTCGTTCACTTGAACGAATGTCTCGAATGCGGGCGAGCTGTTCCTCAAAATAGTCCTTGCCAAAATAGTTTTGAGGGTCTTTCAGACGTTCATCGTCCATTACATAGCCCTTGATGATGTATTCTTTCAAAATTTGAGTTGCCCAAATGCGGAACATAGTTGCCTTTTTGGAATTTACACGATATCCAACGGCGATAATTGCGTCAAGGTTGTAGTATTTAGTGGGATATTTTTTATTGTCAGCAGCAGTTGTTTCCAAAATGGAAACAACTGAATTTTCCTCCAGTTCGCCAGAGGAAAAAATGTTTTTAAGGTGTTTAGAGATGGCTGATTTCTGAACGTCAAATAGATCAGCCATTTTTGCCTGAGTAAGCCAAAGATTTTCGTTGTAAAGAAGAATTTCGACACGAACCTCGCCATTGTCGGTTTTGTAGAATAAAATGTTGCGGTTCTCATAGGGTGTTAAAGCATGGTTGTCCATATTCAGCCCTCCTTATGGAACAGCTCTGCCAGCCCGGCGGAGATATCCTGTTCCAGT
>OGCO01005188.1_pt1 | contig 12943 bp, 11 predicted proteins | sample 1570171 | NCBI WGS metagenome assembly OGCO01 (sample SAMEA4370583, study PRJEB24528) | human gut metagenome | reverse complement strand
CCGCATTCCCGGAGGCTGAGCTGGGCACCATTTTGGCCCCTGACCGCAAGAGCGAGACCGACCTGATGCTGGTGCTGAGCAAGTTCAATGAAAATGTGTACCAGACCTATGAGCAGAAGGCACCCAACAAGCTGTGCCATTATATCTATGAACTGACCGGCGTGTTCAACCAGTTCTACAATGAGTGCAACATCATGAAGGAGCAGGATCCCGCCCGTCAGGCCTCTTACGTCACGTTGCTTCAGTTGGTGCTCCATGTGCTGGAGATCGGCATTGACCTGCTGGGCTTCTCTGCCCCGGATCGGATGTAATTCAGGCAGAGGTCACCTGCATTTTACACAAAGCTGTCTTGACTTGCCGCCTATGACCACTATAATGAAGGGGCATGTTACATTAACTGGGGTTTGAGAGGAAGTTTTACTTGAGTATTTGGAATAGCCTGCCTGGAAAGCTGCTGATGACGCTGCTCATCTCCATGGTGCCGGTCATCGAATTGCGGGGGGCGCTCCCCATTGCCACGGCCAACGGCTTGAATTTCGGGGCGGCCATTGTGGTGTCCATTATCGGCAACCTGATCCCGGTGCCCTTCATCCTGATCTTCATCCGCAAGATCTTCGATTGGATGAAACGGCACAGCAAGGCGCTGGGACGTCTGGTGGCCAGATTTGAGGCTCGGGCGGCAAAGAAGTCCGGTACGGTGGAAAAGTATGAGTTCTGGGGTCTTGTGGTTCTGGTGGCCATCCCTCTGCCGGGCACCGGCGCCTGGACGGGCGCCCTGGTGGCAGCCATGCTGGATATGCGGGTGAAAAAGGCTTTCCCGGCTATTGCCTGCGGAGTGCTGATCGCCGGCGTGATCGTAGCTTTTGTCACTTACGGCGCGGGAGCAATTTTCTTTTAAAAGATGAAAATCGGCTGACTGCGGTCAGCCGATTTTTTGTATGCTTTATTCCTTCCAGAGAATGTTGGCGCGGGGTCTCGGGGGCTGATTGGGGTAGCTTTCGCCCTTGGCATAGCCTACCATCAGCGCACAGAGCAAATTTGCTCCCTCCGGGATACCCAGATAGGCGCTTAATTCCCGGTCTGCCCGGGCAATCTGGCCCAGATAGCCGCCCCAGCAGGTGCCGAGTCCGGCTTTATTCAGCTGCATTTCCACGATGGTCAGTGCCAGCGCCGGGTCAGCGACCGGGTTGAGCGCATCATCCGGGGACCACGCCAGAATGACGCAGGGGGCATCGCAGGTCAGAAGATTGGTGCCGGCCTCTTTGATTTTAATGAGCTCCTTGGCCTCTCCGGTGCGGCGGGAGAAATCCAGAGCCATTTCGGTGACCTTTTCCGTCTCCTCCAGTCCGTAGAGCACGGTCCAGCGGTGCTGATGGGCGTTTTTGCCGCTGGGCGCATACTCCGCCAGATCCAGCGCACGCTGGATCAGCTCGCGGGGCGGCACTTTAGCCTGAAAGTGCCGGATGGAGCGGCGGGAGAGAATGAGTTCTTCCAGTTCATTTTCCGCCTTGGGCAGGCCCAGCTCCGCTTTTTCGCTGGTCAGCGTCACGGCTTGCTTGGGACAGGCGGCCACGCAGTGGCCGCACTCGATGCAGCGGCGGCGCTCCCGGACAACGGGGCGCTTTTCCTCCAGTTTCAGATAGCCCATGGGACACAGTCGCACGCAGCTGCCGCAGCCCACACAACGGTTATAGTCAAATGCGATCATAAATCATACAACTCCTTTACTCCTCCTGAGTATACCATGAACCATTGACTGTGCGCTAGAGGGAACTTGCAACCGCAGAGCTTCTGTGCTACAATCTCAGCAAAATACGAAGGGCGGGTTTCGAGCCTATGGAAGAAAAAAAACAAAAAAAGCACCAGCTGTCCACCACCCAGCTCATTCTGCTTGGCTTTCTGGCGGCGGTGCTGGCGGGCAGTCTGCTGCTGAGCCTGCCTGCTGCCGCGGCAGATGGCCGGGCGACCAACTATCTGGACGCCCTGTTCACCGCCGCCACCTCAGTATGTGTGACCGGCCTGACTGTGGTGGACACTTTTTCCCATTGGAGCCTGTTCGGCCATATCGTCATCCTGGTGCTCATCCAGCTGGGTGGTTTGGGCATCATCTCCTTCACAACGGGCATTCTGGTGCTGATCGGACGAAAGATCACGCTGAAGGACCGGCTTTTGCTGGAAAGTGCCTTCAATCTGGACACAATGGACGGATTGGTTCGGTTCCTTGGCAAGGTATTTCGGGGCACACTGGCAGTTGAGGGAGCGGGCGCTCTGCTCAGCCTGCCGGTTTTCGTGCCCCGCTATGGGTTGAAGGGGATCTGGATCTCTGTATTTCATTCTGTTTCAGCCTTCTGTAATGCGGGCATCGACATCCTCGGCCCGGACAGCCTGGCGCCCTATGTGGGAGATCTCTGGCTGAATCTGGTCACCATGGCTCTCATTATTTTGGGCGGTCTCGGATTTATTGTCTGGTGGGATGTGCTGCGTGTGTGGGGGCAGCGCCGCACGGGCGACATTCCCCGGGGCCAGTGCTTTCGCCGACTGACGCTGCACAGCAAGATCACGATTGTGACCACCGTGGCGCTGATCCTCGGGGGCTGGCTGCTGTTTGCGCTGCTGGAGTGGTGCAATCCGGCCACGCTGGGTGGGCTTCCCTGGTGGCAGAGATTGACCGCGTCGCTGTTTCAATCTGTCACTTGCCGCACGGCGGGTTTCTTAACGGTGCCTCAGAGCGGTCTTACCGAGCCGTCTGTGCTGGTCAGCGTGGCGCTCATGTTCGTGGGCGGCAGTTCGGTCGGCACGGCGGGCGGTGTCAAGACCTCTACCGTGGCATTGCTGGTGCTGTCCGCCGTCTCCGTGGTGCGGGGCCGGGAGCACGTCACTGCCTTCCGGCGCAGCGTCCCGGATAAGTTGGTGCGCCGTGCCTCCGCGGTGGTGGGGATCAGCCTGCTCACTCTGATCGGCTGCACCCTGCTGCTGGGAGTGCTGACCGGCGGAAGCCTCTCCGACGTGCTGTTTGAGACGGCAAGTGCGCTGGGGACCGTTGGCCTGACCCGGGGTATTTCGGCTCAGGCCGGCGCGGCGGGCGAGCTGCTGCTGACCGCCTGTATGTACTTTGGCCGGGTCGGCCCCATGAGTCTTGCCATCGCGTTTGCCTACCGCAAGGGCAGCAGGAACACCGCCTTCCCGGAACAGAATATTACCATCGGATAAGGAGTATTTTCCATGAAGCGTGCAGAAAAATCATATGTCATTTTTGGCATCGGCAAGTTTGGCCGCAGTGTGGCGGAGGAGTTGACCGCCGCAGGAATGCACGTCCTGGCCATTGACAAGGACGAGGACAAGGTGACCGCTGTGGCGGACACCGTCACCATGGCGGTCACCGGCGACGTGACCGATCCAAAGGACATGGATGGGCTTGGCCTTTCCAACTTTGATGCCGCCATCGTGGCCACCACCGGCGACCTGTCTGCCGGCGTTATGGCGGTCATATTGGCTAAAGAGGCGGGTATTCCCTATGTCCTGGTCAAGGCCAGCGATGAGATCCAGTCCAAGGTGTTTACCCGTCTGGGAGCGGATCGGGTCATCATCCCGGAGAAGGAGTCCGCTGCCCGCACGGCGCGCACCCTCCTGCTGGGGAGCTATATGGATGTGGTGGATCTGTCCAGCCACATCCGGCTGGCGGAACTGGCCGTTCCGGCAGATTGGACGGGCAGAACACTGCGTCAGCTGGACCTGCGCAATAAGCGCCACCTGAATGTGGCCGCCGTCCGGGCGGAGGGGGAACTGAAATTGAATTGGAACCCGGATGAACCCTTGCCTGCCGGATGCAGCCTGCTGGTCATCGCCGACCGGCGGGAATTTGATAAATTGGAGCTTTAAATGAAAGCGAGCTTTGAGCGGTGCTCAAAGCTCGCTTTTTATCTACTGCGTCCTGTAATCAAAATAATAGGCCACCAAAAGATCCACGCACTTTCCGTATGTCTTGGTGCCGTCCGTCTCGCCGTAGCTTTGCAGGAAACCGTTGTAGACGGTGTTGGAAGCCTGCTTGGCCGCCTGCTCCAGTTTGCCGGTGAATTGATCCCAGTAGGCGCTGTTGGCTTTCAGGTCGGCTTCCACCCGTCCATCCAGCTGGCCTCGGATGGCCCAGTAGGTCTGCGGATCGGCGGAGTAGAGGGCATTGCCCAGGTGGATGAAGCCCAGCAGGGCGGAAGAGTAGGTGTAGGTCGTGTTATCACAGCGCAGGCCCGCAAGAATGGCCAGAAAGTTGCACTCATCCTCCCCGGCAATATTGCGCTGGTGGGCGATCTCGTGGAGGATCGTCGACGGTACCAGACAGGCAGGGGAGTCGTCATTGATGAGTGACTCGGCAGTAAAGGGGAAGAAAAAACCGGTGAAGTCCAGTCGGCTGATGATAGGGCTGGATATCATCCGCTTTGGGGTCCGTTCCGGGGCCTCCAGAAACGGAAATTCGGCACAGATGCCGTCGTACAGTCCCCTGGTCTGGGCGAAAACGGTGTCCAGATCCTCGTTGAATACGCCGTTTTCGTTCCGTGATACCGCTCCGGCCAGCTCGTTGAGTTTTAAGGCGAAGGAGTTGGTCAGCGTGGCCAGCTCCTCCGTGGTGGCGCCCCGGGTGACGATGCCGCTTTTGTCGGAAAAATCGTCGCCGTAGTAGTTGATGCCCCAGAGCAGAGTGTAGCCGCAGTAGACCAATACGGCGGCGGCACAGAGCGCCAGCACACGGCAGGCCAGCCGAAGCAGTTTTTGCTCCTCCCGAACGATGAGCCACACAGAGCGAACTAGAAACACCAGCGCGGCCAGAATGGCCAGCGCCCAGATCACCTCTGCCACGGCAAAGGGTGCCTTGCCGCACAGCCATGAGATGCCATGCTTGTAGGGCGTTGTGACATGGAGGATGAGCCAGTTCATCAGGGCTTTGTTTCCCTTCAGAAGCTGGAATGCGCCGAGAAATGTGCCGCCGCAGGCCAGTGCGATAGTGGGCGGAAGCAGACCGGTGAGCCGCCGCCGGGGCGTGGGGGCCTGAATCTCCTGATAGATGGTTTTCATGTCAGCCCTCCTCGCAGAGCTGGTTCAGCACCGTGGCAATGATCTTGCCGGAGACGGACGCGCCGCCGCCGCCGTTCTCCACCACGGAGACAAAGGCATAGGGGTGAGCGTCGTCATCGATGAAGCCCACAAACCAGGCGTGGGGGGCCTGATCGCTGCCTACCTCAGCCGTGCCGGACTTGGCGCACACGGCCAGGTCGCCGAACTGATCCTGACCGTAGGTCTGCTCCACATTGTTGCGCATCATTGCCTGGAGCGTCTCACAGGTGGAGCTTTTCCAGCCGATGGTGCTGGTAGGAGTGGAGATGATCCCGGCGGGCAGGCCGCTCTCGCTGGTGATCTTGCTGAGCAGACGGGGCGTAGTGGCGGAGCCGTCTCCGGCGATGCAGCCCATCAGGGTGAGCATGGAGGCGGGCGAGACCAGGTCGTGGTACTGGCCCACGCCGGACCAGCCCAGATCCAGTGTGCCGTCATCGGCCGCATCAAATGCGCCGACGGCGCTTTGATAGCCGCTGATGTCCACGCTGTCCAGCAGCCCGGCCTTCTGGGCATACTCTTTCAGGGTGTCGCCGCCCAGCTGGAGCGCCAGTGTGGCGAAGGCGCCGTTGCAGCTCTTGGCCAGCGCGGTCTGAAAGTCCAGGTCGCCATGGGCGTGGGGGCAGGTCACCTTTTCACCGTTGATGGTGAGCACGCCGTCGCAGGAGTAGGTGAAGCTGTCCGTGTCCAGATTTTCCAGTGCCGCCGCCGCAGTGATGACTTTAAAGATGGAGCCGGGAGTGAAGGTGGACTGTAAAAAGCGGTTCATGTAGGCACCGGCATAGTCGGAGTCCCCGTCTTCCACGGCCGCCACCTCGTCCTCGTCGGTGGGATCGTAGGCGGGGGAGGATACCATGCAGACGATCTCGCCGGTCTTATAGTTGTAGACGGCGACAGTGCCGGCGCGGCCGTCCAGTGCTTTGTAAGCCGTGCTGTTGAGCTGGGCATCGATGGAGAGATAGAGCTTGTTTCCGGTGCTGCTCAGACCGGTGATCGGGTTGTAGCTCACCAGCTGCTTGGAGAAGATCTTCCGTGCGCCGGTGGCGATGTTGCCCTGAAGGTCGCCGATCAGGTGCAGGGTGGACTTACGCAGCAGAGAACTGTCCGCATAGGACTGATCCTCGCAGTCATAGAGGAGTGTGCCGTTTCGGTCGAGGATCTCACCCTCGGCCAGCCGCCCGTTGGAATAGGCGGCCATATTGACCGGGGAAGAGGCCCAGCTGCGACCATTTATGGCGTAGAGCACACAGAACAGTCCGGCTCCGATCAGCAGCAGAAGGGCAAAGATGAGCACGAAAATGGTGCGGTGCTTCAGTTGTTTCATTCCTTGTCATCCTCCTCCCAGGTGAAGTAATCCTGCCAATTGTCCGCATCGGAGCCGTGTTTATCCGCGTCGTCCGGCAGATCAAAGCGGAAGGAGTCATCCTCGGAGGAGGCTGCGTCGTCCACTGTGCGGCGGATCAGACTGTCGATATCGGCATCCTCTGTGCCGGCGGAACCACCGGCTTTATCGAATGCGCTGCGCAGAGGATCCTCTATCTCCGGTGGTGTCCGCCGGGCGGAATGGACCCGGGTGGGCTCCGGGAGATCCGGGCTGTCCGCTCCGGGCGCGGCGGGATTTGCAGCGTGGCGCGGACGTTCCTCGGCACGGGCGGCCTTTCGGCTGGGCAGGCGCACGGCAAGCCCCGCGTTCTGGCGGGTATCTGCCGCCTTAATGTAGGCGAGCAGCCCCCAGCAACAGATCATGCTGCTGCCGCCCATGGACACAAAGGGGAAGGTGACGCCGGTCAGGGGGAGCAGATCCACGGAGCCGAACACATTGAGCATGGTCTGCACGACAAACAGCATGGCGGTGGAGCAGGCGGCGATGACATAGAAGGTGGAGCGGGCGCTGGCGGCGGATTTCACCGCGAATACAGCCAGCACGATAATGACGGCCAGCGCGCACAGCGCCACGATGAGTCCCATCTCATCGCTGACCACGCCGAACACCAGATCGGTATTGGCCGCCGCCACATTTTTGAGCCAGCCGTTGCCGACGCCGTGGCCGAACAGGCCGCCGCCGGCAATGGCAGACATGGTGCGGGTCTGCTGATAGCCCAGGTCAGCGGTGTCGCTCCAGGCGTGTAAGTAAATGCTGAAGCGCCGGGCAATATAGGGCTTGAACTTGACGATGATATAGCCGAAAAAGACGGCGGCGGAACCCATGAAAGCCACGCTGGGCAGGTCGCCGGAGCGCAGAAATGCGATGGCGAGGAAGGTGGCAAAGAAGATGAGGGCGGTGCCGAAGTCGCTCATCAAACCCAGACAGCCTACGCAGAAGCCGGAGAACAGCAGGGTGAAGATCAGGTTGCGCCGGGAGAACATCCGGTCCAGTGTGGTGGCACCCACCAGAATGAAGGCCAGTTTGACGATCTCGGAGGGCTGGAAAGAGATAGGACCGATCTTGACCCAGTTCTTCGCGCCGAAGAGCCGGCTGCCCAGCAGCAGGTTGAAGGCCAGCATGGCAATGGCAAGGGCGGCCACCGGCCAGCGCAGTTTTTTCGCAGTGGTGAGGTTGCGCAGCACCAGCGACAGCGCAAAGAAGAAGAACAGTCCCATACCCATGCACATGAGCTGCTTGTAAAGGTCACCGGGAGCCTTGTTGGCTGTCACCGTCATGCACAGCGTGGTGAGGAAAAAGGCCAGCGTCTCGATCTCAAAGCCGGTGCGCCGCAGAATGCGGTAGAGGCGGTAAATGAGCCACATGACCGGCACGCCGGACTCCGCGCCATAGGCGATGAGCAGCTCCGCACACAACACGACTTGGATGAGCGTGAGCAGCAGCAGATTGAGCCCCGGAGAGATCTTCCGCCCCGGACGGGTACGTTTCTTTGCCTGCGCCAGCTCCTCGGCGGCGGTGCTGGCGGTAAAGGTGACCTCTACGCCGCCCATGCTGATGATGTCCCCGCTCTGAATGGGCATATGCTCCTGCGGGGCGACCTCCTGATCGTTGACGGTCAGCCCGTTCTTGGAGTTCAGGGCATAGACGCTCCATTGCCCCTTTTCATCCCGGAGAAAGGCGGCGTGGCTGCGGGAGACGGTGGGGGACTGGAGCACCACATCGCTGCGGCGGGAGCGGCCGACGGTGTTCTCCCAGTGGTGAAATTCACCGTAGTCGCCGTCGGGCAGTGTGAGCCTGCCCCAGGTCTCCCGCTCAATCTTGCCCCGTAGCAGGCTGACGGCGCAGCGAACCACGAGCAGCACGGACAGAATGGGCAGCAGAATGCAGCAGATCACGCTCAGTGCGCTGATGACCGGGGAACTCTGCCCCGCAAGGCCGCTGAGAGCCTCTTGTAAACTGGAAAGATTCATTGGAACCTCCTTGCGTATGATCTTACATTATAATCATAGCACATTTCAGTCCGAAAAAAAGAGAGAAAACGTTAATTCTTTCTGTATTTGCCGGGGCGACACGGGAATTCAGTAGACTTTAGACGGGGATTGTGTTAAAATCACTTTTAAACTAGGCGTATTATGCAGAGGGGGATGCGGCATATGGCAGGAACACTGATTGTGCTGGAGGGAACGGACGGTTCGGGAAAGTCCACCCAGTTTGCCCGGCTGAAGGAGCGGCTCTCCGCGCAGGGGGCGCAGTTTCAGTGCCTGAAATTTCCCCAGTATGAAGAGGAATCCTCCGCGTTGATCCGGATGTATCTGGCCGGTGAGTTCGGTTCCCGCCCCAGTGACGTGAACGGTTATGCGGCGTCCGCCTTTTATGCCGTTGATCGCTACGCCTCCTATAAGAAGGTGTGGGGCGAGTGGTACGAGCGGGGCGGGCTGGTGCTGGCCGATCGCTACACCACCTCCAATGCCATCCATCAGGCGTCCAAGGTACCGCAGGAGGAGCGGGAGGACTTCTTCCGCTGGCTGTATGATTTCGAGTATCGGAAGCTGGGCCTGCCCAGGCCGGATCTGGTGGTCTATCTTGATGTGCCCACCGAGGCCAGCGTCCATATGCTCCGCTCCCGGGAGGAGCAGACCAACACCCATGCAGATATCCACGAGCAGGACACCGCCTATCTGCGCTCCTGCCGGGAGAGCGGCCGGCAGGCCGCCGAGGTACTGGGCTGGTATCAGGTGCAGTGTGTTCGGAATGATCAGCTGCGCTCCATCGAGGATATCCATGCGGAGATCTGGCGTCAGGTGGAGCCGCTGATGAACGGAAAGGGTGAGTAACTATGGTTTGCGTTCTGCTGGCGGATGGATTTGAGGAGTCCGAGGCCGTTGTCCCGATGGATCTACTCCGACGGGGCGGCGTGGAGGTTATGCTGGCCGGTGTACAGTCGCTGACCGTAAAGAGCAGCCATGCTCTCACGGTCACGGCGGACTGCCTGTTGAGCGAGGTTGCGCCGGAACAGGTCGAAATGGTGTTTGTGCCCGGCGGTCTGGGCGGCGTCAACAACTTGCTTGCGGAACCCTGTGTGGCTGACTTTCTGGGCAAGTGCGTTGCGCTTGAAACGTATGTCGCCGCGATCTGTGCGGGCCCCACGGTACTGTCCCGGCTGGGATTGATCGACGGCAAAAAGGCCGTCTGCTACCCCACCTGCACGGACCTCCTGCCCCCGGCAGTTTATCAGCCGGGCGAAACGGTCGTACAGGACGGAAAGCTGCTCACCGGTGAGGCGGCGGGCAGCGCCTTTGATCTGGGCCTTGCCATGCTGAAGGTGCTGAAGGGAACAAAAACGGCAGATGAGGTGCGCGTAAGCGTCTGCTACCGTGGATAAGACCGCCTTCCGCACCGAGCTGAAGCGGCGGGAGGCCGCGCTCACGACGGAAGAGCGGCAGAGCAGTGATGGACTGCTGAGAGAGCGCTTCCTGGCGGAACCCATTGTCCGCGCTGCTCGAACCATTCTGCTGTTTGCCGGTATGGGGGCAGAGGTGGACACCGGGCCGCTGCTGGAGCATCTGGCCCAGGAGGATAAGCAGGTTCTTCTGCCCCGCTGTCTGCCTGGCCATGAGATGGAGGCGCGGCTTTATGATGCCGCGAAGCTGGTACGCCACCGCTACGGCATGCTGGAGCCTGGCGCGACCTGCCCAGTTGTGGAGCGCGCTGCGATCGATCTGATCCTCGTGCCCGCGCTGTGCTATGATGAGCGCTGTATGCGCATGGGGCGGGGCGGCGGCTTCTATGACCGCTATCTTGCCGGTTATACCGGACATACCATCGGTCTGTGCCGGGATGCCCTGCTCTGTGCAGCGGTGCCCGCCGACAGCTGGGACAGGCCGGTGGAGTTGGTGCTGACGGAGACGCGCCGGTTTGTGCATGAGAGCGGAAGATAACAGCGGCGCTGTGCCGTTTGAGATAAAGTGACAAGATAAAACCCCACGACAGGAGTGATGATATGGCTTTCGATCCCAATGATGATTTTGGAATGGATGATTTCAATTTCGACGATCTCGACTTCAATATCGAGGATTATACCAGTCAGGTGGATTTTGACGGCGGCCAGGGCGCAGCCGATCCCCAGGTGCCGGAGAACGACGATACTTCCGGGGATACGGGTGAGTACACCCCGGTGAGAAGGAGTGAAGAACGCGTGCACCCTGAGCGTAAGCATACGAGAAAACCGGCCAAGCAGAAGAAGCGGGGCGGCGGTGTGCGTGTCATGAGCCGTCTGCTGATCGTGCTGATCTATCTGCTGGTGGTGAGCATCGCGGCCTATCTGCTGGCCACCTTTGGCTGGCGGTGGGGCAGTGATCTGCTGGCTCTGGATAAGCCGGAGTACAGTGCGACCATTACGCTGGAGGATTCCATGTTCACCACGGAGCAGACCACAGACGATGCAGGCAATGCGCAGACCGTCTATCTTGCGGATATGGATCAGGTCAGTGACCTGCTTCAGTCCAACGGTCTCATTGAATATAAGTGGCTGTTCAAGCTTTTTGCAAACTTCACCCATAAGGATAGCAAGCTGGCCCCGGGCACCTATGAGCTGAACACGACCATGGATTACAGCGCGCTGCTGCGCAATATGCGTGCCAGCTCCGGCAGCCGCACCACGGTTCAGCTGATGATCCGCGAGGGCAGCACCGTCTCCGATATCATTGCCCTGCTGGCGGAGAACAATGTGGCCACGGAGGAAGAACTGAAGGAGGCCGCGACCAACTACGACTTTGACTATGACTTCCTTGATAAGTCCACTTTGGGCGAGGAGAATCGCCTGGAGGGCTATCTCTTCCCGGACACCTATGAGTTCTACCAGAACAGCGATGCCGTGACTGCACTGAATAAACTGCTCTTCAACTTCCGCAGCAAGATCTATGACGAGAGCAGCGTCGATCAGGCCAAGCTGGCCCAGTATCAGGCAGACGGCTATGATCTGCACGACATTCTGACCATTGCCTCCATCATCGAAAAGGAGACGGACGGCAAGGATCAGAACGGCATTTCTTCCGTTATCTACAATCGCCTGAAGAAGAACGGCGGCACCAATGGCAAGCTGCAGATGGATTCTACCATCTATTATGCATTGGGCGATACCAGCCGTGAGCTGACGGCGGAGGATCTGACAATCGACAGCCCCTACAATACCTATGTAAATACCGGACTGCCTCAGGGCCCCATCTGCTGCCCCGGCCTGACCGCGATTCAGGCGGCGCTGTTCCCCAGTGACACGGATGATTATTACTTCGTCCTTGGTGATGACGGTAGCACTCATTTCTTCTCTGATTATGACAGTTTTGTGGCCTTTAAGAATGCCCAGACCGGCGTGATCCAGAATCAGGAGGATGGCAATGAGGAGGGCTGACCGAAAGCCGGAGCTGCTGGCTCCGGCGGGTGATATGGAGCGGCTGAAGATGGCCGTGGCCTACGGCGCAGATGCCGTCTACCTGGCGGGCACCACCTTCGGGATGCGCGCCTTTGCCGGAAATTTCGATGAACACACAATCTATGATGCCACCCGTCTCTGCAAAGAGGCGGGTGTGCGCACCCATGTGACCATCAACACCATGCCGCGGGGAGATGAGGTCGCCCGTCTGCCGGAGTGGCTGGAGATCATTCAGGACGCCGGCGTGGACGCGGTCATTGTCGCCGATCTGGGCGCATTCCGCATGGCAGAGAAATATGCCCCCAAGGTAGAGCGCCATATCTCCACGCAGGCCAGCGTTTCCAATCCGGTGACGGCCCAGGCCTGGTATGAGATGGGCGCCAAGCGGGTCATTTTGGCCCGGGAGCTCAGTCTGGAGGAAGTGGCCGCCATCCGGCGGGGTACTGATCCCGGGCTGGAGATCGAGTCCTTTGTCCATGGCGCCATGTGCGTCAGCTATTCCGGTCGCTGCCTGCTGTCCAACTATATGACCGGCCGGGATGCCAGCCGCGGCGCCTGTGCTCAGCCCTGCCGCTACCAGTATGCACTGGTGGAGGAAAAACGCCCCGGAGAGTATTTCCCGGTGTTTGAGGATGAGAAGGGCACCTACATCATGAACTCCCGTGATATGTGTATGATCGACCATGTGAAGGAGCTGATGGAGATCGGATTGGACTCCTTCAAGATCGAGGGTCGGGCCAAGTCGGCCTACTATGCAGCCATCGTCACCGGCGCTTACCGCCACGCCATCGACGCCGCCTATGACGGACGCCCCCTTGAATCGGTGTGGCGGGACGAGGTGGAAAAGGTGTCCCACCGGCACTACTCCACCGGCTTCTGGTACGGCCAGCCAGGCCAGTTCTATGAGGATGCCCGCTATATCCGGGACTGGCAGGTGTGCGCCATCGTGGAGGAGTGCGACGCCAGCGGCCTTGCCACCCTGTCCCTGCGCAACAAGTTCAAGGCAGGCGACCAGGTGGAGCTGGTGG
>OGCO01005184.1_pt1 | contig 12947 bp, 9 predicted proteins | sample 1570171 | NCBI WGS metagenome assembly OGCO01 (sample SAMEA4370583, study PRJEB24528) | human gut metagenome | reverse complement strand
TTGCCAGTCTGGAATTTGTCAGAGACCTGGTGACAGCAGTGCCGACTTCTGCGAACGTGAAATATTACGCACAGATTGTGGCAGATAAGTCGTTAATGCGTAAGATGATTAAACTGAACGAATCAATTGAAAATATGTGCTATGCGGGAAAAGAGCCGGTAGAGTCGATTATGGAACAGACAGAGAAATCCATGTTTCAGTTATTACAGAGACGTACGACCGGTGATTACGTACCGATCAAACAGGTTGTTTTAAATGCATTAGATAAGATTGAGAAGGCGTCTAAGAGTAAAGGAACCGTTACGGGAATACCGACGGGATTCATTGATCTGGATTATAAACTTTCCGGATTTCAGCCGTCAGATTTTATTCTGATCGCAGCCCGTCCATCTATGGGAAAAACGGCGTTTGTATTAAACATTGCGCAGTATATGGCATTTAAGAAGAATAAAGCAGTAGCAATCTTCAGTCTGGAGATGTCAAAAGAACAGCTGGTGAACCGACTGTTTTCTCTGGAGTCCCAGGTAGATGCCCAGTCCCTAAGAACCGGTAATATGAAAGATTCCGACTGGGAGAAACTGATAGAAGGAGCTGGGATTATCGGTCAGTCGAAGCTGATCATTGATGATACTCCGGGTATCTCTATCTCAGAACTCAGATCGAAATGCAGAAAGTACAAACTGGAACACGGACTTGATATTATCATCATTGACTACTTGCAGTTGATGACCGGAAGTGTGGGAAGAAGTTCGGAGTCCAGACAGCAGGAAGTCTCAGACATTTCCCGACAGTTAAAGGGACTTGCCAGAGAGCTGAATGTGCCGGTAGTATCCCTGTCACAGTTAAGCCGTGCGGTAGAAAGCCGTCCGGATAAAAGACCGATGCTTTCGGACCTTCGTGAATCCGGAGCCATCGAGCAGGATGCGGACGTGGTAATGTTCATTTACCGAGACGAATACTACAATAAAGATTCAGAGTTCAAAAAACAGGCAGAAATAATTATCGCAAAACAAAGAAACGGCCCGGTAGGGACCGTTAATCTGGCTTGGCTTGGCGAATATACAAAGTTTGCCAACTTAAGCAGACAGGAAGATTCTTTTTAATTTCTTAACTGGACCGGTTTCGGCCGATGCTTTCCGGAAGGATTGCTGCTGGCGGATCAACTGATCCAGTTTTTTGAATTCTAATTCTTCATGGCGTTCTTTTGCATCCAGAAGAAAGGACATCTCCTGACTGAACATTGCCATGAGAACTTCGTTGTTATTCTGCAGCATGCGTTTTAACTGTAACTGTTCTCTGGTCCGTCTGATATCGGGAATCAGTGCTTTTAAATCAGAGAGAGAAACTCCCTGATCATAAAGATCCCGGATACAGGCATACAGTCTGGCATCATCTCTGGTCTCACGTTTTATCTGTTCTAAAGTATTCATATGATTTCCCATGTTAGATACCCCCTTATCTTATAATACTTGTCCCTTATGGGTAAATGTATCATAGCACAGGAAAGATCACCGAATTCGTCAGAATCCGTCGAGAGAAATAAATTTATTAAAAAAGAAATAATATACAAAATATTAAAACAAAAAAATGCACGATACAAAATGTACCGTGCATTCTTATCTTACTTATTCTGCGTTATTAACCTTCAGAAATTGCTCCTACTGGACACTGAGCAGCACAAGCGCCACAATCTACACAAGCGTCAGCATCGATCTCATAATGATCTGCTCCCTGAGCGATAGCTCCTACTGGACATTCAGCTTCGCAAGATCCGCAGCTTACACATTCATCACCAATTACGTGTGCCATAGTATGTACCCTCCTTTGAGATTAAATATTCTAGACATAATCCAATTCGCTGTCTCTGTTCTTATAATAATACAAAAAATAAAAATAAACAAGGGAATAGAATGTTTTTTTAGAAATACATAAAAGTTTAGCTATAACTAACTTATGTTAGAAAAAGCTATCACAATAAAGGGGAAAAAAGTATTTCTACAGAAATATAAAAGTCATAGAGGAAAATTAAGAAAAATTTCAACAATTTTTCACCGTTTTGGTGTATAGTATATGGTGCTGAAAAAATATAAGAAAAAAATATAATCAAAAGTTAGAAGTATTAAGTATAAGTAGAAATGATACCAGATATAGGAGAGAGGAAAATGAAGAAAAACAGAATCATTGCCATGCTGCTGGCTACAGCACTGCTTGTATGTGGATGTCAGCAGACATCAAAAGCAACCGATGAAGAGAAAAAGATTGAGTCAGAAAAGAATACAACTAAGACAGAAGAAAACGCATATCAGGGGAAATTAGATCTGATCACTCCGGCGGCATATAATAATACGGACGGATTAAAGCTGAAAAAAGGCGATTATATTTCCATTATCGGAAAAGCGAACGGAGCACAGTACTGGGATGAAGTGAAAAAAGGTGTAGCGCAGGCTGCGGAAGATATTAATACAAATCTTGGGTATACAGGAAAAGATAAGGTGAAAGTAGCATTTAATGCACCGGATACAGCAGATAATGTCGATGACCAGGTAAATCTTCTGGATGAAGAACTGGACAGATATCCGGTCGCAGTGGGCATTTCGATCGTAGACCTGCAGGCATGCCAGGTGCAATTCGATCTTGCAACAGACAGTGAGATTCCGATCGTAACTTTTGATTCCGGATCAGATTATCAGGGTGTGGCTGCAGATGTATCCACAGACAATGTAGCTGCAGGAAAGGAAGCGGCACAGAGACTTGCGGAAGAGATGGGCGACAGCGGAGAAGCGGTGCTGTTCATTCAGGATTCCAAATCACAGGCAGCTCTTCAGAGAGAAAAAGCTGTAACAGAAGAATTGAAAGCAAATCATCCGAATATTTCAGTGGTCAATGTATACCACATGGATGAACTGAGCAATATGCAGAAGACAGTATCCGATGAGATCAATGCCGGAACCTACCGACCAAAAGACAGTGAACTTCCGGAGGGACAGCTCACAGGAGAAGATGTTGTAACAGCAGACAGTATCACTGAAGATCAGGTAGTTGATTATATCCTTGCAAAACATCCAAATATTACAGGCTGCTTTGCTGCAAACGGGGATTCCGTAAAACTTGCAGTCGATGGTCTGGAAAGAAATAAAATGGAGAAAAAAGTGAAAGTCATCGGCTTCGATGCCAACGATGATGAGATTCAGGATCTGAAAGACGGTAAAGTTAACGGACTGATCGTACAGAACCCATTTGGCATGGGATATGCAACCGTTGTGGCTGCAGCAAGGGCTTCTCTGAATATGGGAAATGAGGCTGTGGTTAATACGGGATATACATGGGTGACGAAAAAGAATCTGAAGACGGATGAGGTGCAGAAGATTCTGTATAGTAAGTAGGAAAATTTAATGTATCATGGTGGCTTACCCCGGTCCTGAATAAAAGTATAGAAGGGATTGCTGTGCGGATTCAATCATGGGGAACATCTAAAGCAAAAAAATCGGCCTAAAAGCAGCCGGTCAAAAATCATAACTCGCTGATCGCTCAGACAAATGATTTTTAACCGGCTGCTTTTAGGCCGATTTTTTTACTTAAGAAGTTCCAACTCTTTCTCATGGACTGAGAGGTCACAATGATAAATTAACCAGCAACCTTCGGAAGTGAAAAGGAGAATTCGGTTCCGACTCCTTCCGTACTCACCACGGTAATATTCTCCCCATGTGCCTGAATTGCTTCTTTCACGATCGCAAGTCCAAGTCCGGTACCTTTCTTATCTTTTCCACGGGAGAGGTCACTCTTGTAAAAGCGTTCCCAGATTTTCCCAAGCGCTGATCTTGGAATACCCATACCGTTATCTTTTACAGAGGTATATACTTTTTCTCCGCGGTCTGTCGTCTCAATCGTGACGATGGAATTCGGATCACTGAATTTAATCGCATTGTCCAGCAGGTTGTATAAGACTTGCTGGATTTTTCGTTTGTCAGCGTTGACGTTCAGGTGTTTTGTTGCGAAGACCAATTCGATGGAAATCTTCTTCTGTGTGCAGACACCTTCGAAAGATGCCGCTACATGCTTGATCATCTCGTGAATATCGAATACTTCCCGGTTGAGAAGCAGGTGATTGGTGTCAAATTCATTTAACGTCAGAAGATCCTGTGTCAGATCTGTCAGGCGTTCTGTTTCGAATAAGATGATCTTCAGGTATTTTTCATGTAATTCTGGTGGGATGGTTCCGTCTGTCATGGCTTCCACATAACCTTTGATGGAGGTAAGTGGAGAACGAAAATCATGAGACACATTTGCCACAAATTTCTTCTGATAATCTTCCATATCCCTAAGCTGAGAGGACATGTAGTTCAGTGATGCGGACAGATAACCCATCTCATCTTCAGTTGTGACAGGAATCTCATATTCCAGGTTACCGGAAGCATATTGGGTTGCTGCTTCGGTAATCTTATGAAGCGGACGGTACACAAGGAAATGGAACGCCAGCAGGATAATGAACGAAAGCAGGAAGATTACGATGAATGTAATATATACACCACGCATCAGTGTGTCTGTCATGGTATCCACAACAGAGGTATACTGGTGGATCATCAGATATCCTTTTGGAGAATACCCGTAAGTTACCGGTACAGTGACAGTGATCACATCATTGTCAAAATATCCGTGATAATCACCAGTCTGTGAACGATCGCTTCCGGATTCCGCCGGGTCGAAATCTTTAATGGAATCAGGCGCGGACGGGTAGCTCCCGGACTGTGCAGAAAGGATTACTTTTCCATCTTTTGAAACGAACCAGACTGCAGCGTCAAGCTGTGTCTCTATTCCGGATAAGATCATCTGTGCGTCAGATTCTGTTAATCCGCCGGAAAAATAACCGGGAAGATAGTCGTTGGCAACCATCGTAGCTTCCCGGTACATACTGTTACTTACGCGGTTAAAAATCGGCGTACTGACCAGGTTCTCTGTCAGTGTTGCGGCTGTAAAAAGGCTTAAGAATCCGAACACAATATAGATAAATATAAATTTTAAATATAATGTACTTTTCATGATATTAACCTGCTGTTATTTTACTTCAAATTTATAACCGATTCCCCATACAGTGCTGAGACTCCAGCCATTGTGATCCTTGATCTTCTCGCGGAGACGTTTGATGTGCACATCGACGGTACGGGTATCGCCGATATATTCATAGCCCCAGATCTGATCCAGTAACTGTTCTCTTGTGAATACCTGGTTCGGAGAGGATGCGAGGAAATAGAGAAGTTCCAGTTCCTTTGGTGGCATCTCAACCGTATGGCCGTCAACAATGACGGAGTAATTGGTAAGGTTGATCTCAATTCCCGGGTATTCGACACATTTTCCCTTATCTGCCTGAGGAGTCTCCGGTTTGGAGCCGACCTGATAGCGGCGTAAGACTGCTTTTACACGTGCAACCAGCTCTTTGGCATCAAATGGTTTCATAATGTAATCATCTGCACCGAGCTCCAGGCCAAGTACCTTGTCGAATACTTCACCCTTGGCGGACAGCATGATGATCGGAGTGTTAGATCTCGTACGGATCTCGCGACAGACCTGATATCCGTCGATACCAGGCAGCATGAGATCTAAAAGAATCAGGTTCGGTTTGTAAGTGTCAAAGGCAACCAGTGCCCGTTCGCCATCGTGGACCATCATAGTGTCAAAGCATTCTTTTGTCAGATATAATGAGACCAGTTCAGCGATATTTTCATCGTCATCGACGATCAGTATTTTCTGTTTGTTCATAGATGTATACTCCTCCCGTATATAGATGCATTTATCTATACTGATTCACTTTAAAGTTTCCCCTTATACTATCCCTTATTTTAACTTTTATTTCAGCTCAGCGATCGTTACGCCGGCGTCACCTTCGCCAAATGCGCCAAGGCGGAATGATTTGACATGTTTCTGCCGTTTCAGATATTTATGGATACCGGCTCTTAAAGCTCCGGTTCCTTTACCGTGAACGATTCTTACAGAACTGAGGTGTGCAAGCGAGGCGTCGTCCAGATATTTATCCAGCTCGGCGATCGCTTCATCGACTGTTTTACCAAGAAGGTTGATCTCAGGACTGATCGCAAGAGATTTGCCCATCTTGACTTTGCCTTTACCGGTCTGACGGGTTCTTTTGGCAAATGAATATGCCGGCGCTTCATCGATGATCTCCAGATCGGAAATATTAACTGTGGAACGTAAGATTCCCATCTGTACGGTGACATTTCCCTTGGAATCCGGAAGTGAAGTGACAGATCCGGTCAGGTTCATACTCAGTACCTTGACAGATTCTCCAAGTTTGAAATCACTTGGTTTGTAAGCCTTTTTTGGTTTCTTGGTATCTGTCTTCATGGAATTCTGTGTCGCGTTCATCTTCTTGCGGAGACGCTCACGTTCCTTTTCCATCTCGGCAACGGAGATATTGGCTTTGCCGAATTTGTGGAAATTACGCATGGTCTCATCGGCTGTTTCCTTGGCATCGGCCAGGATCTCATGAGCCTTTTCATTGGCCTCGCGGATGATACGGTCACGCTGTTCTTCTAATTTATCACGTTTCTGACGGGTCTCTTCTTCGAGACGTGCCAGTTCACGTTTGTAGTGTTCGATCTCTTCCTGCTCTTTCCGGATGGTACGTTTACTTGTCTCCAGATCGGTTAACAGGTCTTCGAAGGATTCATCCTGTTCGGTCAGATGTGTCTTGGCATCTTCGATGATATAATCCGGAAGTCCGAGTTTTCCTGCGATGGCAAATGCATTACTCTTTCCCGGAATACCGATCAGAAGGCGGTAAGTCGGACTGAGCGTCTCTACATCGAATTCACAACAGGCATTTTCAACGCCCGGTGTGGAAAGTGCGAAGACTTTCAGTTCGCTGTAGTGTGTCGTTGCCATGGTACGGATGCCTCTCTGGTGCAGATAGCTTAAGATGGCGATCGCAAGAGCAGCACCTTCGGTAGGGTCGGTTCCTGCATTCAACTCATCGAACAGTACCAGAGAATGTTCGTCTACATGCTTTAAGAACGAAACGATATTCGTCATATGAGAAGAGAAGGTACTGAGGCTCTGCTCGATACTCTGCTCATCTCCGATATCGGCATATACATTTTCAAAAATTGCCAGTTCCGAACGGTCCAGCGCAGGGATATGAAGTCCTGCCTGACCCATCAGGGTAAATAATCCGACCGTCTTTAACGAAACGGTTTTACCGCCGGTGTTCGGTCCGGTTACGATCAGAAGGTCGAAGGTATCACCGAGTGTGACGGTGATCGGAACGACTTTCTTCTTATCTAACAGCGGATGGCGGCCCTCACGGATATGGATCCGGCCTTCTGTATTGAAGATTGGCTTGCTTGCGTTCATGTTGATTGCGAGATTTCCTCTTGCAAATATGAAATCCAGCTCCGTCATGACTTTGTAGTCGGTGCGGATGGAGTCGATATATTCTGCAACATCGGCGCTTAAGCGTGCAAGGATCACCTGGATCTCTTCCTGCTCTTTGCCGTAAAGCTCTTTTAAATCATTATTCAGTTTTACAACAGACATCGGTTCGATGAACAGGGTAGAACCTGTGGCAGACTGGTCATGGATCAGACCAGATACCTGGCTTCTGTATTCGGCTTTGACCGGGATACAGTAGCGGTCCCCGCGCATGGTGATGATCGCATCCTGCAGATAGGTACGGAGCGAACCGTTGACCAGAGAAGATAATGTAGAATGTACTTTATCATTGATCTGGTTCATGGAACGGCGGATCTGCTTTAATGTACTGCTGGCATCATCACTGATCTCATCTTCGTCAATAATGCATCGGCGGATCTCAGTGCTTACCAGTGTCAGTGGCTCGATCTGCTGGAAGAAAGCATCCAGACAGTCTTCTGCATCGTCCACAGTCTCGTGACGGCCGTAAGCTTTGATCTGCCCTGCATTTTCCAGAAGCTTACAGATACGCAAAAGCTCTCCGCTTCCGAGCGCGGCACCGACTTCCAGACGCTTTAAGGATTCCCCGACCGGATTACAGCTTCCGAAAGAAGGACGTCCCTTCTTAATGATACGGGTAAATGCGGCGGCAGTCTGTTCTTGTGCGGCTTCGATATCCGTGATGGATGTCATCGGTTTTAATCTCTTGCAGCGTTCCTTGCCGCCAAAAGAAGTTGCCTGTTCTATTAAGATGTCAATAATTTTATGATATTCTAATTTAGTTAATGTTTTTTTATTCATGTTTCTCACCTGAACTTATTCTAGTTACTGTTCATACAGTAGCTGTAGTCAGTACCTATTCTACCTTATTTGGACGATAAAGAAAAGGATAAATATTGAACATTCCCATTCCATACGGTATACTATAAAAAGGATTGCAAAGGAGACGAAAAAGCTGATGGATGAGCAGAAACCTCTGGAAAATAAGCAGGGAGAACCTGGGAAAAAAACAGAAAAATCAGAATATTCATTTATGCAGGAGACGATCAAAGACGAGAACAGCCGTGGAAAAAAGTGCCGTAAAGACCTGCTTCGTATGGCGGGGCTTGGAGTGGTATTCGGTGTGTGTGCCTGCATTAGTTTTTCTGCGCTCAAACCATGGCTTGATAAGAAGTTTCCCGGAGATTCACAAGAGGTAGTGATACCGAAAGAGAAAGAAGAAGATAATACAGAAGAAAAAAAAGCGGATACCAGTAACAATACGGAACAGACGCTGGATATTGACAATTACAGAGAACTTCAGAAAGCAATGAACGACGTAGCCACAGAGGCCGGAAAATCCGTGGTAGAGATCATAGGTGTATCCGGAGAGCAGGACTGGACAGACGAGTCTTACGATAATAAAAACAGTGTGTCCGGACTGATCATCGCTGATAATGGGCAGGAGCTTCTGGTATACGGAAAGACTTCTATATTAAAAGATGCAAAAGAGATCCATATTAGATTCTCGGATGGCAATACAGAACAGGCATCTGTGAAGAAGAAAGATGAAAGTCTCGGATTTGCGATCTATGCTGTGTCGGGAAGCAGCATTGAACAGTCAACATGGACGCAGATCAGTACCGCCAAACTTGGCAGTTCCAATTCTGTACAGAAAGGGGACGCCGTGGCAGTGCTTGGAAAGCCATTTGGCTATGCAGGAGCGGTCGGATTTGGAACGATTGCGAACAGCAGAAATGAACTGGATGCAGATGACGGAAGTTATCAGCTCCTTTGCACTGATATTGGTGCGGCAGAAGACGGAACAGGTGTGATCGTTAATTTGTCGGGAGAAGTAGTCGGAATTATTGATCAGAGTATTTCTGATAATAGCAGTAAAAGGCTGGTAACCGGGTATGGAATTTCGGGCTTAAAATCAGAGATTGAATTGTTGTCTAACGGACAGGCGGTGCCGTATGTCGGTATTCGTGGACTGGATGTGACGGCAGAAATCGAAGCTCAGGGAATTCCAAATGGAGTATACGTCCAGACAGTAGAGCCGGATTCTCCGGCAATGGCAGCAGGAATCCAGAGCGGGGATATAATCACAGAGGCTGCAGGCAAGAAGATATCGTCGCTGGCGGTCTATCAGAGTGTGATGCGTGACCAGAAAAGCGACAGCAAGATAAGACTCAAAGGACAGAGACAGGGATCCGGCGGTTATGTGGATATTTCATTTGACGTGACAGTCGGAAGCAAGGAGTAGGCTTGCCGGATGCTTCCGGGGAGATGTTTCGATCGTTGTAAAATATAGAATAATATTAATATAGAATATAGAAAGAGGAAATAAGATGAGATATATCAACACCCTTCACGAAGGGGAAACAATCAGAAATGTATATTTGTGTAAAGGAAAGCGTTCTGCGGAGACCAGAAACGGAAGACCGTATGACAACCTGATCCTTCAGGATAAGACCGGAACACTGGACGGAAAAGTATGGGATCCGAATTCCGGAGGAATCGCAGATTATGATGAGATGGATTTCATCGAGGTATATGGTGAGATCATCAATTACAATAATAATCTGCAGATGAATATCAAGCAGATCAGAAAAGCGCAGGAGGGCGAATACATTGCTGCCGATTACATGCCGACAACAGAGAAGAGTACAGACGGTATGTATGAGGAACTGCTTGGATACATTAAGAAAGTAGATAATCCGTATCTGAGACAGGTACTGGAGTATTATTTTGTAAAAGACGAGACTTTTATCCGTAACTTCAAGGGACATTCCGCAGCGAAGACGGTTCATCACGGATTCGCAGGCGGTCTTCTTGAACATACGCTGAGTGTTGTCAAGTTCTGTGACTATATGACAGGCGCATATCCGATCCTGAATAAGGACCTGCTTTTCACAGCAGCAATCTGTCATGACATCGGAAAGACCAAGGAATTATCTTCCTTCCCGGAAAATGATTACACAGACGAAGGCCAGCTTCTGGGACATATCGTGATCGGTGTGGAGATGATCGGGGATGCAGTCCGCAATATTCCGGACTTCCCGGAGAAACTTGCGAATGAATTAAAACACTGTATCGTTGCACATCACGGAGAACTGGAATACGGTTCACCGAAGAAACCGGCACTTGCCGAGGCGATGGCACTGAATCTTGCAGACAATGCAGATGCCAAGATGCAGACACTGACAGAGTTATTCAAAGATAAAAAAGGAAATGACTGGCTGGGATATAACCGCCTGTTTGAATCAAATATCAGAAAGACAGTTATCTAATGATGCAGAAGAATGAAATAGTAAAGGTAAAAATAGAAGATATCGGAGTCGGAGGAGAAGGCATCGGCAAGGTGGATGGATACACGTTGTTTATCAAAGATGCCATCATCGGGGATGTTGTAGAGGCGAAAGTAATGAAAGCCAAGAAGAATTACGGCTATGCCCGCCTGATGAATGTCCTGACTCCATCAAAAGACCGTGTGGAAGAGCCGGTCTGTCCGATGGCAAGAAAATGCGGCGGCTGTCAGATCCAGGAGATGAAGTATCCGGCACAGCTTGCATTTAAAGAAGCAAAGGTACGCGGCAATCTGGAGCGAATCGGAGAAGTTCCGACAGAACTTCTGGATCAGATCATGCATCCGGCTGTCGGCATGGACGGAAAAGGAATGCAGCCGTTCCGCTACCGGAATAAGGCGCAGTTCCCGATCGGAACAGATAAAGACGGCAGAGTGATCGCCGGGTTCTATGCCGGAAGAACACACAGCATTATCGAGAATACAGACTGCGCACTTGGTGTGGAAGTCAACGAAGAGATCCTGAACTGTATTCTGGACTTCATGGAAGAATTCAAAATTCCGGCATACGATGAAGTGAAGCATAAAGGGCTGGTACGCCATGTACTGCTCCGTTACGGATTCAAGACAGATGAAATCATGGTATGTCTGGTCATCAATGGAAAGACGATTCCGCACTGTCATGATCTGGTCGGACGGCTACGTCAGATTTCGGGTATGACAAGCATCACTCTCAGTACGAACACAGCGAAGACGAATGTGATCATGGGCGATACGATCCGCCTTCTGTGGGGACAGGAGTTCATCACAGACTATATCGGTGAGATCAAGTACCAGATATCTCCGCTGTCATTCTACCAGGTGAATCCGGTCCAGACAGAGAAATTATACGGACTGGCATTAGACTATGCAGGCCTGACCGGCAATGAGGCGGTGTGGGACCTGTACTGTGGAATCGGAACGATTTCCCTGTTCCTTGCAAAGAAAGCAAAGCAGGTATATGGCGTGGAGATCGTACCGCAGGCCATTGACGATGCGAAGAATAATGCAAAGATCAATGACATTACGAATGCGGAATTCTATGTAGGTAAGGCAGAAGAAGTCCTGCCGGAGTATTACAAAGAATATGAAAAGACACATAACGGAGAGACCGCACACGCAGATGTGATCGTGGTCGATCCGCCGAGAAAAGGCTGTGAGGAATCCCTGCTTCAGACGATCGTGGATATGCAGCCGGAGAAAGTTGTGTATGTAAGCTGCGACAGTGCGACACTTGCGCGGGATGTGAAGTTCTTAAGAGCGAATGGGTATGAGCTTAAGGATGTGACGCCTGTGGATCAGTTTCCGCATACGGTGCATGTGGAAGTCGTGTGTTGTCTACATCGGGTGAATTCGTAGAAGTCCTTAATTTTAGGCACTTTGCGAGGTATATGAGTTTCACACCAACAGGCAAACAGGGCAAGAAAAAGCAGATTATGAATGGAATCGAAGTGTCAGTAGTATTGCATCTGGTATGAGGAAATACATTCGGACAGAATTAACATTTTTTATTTAATAGCATAGAGAAAAGCCAAAAGGACGCTTGTTTTCAGAACTTCTGGAAGATGAGTGTCCTTTTCTTTTATCCCAAGGCAAAGGAGAAGATAAAAAATGGCAAGGAAGAAAGAAATGTGTTCATCAGAGAATCACGAGCCGGGTGCAGGTATTGTACTGATGAAATTGGAAGAGCTGCATAGCTTTGAAGGACACCCGTTTAAAGTAGAGAGAAATCAGGAACTGTTTGAACTGCGATGCAGTATTGAGAAGGAAGGCGTATTAGTTCCACTTCTGGTGAGAAAAAATCCACATGGTGATGGATATGAAATTATAGCCGGACACAGACGAAAAGAAGCTGCACTATGGGCAGGACTTATGGAAGTGCCGGTTATTATCCGGGAACTGGATGATGATCAGTCGGTTATAGCGATGGTGGACAGTAACCTCCAAAGAGAGAAGATACTGCCAAGCGAAAAAGCGTTTGCCTATAAAATGCGTCTGGAAGCAATGAAGCACCAGGGAAGAGCAGAAGCAGATACTTCGGACCCACTGGAACCGAAGTGTAAGACAGAACTGGTGAATGTATCAGAACTGGAAGCAGAATTACAGAAACTTGGAAAAGTAAAAATCCAGAAAAAAGGCGGAGCAGAAGGCAAGCGAAGCAATGAACAGCTCGCCAGTATGGTTGGCGAAAGTGTGACACAGA
>OGCO01005163.1_pt1 | contig 13004 bp, 12 predicted proteins | sample 1570171 | NCBI WGS metagenome assembly OGCO01 (sample SAMEA4370583, study PRJEB24528) | human gut metagenome | reverse complement strand
AAGGCGGCCTTCTGCACGTCCTCGCCGCCGGCGACCACCTCGATGATCTCGCAGCCGAACTTCTTGGCGAACTCCCAGTCGCGGTCATCGTGCGCCGGAACGGCCATGATAGCGCCGGTGCCGTAGCCCATCAGAACGTAGTCGGAAACGAAGATCGGGATCTGCTTGCCGTTTACCGGGTTGATCGCGGCAACGCCCTCCAGCTTGACGCCGGTCTTGTCCTTGTTCAGCTCGGTGCGCTCGAAGTCGGACTTGCGGGCTGCCTCCTCGCGGTAGGCGCGGACGTCTGCGATATTGTTCAGCTTGTCCGCCCACTGCTCGATCATCGGGTGCTCCGGGGAGATGACCATGTAGGTCGCGCCGAACAGGGTATCCGGGCGGGTGGTGTAAACGGTCAGGGTGTCGCCCTCGGTGGTCTTGAAGTCGACCTCAGCGCCGGTGGAGCGGCCGATCCAGTTCTTCTGCTGGATCTTGACGCGCTCGATGTAGTTAACGTCGTCCAGATCGTCGATCAGGCGCTGTGCGTACTTGGTGATGGCGAGCATCCACTGGCTCTTGGTCTTGTGAACGACCTCGCTGCCGCAGCGCTCGCAGACGCCGTTGACGACCTCTTCGTTCGCCAGAACGCACTTGCAGGAGGTGCACCAGTTTACGCTCATTTCCTTCTTGTAGGCGAGGCCCTTCTTGAACAGCTGCAGGAAAATCCACTGGGTCCACTTGTAGTAGCTCGGGTCGGTGGTGTTGATCTCACGCGACCAGTCGAACGACAGACCAAGGCTCTTGAGCTGGCTCTTGAAGCGTGCGATGTTCTTCTTGGTGACCTCAGCCGGATGCACGTGGTTCTTGATGGCGAAGTTCTCGGTCGGCAGGCCGAAAGCGTCCCAGCCCATCGGATACAGCACGTTATAGCCCTGCATACGCTTTTTGCGCGCAACGATGTCGAGCGCGGTGTAGGAGCGCGGATGACCGACATGCAGGCCCTGACCGGACGGGTACGGGAACTCGACCAGCGCATAGAACTTTTCCTTGTCCGAGCCGTTCTCGGCCTTAAAGCACTGCTTCTCGTCCCAGATGTCCTGCCACTTCTTTTCTACTTGTTTATGATCGTACTTCAACGGATTTTCCCCCTAAAGTGTTTTATATAAAAGCGCGACAATGCGGCGGACACGGTCTATGCGCGCCGCCGCCTGTCGATTTTTACTTATCCTCGATGCCGAGCTCCTCGAGCGATACCGGCGTGCCGTCCTTCCACAGGTTCTCCAGATTGTAGAACTTGCGTGCCTCCGGCATGAATACGTGCAGCACAGCGCAGCCGTAGTCGAGCAGCATCCACTGCGCGGACTCATAGCCCTCGGTGTGGTCGACCATGACGTCGTGGTCATACTTGAGATGCCACTCTACGTTGTCTTCCAGCGCCTTGACCTGCGTAGTCGAGGTTGCGGAGCAGATGACGAAATATTCGGTCAGCTCGGTCAGGCGCTCAACGTGCAGGACCTCGATGCCCTGCGCTTTTTTCTCGATCAGCGCTTCGCAGATCGCCTTTACAGTTTCTTGTGCAGTCAAATTCATAAACTCCTTTTCATGGCGCGCGCCGCGCCTGTATCCTGTCGGGGAGCCGCAGATCGTCTCTGCGGCCGCCGTTTTTCTTTCTTTACGGATCACGCCTCGGGATCTACCGTGCCGCCGCCTTCGCCGCCGGTCTCACCGCCGGTCTCGCCGCCCGAATAGTCTCCGCCGCTCTCGCCGCCGGATTCACCGCCGCCGGTCTCGCCGCCCGAGATCGAGCCGCCGCTCTCGCCGCCGGTCTCACCGCCGCCGGTTTCGCCGCCCGAGTAATCTCCGCCGCTGTTATCCGGCTCTTCGTAGCCGCCGGTTTCGCCGCCGGAGTAGTCTCCGCCGCTCTCGCCGCCCGAATAGTCCGAATCGTCCTCATAATAGTAGCCGCCGCCGGTGTCGCCCCAGACATCCTCATCCTCGCCGGCGCTGACGCCGCCGCTGTAACCGGAGGACGAGCTCTCCGCCGGGCCGGTGACCATGTCGAGCTTGGTGATCGGCTCCTCATAGGGGTTGAAATACTTGTTGACGAGCTCGAGCGTTTCCTTTTCCTTCGGAAAGAAGAAGGAATACTTGTACGGGTCGCTGCCCGCATAGCTCATCGCGCCATAGCCCGGCAGGGTGTAGAATTTAAGGTTGGCGTTGTCGATCTGAAGCGCCTGCTTGCCCATCCAGAGCAGCTCGCCGGTCGTGAAATCGGTCTTTACGTTCTTGGATACCGCCTCGGCGATCTTCGGGATTTTGGACGCATTTTTGACCTGAAGGACCTGCCGCGCCAGCTCTTTGAGGAATTTCTGCTGGTTTTCCACGCGGCCCTCGTCGCCGTTGACATACTGCTTAGAGTAGTCGTTGTTGTGGCGCCAGCGCAGGAACTCGACGGTCTGCTTGCCGGTCAGATGCTGCATGCCCGGCTGAAGGTCGATCTCCAGATGCTGCGACGGGTCGCTGTACTGCATGCGGAACGGAACGTCATAGTCCACGCCGCCGATCGCATCCACGATAGCCGCGATGCCCTCGAAGTTGACGATGACATACCTGTCCGGCTGGAAGCCCATCAGGCGTTCGATCTCGACCTTGGTCTGCTCGATGCCCTTCTTGGTCGCGTAGGCCGCGTTGATCTTGCGCCATGCGCCGCTCTCGCCGTTGTTGCACATAGTGTCGCGCGGAACATTCATAATGTTGATGGTCTTGTCCTTGGTGTTCATGGTCGCGACCATCAGAGCGTCCGTGCGCGTCTGGTCCTCATCGACCGCGCCGACAACGAACGTGAACACATCTTTGATGCGCGTGCCCTGATTGAGCAGGCTGCTCGTATCGACCTTGTCGCCGTTGGTCTTGTCGTGGATGGTATCCGTGGGCGGGCGCACGAAGAACACGTAGTACGCCGCGCCGCACGCGCACAAAAGCGCGATGAGCACCGCGATCACGATCGCCGCGATGCGTTTTTTGCTGTGCTTCTTCGGTACGGCTGTCCTGCCGCCCTTTTTCCCCTGAGGCTTGGGCGCAGTCTGCGCTTTCGCGCCGCTCTGCGCCGCGGCCGGTCGTTTTTTTGTCTGTCTGTCCGAGCGGCCGTTATGCTCGCCGCTGCCTCCGAAAAGTTTCAAACGGTTCCTGCCTCCAGTTCAGTTCCGGGAAGGCTTTTCTGTCTCTCAGGCCTTCTCCTCGTCGCGCCAGCGTACTCCCTGCCGGATCATGTCATTGTATGCGGCAATGGTGTCGCTGTGGATCAGCTTGCCTCGCGTGATCAGCTCGATCAGCGTTTGGTCATAACAGTAGAGCAGCGCACGGTCCATGCTGGTCTCAGCCAGCTCCCGCGCTTTTTCGACGCCGGGAAAATCGCGTGTCTCCTCTATGTAGTCCGCCAGATAGAGAATTTTGTCCAGAATGGTCATCTTCGCCCTGCCGGTCGTGTGGCAGGCGATGGCGTCGCATACCTCGTCCGGCATGTGATATTCTCTGCGTGCGATCGCTGCGGCCGTTTTTCCGTGCAGCATTTTCGGCTCGCTTTTTTCGACGGTACACGGTATTATACCGTATTTCTCACATAAATTCAACTGTTCCTGCGGAGAAAGATGTTTTGTTATGTCATGAAGGATGCCTGCGGCTCCGGCAAGAGCCGGGTCGCCGCCGTATTTCTTCGCCAGGGCGATCGCGCAGCGTTCCACCCCGAGAGAGTGCTCATAGCGGTAGCCGTGGAGCCTCGAAAGGATATCCCTGCGCATTTTCTCGTCACATAACATAACTTTTGCCCGCCTTTCTGTGTAGTTGAGGTTGAATTATGTATTTCAGGCACCGCGTTTTTCTGTTGCCCTAAAACCCGTAAAGGTGCTCCCGCTCGATATAATCCGCGACCGCAGGCGCGGTGAAGCGGTGCAGATCGCCGCCCTGCCGCAGCTCGGTCGAGGAGACCGTGAGACTGTCGCCCGGGACGAGCTCGATCCTCGCGCCCAGCGTTTCGCGCAGCTGCGCCGCCTTTTCGCGCAGCGCGTCCCAGTCCTCGTTTTCCCGTGCGCACACGGCGAGCGTCGCCAGACGCGCGATCTCGTCCGGCGCACGCCAGCTTCGGTCGAACGAGAGCAGCATATCCGTTCCGATGATCAGATAGAGGTCGGTCTCGCCGCGCCCGTGCAGCGCGCGCAGCGTGTCCACCGTGTAGCTCGCGCCGCCGCGGTCGATCTCGAGCGTATCCAGCTGCGCCCACGGCCTGTCCGCCGTCAGACGGCGCACCATTTCACACCGTGCCTCGGGCGAGGCTGTGTTTTCCGGCAGCGCCTTGTGCGGCGGAAGGTTGGTCGGGATGAACAGCACCCGGTCGAGCCTCAGCGCATCATGCGCCAGCTCGGCGGCGTGCAGATGGCCGAGATGCGGCGGATTGAACGTTCCGCCGAGTATTCCTGTCCTCATTTCACAAGAACGATCCTGCGCTTGTCCTCATCGCTCGACTGACGGTAGACAACGAACTTCGAGCCGATGCACTGTACGGCATCCGCGCCGGTCGCCTCGCAGAGCGCCTCGGATACCGTGCGCGGCGTGAGCATCGCGCTCTCGAGCACCTTTCCCTTGACCAGCTCGTGGGACTCGAGCAGAGCGTCCAGCTCGCGCTCGACCGCCTCGGTCACGCCCTCCTTGCCGATGATGAGGGTGACTGCGAGCGGATTTGCCAGTGCACGAAGCTGTGCACGCTGTTTGGTGTTAAGCATGTATTTTCTCCTTGAAATCAGTTAGATTTTATCCTTCAGTACGTCTCTCAGCCTGCCGAGCGCACGCGCACGGTGCGAAATGCGGTTCTTCACCTCGGGCGCGAGCTCACCGAACGTGCACTCGTACTCCGGCACATAGAACAGCGGATCGTAGCCGAAGCCGCCTGCGCCGTGGTTTTCGTGCAGCAGCTCGCCCTCGCATTCGCCCCGTACCGTGACGGTCTCGCCGTCCGCGAGCACGCACGCGATCGCGCACACAAAGCGGCACGCGCGGTCCTCTTTGCCCTCCATGTTCTTCAGCAGGAACGCATTGCGGTCCGCGTCCGTTCCCTCGCAGTAGCGGGCGGAGCGGATGCCCGGCGCGCCGCCGAGCGCGTCCACGCACAGGCCGCTGTCGTCCGCGATGGCCGGCAGGCCGGTGAAGTCCGCGGCGGCTTTCGCCTTGATGCGCGCGTTTTCCTCAAACGTCGCGCCGTTTTCCTCCGGCTCGGGTGCACCCTCGGGCAGAGACGCGACCTCGATGCCGAGCTCGCCCAGAATGGCCGCCATTTCCTTCAGCTTTCCTTTATTATGGGATGCCAGTACAAATTTCATGTTTGGTTTTCCTCTTTTATTCGCCGAGCACGCTTTTCTGGATCTCGCACAGTCTGGAGCAGCCCTGCTCGCCGAGCGCCAGCAGCTGATCCAGCTCGTTCCGTGTGAACGGACGGCCCTCGCCCGTACCCTGCACCTCGATGAACTCTCCCTTCGAGGTCATGACGACGTTGCAGTCCACGATGGCATGGCTGTCCTCGGCGTAGTTGAGGTCGAGCACGGCTTCGTCCTCGAAGATACCGACCGATACCGCCGAAACCGCTGCGGTGAGCGGCATTTTCTCGATCACGCCCTCGTCGACCAGCTTTCTGCACGCGAGATAGAGCGCCGCATAGCCGCCCGTGATGGACGCGCAGCGCGTGCCGCCGTCCGCCTGAATGACGTCGCAGTCGATGGTGATCTGACGCTCGCCGAGCGCCTCACGGTCGACGACCGCGCGCAGCGCACGGCCGATCAGACGCTGGATCTCACTCGAACGGCCGTCCAGCTTGAGCGACTTGATGTCGCGCTTTTTGCGCGTATTGGTCGAGCGCGGCAGCATCGCGTACTCCGCCGTGACCCAGCCGAGGCCCTTGCCCTCGAGGAAGGGCGGAACCTTTTCCTCGACTGACGCGGTGCAGATGACCCTGGTGTTGCCCATTTCAGCCAGCACTGAACCCTCCGCATACATGGTAAATCCGGTCGTCAGCTTGACCGGGCGCATTTCGTCCTTCGCTCTTCCGTCAGGTCTTGTCATTCCTGCTCCGCTCCTTCTTCTTCATTTTCGCTGTCACCTGTCATCTGCTCTACCGGCGGCAGGATGGCCTCGAGGAACGCCGCGCGGTCGAAGTCGATCAGATCGTCGATGCCCTCGCCGACGCCGACGAGCTTGACCGGGACGCCGAGACCGGCCGAGATGGCGATGACGATACCGCCCTTGGCGGTGCCGTCGAGCTTGGTGAGGATGATGCCGGTCAGCTCGGCCGCCTTGTTGAACTCCTCCGCCTGATGGACGGCGTTCTGTCCGGTGGTCGCGTCGAGCACGAGCAGCGTCTCGCGCGAAGCGTCCGGCAGCTCGCGCGAGATCACGCGGTCGATCTTCGCCAGCTCGTTCATCAGATTTGCCTTGTTGTGCAGGCGGCCTGCGGTATCGACGATAATGATGTCGCTGCCGCGCGCCTTCGCCGCCGAGATCGAGTCAAAGACGACCGCCGCCGGGTCTGCGCCCTCGCCGTGCCGGACGATGTCCGCACCCGCGCGCTTCGCCCAGATCTCGAGCTGGTCGGCCGCCGCCGCGCGGAACGTGTCCGCCGCGGACAGCATGACCTTTTTGCCCTCGCTGACATAGCGCGCCGCCAGCTTGCCGATTGAGGTGGTCTTGCCGACACCGTTGACACCGATGACCAGAATGACCGCCGGCCTGCCCGAAACATCGAGCGGCTGATTGTCGAGCATATTGTCGGTCAGCACCTCGCGCAGCAGGTCGCGCAGCTCGGAGGCCGTCGTGGTCTTGCGCAGCTTTGCACGCTTTTCCACCTCGGCAACGATCTTCGCGGAGGTCGACGCGCCTACATCCGAAAGGATGAGCGCTTCCTCGAGCTCCTCGAGGAGATCCTCGTCGATCTTGACGAACGCTGCGAACACGCTGTCGAGCGAATGGCTCACCGCGTCCGAAGTTTTCTTAAAGCCCTGCTTGATCTTATCAAAAAATCCCATGTTCTGCTCCTGTATCTGTAAGATTGTTCCTGCCGGTCTGCGTTACAGACCGTAGTAATTCACGCGCCAGTTTTCCCAGTCCGTGCGGTCGATGTGCTCGCCCCAGAGGACGTAGCCGCGTGCGTGTGCCCAGTGCCGGAATTCCGCCGGATGATGCGCCGCGTAGCCGTGCGTCGTGATGCAGCCGTTCGGCAGCCGCGTTTCCACATCCAGCCGGTACGGGTATTTTGAACTCCGCATATCCATGCTTCACACCCCACAGTTCTGTGTCATTTTATCGTGTTCTTCAGCCGTTTCTCCGCCTCTGCGAGATTGAGCATGAGCAGCTTCGAAACACCCTGCTCCTGCATGGTCACGCCGTAGAGCATATCTGCTTCTTCCATTGTACCACGTCTGTGCGTAATTACAATAAATTGTGTGAAATCTGTTAATTTTCGTATATATTTCGCATACCGCTGCACGTTCACATCGTCGAGCGCGGCTTCGATCTCGTCGAGCACACAGAACGGCGCGGGGCGCAGCTTGAGTATCGCAAAGTACAGCGTGATGGCCACAAACGCCTTTTCGCCGCCCGAAAGCAGCGTGATCGTTTTGACCGCCTTGCCGGGAGGCGACACGCGGATGTCGATGCCGCACGAAAGGATGTCGCTCGTGTCCGCGAGCGCAAGCTCCGCATGGCCGCCGCCGAATATCTCGCGGAAGGTCTGCCCGAACAGCACGTTCAGCCGGGCAAACTCCGAGGCGAAGATCTCCTTCATGTTGACCGTCAGCCGGTCGATGACCCTGTACAGCTCGCGCTGCGCCCGCTCGAGGTCATCCTTCTGCCCGCCCATGAAGGCATAGCGCTCGCGCACCCGGCGGTATTCCTCCACCGCGTCCGGATTGACGCTGCCGAGCGCCCGTATTTCCCCGCGCAGCTCGTGCGCGCGTTCGCGTGCGGCGGCCGGGTCGTCAAGCGGCTGCGCAAGCGCGGCGGCCGGTGTGGGCGTCAGCTCGTAGCTTTCCCACATCCGGCCGAGGAGCTGTGCCTCCTCAGCCTTCAGCTGTCCTGCGCGGTTTTCCAGACGCGAGGCCTCGCGCTCCATGCCGAGGATCTGCTCGCCTGCGTCCTGTGCGTCCCGGCGCACGGCAGTCCGCCGTTCCTCGACCTGCTCGCGGCGCTTTCCGATCTGTTCCAGCTGCTCCCGCAGCGTGCGCGCCAGCGTCTCCGACCGTTCGTGCGCCGCCTTCTCCTCTGCAAGCTCGTCCTGCATGCGTTCGCACTCGCACTCGTAGCGTTTGATGCTGTCCGCCGCGCTCGAAAGACCGGCGTCCGTCTCGGATCTGAGCGCCCGCATCTGCTCGAGCGCCCGTTTTTCACCGGACAGCTCGGCCTCCGTGCGCGTAAGCGCGGTGCGCTGCCCGGCAAGCTGCGCTTCCTGCTCTGCGGCCTCGGTACGGAGCCGCGCGAGCGCGTCCCGGCAGGTCTGCACGCGCGTTTCCGCATCCCGCAGCTGCGTTCCGGCCTGCGCTTCCCTCGCGTCGAACGACGCGAGCACCTCCGCGCTGCGCTGCTTTTCGGCCTCCATGCTGCGCTGCTGCTGCATCAGCTCTTCCTGCCGCGCCTGTGCGTTCCCGAGCAGCGCCCGGTGCTGCGTACACGCGGCGGCAAGGGCGGCCTGTGCTTCTGCCTGCCGCCGCAGGGCTGCATTCTGCGTTTCGCACGCGGTTTCACAGGCGTGCAGCCGCTTTTCCGCGGCACGAAAGCGCTGCTCAGCCGTTTTTCGCGCGGCTTCACAGCGTTCCGCCTGCTCTTCGGCGGCCCTCAGCCGTCCTGCACGCGCCAGCGCGCCCGTTCCGCGCGATGCCGAGCCGCCCGTCATCGCGCCGCCCGGCTGGATGATCTGGCCGTCGAGGGTGACGATGCGGAAGCGGTGTCCGCGCGAACGCGCGAGCGCCAGCGCCGCATCCATATTCTCGCACACGACCGTGCGCGCGAGCAGGCTGCGCACGACCGCGCCGTATGTCTCATCAAACTGCACCAGCGTGTCCGCCGTGCCGCAGCAGCCGCGTTCGCGGTCAAGTCCGCTCTCTCGGAGCGACGCCGGGCGGATGGTGTCGAGCGGCAGAAAGGTCGCCCGTCCGCCGTCCGTGCGGCGCAGATATTCGATGCACGCCCTGCCGTCCTCGGCAGAGCCGACCACGATCGACGATGCAGATGCGCCGAGCGCGGTGTCTATCGCGGTGACAAAGCGGTTTTCCGTCGAAAGGAGAGCCGAGACCGGCCCGTGCACGCCCGAAAGCCTGCCGCGCCCGGCCTGCTGCATGACCGATCTGACCGACCGGGCAAAGCCGTCGTAATCGCGCTGCATATCGCGCAGCATGGCCGCGCGGTTTCTCGCGTCGGTCAGCGCGCTCTCTGCCTGCCGCAGCGCCGTGCCGAGGGCGTCAGCATCCGCCTTCGCCTGCCGCAGCGCGGCGTCTGCCTCGCCGGCCTGTGCCTGCGCCTGCCGCAGGGCGGTTTGCCCCGCGGATACGCGGCTTTCGAATGCGGACTGCTCCTCCTGTACGGTCTTCAGGCGGTCACCTGCGTTTTCGAGCGCGCGATGCAGATCATCCTGCTGTCCGTCCATCCCGGCAAGGCCGGTCTGCGCGGCGGTGCGCTCGAGCGCAAGCGTATGCTGTTCGTTCTGCGCCGCGGCGCGGGCCTGCTCCGCCCGCTCCAGCGCGGCGGCCGCCGCACCTTCCGCTTCCCTGTGCTGCGCCAGCCTGTCTTCCTGCGCCGCAAGGCGCTCTCGCGCCTCTGCACTGCTCTGCTCCAGCTCTGCGATGCGGGTTTCCTGCGCAGAAAACTGCTCTGCGAGCTTTTCCGCCTGCTTTGCGCGCTCCTCGTTCTCTCTGTGCACGCGCTCGAGGTTCGCGCGGCAGTTTTCGAGGTTTGCGCGCAGCACCGCAATGCGGCTCGCCTGCCCGGCCTCGCGGCTCTCCGCCTCGCGCTGCGACGTGCGCAGCGCTTCGGTCTCGCGGTCGATGCCATGCAGATCAGCCGTCAGCTGCTCCGCCTGCTGATAGCGCCTTTCCTGCTCGGATTTTGCATTTTCGAGCTGTCTGCGGCAGACTTCTGCGTCGCGTGAGCGTTTTTCCACCTCGCTTTTCAGCCGTTCGAGCTGTTCCAGCCACAGAGACACCTCGAGAACGCGCAGTTCATCGCGCAGAACAAGAAATTTCTCCGTTTTTTTCGCCTGTTTTTCGAGCGGCTCGAGCTGCCGCCCCAGCTCATCATACAGGTCACGAATGCGCGTGAGATTGTCCTCGGTCGCGGCAAGGCGACGCTCGGCCTCCTCCTTGCGGGCGCGGAATTTGGTGATCCCGGCCGCTTCCTCGAATACGCCGCGCCGATCCTCGCTCCTGAGCGACAGGATTTCATCGATCCGCCCCTGTCCGATGCTGGAATAGCCGTCGAGGCCGAGACCGGTGTCCATGAACAGCTCGCGGATATCCCTGAGGCGGCAGTGCTTTTTGCCGAGGTAGTATTCGCTCTCGCCCGAGCGGTAGTAGCGGCGCGTCACCATGATTTCAGTGAAGGGCGAACGGAAAACGCCGGTGGAGTTGTCGAGAATGAGCGACACCTCGGCGAACCCGACCGGGCCGCGCTTCGCCGTGCCGCTGAAAATGACGTCCTCCATCTTTGCCCCGCGCAGCGAGCGCGAGGACTGCTCGCCGAGCACCCAGCGGATCGCGTCCGAGATATTCGATTTGCCGGAGCCGTTCGGACCGACGATCGCGGTCATGCCGCCGAGAAATTTGATCTCCGTGCGGTCGGGAAACGACTTGAACCCCTGTAAGATCAGGCTCTTGAGAACCATGTGCCACCTCAAAGATATAGATAAAATATTTTACCACTTCCGATTTAACACTGTCAACCGAAACGTGAGCGTACGGATTCATCGTAATGTTGATATCCGAATGTCCCATGATATATTGCAGGCTTTTCGGGTTAATATGTTTTTCCGAGTCCAAGCCCAATTTCAGATATAGAGGACTAATAACTTCAAAATTGTAATGAAAAATCCCACTTGAACTTTGTGAGATCAAGTGGGATTTTATGAATGTAGTCATTGTGTTGAAATTAAGATTATTTCCTCATCAACTTATCAAAAGATTGTCCCCAGCTATGAACGACTTGCTTGTCAACATTTAGCGGCCATGTTGATGGAAATAGTTCCGCTTCTGCCACTTCATCATGGCTTAAGCGGTTATCCACTTGATCAATAATATCCAGATCCAGCTGTACATGAATAGCAGACATACATATTTCCCCGTCAGTAAAGGCAACAATACTCTGAAGATGAGCACCTTCAGGCATTTTGAATTCAAGCGGAAATTCATATACATATACAGCTTTCTTTGATTCACCAGCGATATGGATATTGCTTTCTTGCAGAAAGTGCGGGTCTATACCTTTTATATTACCGCTAGACTTGGCTAGACCTGAGGAATTATCTTCATTTGTTAGGTGGTTGTACATTTCACAAAAATCTTGTAGGGATATCTGATATGCATTAACATCTTTTGAACTTTGAATTGTCCACCCAAATGATGTGGTCATCATAGACGCGATATCTTGCATAGTGTACTGATCTTTGGCAAATTGATTAGTCCAACCTCCTGCAAAAAAAGCACAGCACATGGACAGAAGCCAAATTACAATGATGAGGATCTTTTTCATTACACACCTCTTGGTGGTCAGACGATATTGATATATCCGATACCACTTTCTCAATATAATCATCTCTTAGGTTAATTAAATTTTTATACTGTTATCATATACTCTTTCCTGAAAAATAGCAATTCGAAAGTCAAACAAAAACAAACAAAATTGATTGGTACATATTTCTAAAATCTGCGATATATAAAAGAATAAAAAAACCGGCACAGTTTTTCACTGTGCCGGTTTGCCGGTTTGGTTGTCTTCTGAAATTTTTAGGGCAATACCGCATAATTGGACAAGAGCGATTTGTGTGTAAATTTTGCGTGCTGACGAGGCGCGGTTTTGCGGTAATACTTGATGTATTACCGTGAAATCGCAACAAAGTCAGCGTGCAAAATTTCCACAAAGCGCCGCAGCTCTAATTGTGCGGTGTTGCCTTAGCAGCCCATGATTTCCAAAGCCTTCTTGGCGGCAAGCTGCTCCGCTTCCTTTTTGCTTCGGCCGGTGCCGGAGGCAAATACGTTGGAGTTGAGCAGCAGCTCCATGGTAAACCGCTTGTCGTGATCCGGGCCGGACTGACCGGCGAGCCGGTACTCCAGCGTTTCCTGCTTGTTCTTCTGCACGATCTCCTGGAGCATGGTCTTGTAGTCCTTGAACGCGCCGCCCGCAATGGCGACGTCTACCTTGTGCGGGATGAAGCGCAGCACGAACGCGCGCGCCGGCTCGATGCCGCCATCCAGATAGATCGCGCCCAGAAGCGCCTCGGTCGCATCGGCCAGGATGGACGGGCGCTTTCTGCCGCCGCCGTTCTCCTCGCCGTGACCCAGACGGATCTCCTCCGGAATGCCGAGTTCCCTCGCGATCTCGCACAGCGCACCCTCACACACGACCGCCGCACGCAGCTTGGTCAGCTCGCCCTCGGGCAGCTCGGGATAATGCGTGAACAGGTAATCCGCCGTGACAAAGCCCAGTACGGAATCGCCAAGAAACTCCAGCCGCTCGTTGCAGTCCAGATGCGTGCCGTGGTGCTCGTTGGCATACGAGGAATGCGTCATCGCTTTCTGCCGCAGGCTGACGTCCTTGAATTTATAGTCGATTTTGAGCATGGTTTCACCTCCTTTCGCCGTTTTTTGCTTATTCAACCGTCATGTACTGAATATTTTCCTTGACCGCGTCGATCATGCCGGACTTCGTGTAGGCGATCGCACGGCGGACAGCGTTCATCACCGCGATCTCGTTGGACGAGCCGTGCGCCTTGATGACCGGCTTTG
>OGCO01005160.1_pt1 | contig 13010 bp, 8 predicted proteins | sample 1570171 | NCBI WGS metagenome assembly OGCO01 (sample SAMEA4370583, study PRJEB24528) | human gut metagenome | reverse complement strand
CGTCCGATATTCACATCATCCACAAAAACTTCATATTCCTGTTCAGCTTCCAGTTCCAGTGTAATCTGCGTATCTTCAAAGCCTTCGACTTCAAATTCCGTTCTGACATCCGTTTCTTCGAAATCGAATACAGATGTTCCCGGTACAGATTCATATACAAATAATTCGTTCTTCTCAAGCTTCGTAATGTCACGGTATGTCTTCACCTTGTACATATCACCATGAAACTCGAAATCAGAGACCTTCTTCTTGGCATTCAGTGTATAATCACCAAAGCTTAAGCCATTTTCGTTCTCAACACGAATTAATTCTTCAACAACTGTCATGTCCTTATCCTCCAGTCACATACATCTCTGTGTATGTTTATCACTTGTTCATAATTCAGGTAAAACTGCCTGCCATCCTATTATACATGAAAATAGGCCGCATGACCAGAGTCTTTATTATTTTCTGACAAATTTAATATGATTTTCATCCATTTCAAGTGCAACTGTATCTCCCTGACCAAACTTGCCATCCAGATATTCTTCTGCCATGGCATCTTCAATCTCATTCTGGATCACTCTTCTGAGCGGACGTGCACCATAATTCTCATCAAACCCTTTTTCTGCCAGATGATCGCGGACAGCTTCAGAAACCACAGTTTCAACTCCCAGCTGCTCCTTAATTCTTTTGCTGATTGTCTTCAGCATAATATCCGCTATATCCTTGACATTCTCCTTCGTCAGCGGATGGAAAACAATCGTCTCATCGATACGATTTAAAAACTCCGGTTTAAAAAGGTGTTTCACTTCATCCATGACACCGGCTTTCATCTTCTGATAATCTGCTTCATGTGTATCACCCACTGCAAATCCCAGTTTCTTCGGTGTGACAATATTGGCTGCTCCGGCATTTGAAGTCATGATGATCACTGTATTCTTGAAATCAATTTTTCTTCCCTGAGAATCTGTAATATGACCGTCATCGAGAACTTGCAGAAGAATATTGAAAATATCCGGGTGTGCCTTCTCAATCTCATCAAACAGTAAAACCGAGTAAGGATTCCGTCTGATCTTCTCACTGAGCTGTCCTCCCTCATCATAGCCGACGTATCCCGGAGGTGATCCAATAAGTTTAGACACACTGTGTTTCTCCATGTATTCTGACATATCAACCCGGATCATGGCATCCTCCTTGCCGAACATTGCCTCTGCCAGCGCCTTGGACAATTCCGTTTTGCCGACACCTGTAGGTCCCAGGAACAAGAATGAACCAATCGGGCGCTTCGGATCTTTCAGACCGACTCTGCCACGTCGGATGGCTTTGGCCACTGCACTTACGGCTTCCTCCTGACCGATCACACGTTCATGCAGAATCAATTCAAGCTTTCTCAGGCGTTCTGACTCTTCTTCCTCAAGCTTTCTGACCGGGATTTTGGTCCAGCTGGCCACTATGTCTGCTACTTCATTCTCTCCAACGATCAACTGCTCACTGCTGCGAACCTTTTCCCACTCGCTGTTAAGACGGATCATCTCATCATTTAATTCCTTTTGCATCTTCTTGATCTCACTGGCCCGTTCATAGGCTTCATCCTTAATAGCCTGCTCTTTCTCTTCCTCAAGTTCCGCTACCTTTTTCTCTAATTCTTTTACTTTTGGGGATGATGTGTAAGAGCTCAGTCTTACCTTGGAGCACGCTTCATCGATCAGATCAATGGCCTTATCCGGAAGAAAACGATCATTGATATACCTTGCAGACAAATGAACAGCCGCCTCCAGAGCCTCATCTGTAATGGTCACGTGATGATGATTCTCATACGCCCCCTTCAGACCGATCAGAATCTCAACGGCTTCCTCCTCAGATGGTTCCTCCACCATTACCGGCTGAAAACGACGTTCAAGGGCCGCATCCTTCTCAATATGCTTCCTATATTCTTCAATGGTCGTGGCACCGATAATCTGCAGTTCACCTCTGGCCAGTGACGGTTTCAGGATATTGGCCGCATCAATGGCACCTTCCGCACCGCCGGCACCGATAATCGTGTGAATTTCATCGATGAAAAGCAAAATATTGCCATCTTCTTTGACTTCATTGATCACGCGTTTAATGCGCTCTTCAAATTCACCCCGGTACTTTGAACCGGCCACCATGCCGGAAATATCCAGTGTCAGAACCCGCTTGTCCTTGATTGTCTCAGGCACATTGCCGCTGATAATCTTCTGTGCCAGTCCTTCCGCAACAGCGGTTTTGCCAACACCAGGCTCACCAATCAGGCAAGGATTGTTCTTCGTTCTTCTGGAAAGTATCTGAATCACCCGCTGAATCTCATCATGACGTCCAATCACCGGATCCAGTTTGCCCTCTCTGGCATAGACCGTCAGATCTCTGCTGTACTGATCAACCATTAAAGGTTCATTCTTTCTCCGCGACTTGCCCTTGGCCGACGGCATATCTGCCTTCGCTGCCCTGGCATCCATACCGATACCAAGTACAATATCCTGATAAACCTTCTGGGCCTGCACACCAAGGGAATATAACAGCTGTGCCGCAACACAATCTGTTTCTCTTAATATGGCAATCAAAAGATGTTCCGTTCCTATTGCTGAAGCTCTGAACCGCATGGCTTCACGGTTAGCGATCTCCAGAATACGGCGGCTTCGCGGTGTGTATTCTTCCGGCTCTGCCACCATTGTCTGACTGCCCTGAATCAGCTGACTGACCATGTGCAATACCTTCTCCTCTGTCACATCATGATCTTCCAGCACCTGGCATGCCAGTCCCTCTTTCTCTCGCAGCAATCCAATCAGAATATGTTCTGTTCCGATATAACTGTGATTCAGTTCTGCTGCAACCTCCTTTGAATAATGCATCACATTGGCTGCCATTTGTGTAAATCTATATTGCATAAAAATAAAAGCCTCCTGTTGTACATTTTATCTCTCACTAAGAAGAAACTGCTTCTGATGCATCAAGCACCGGCAAATTCCTCCGAATATAATCTGCCCGGGCCCTCCCGCGCTCACTGCTGCTGATATTCTTCTCAGCACTTGCTGACAAAACAGCATCCGCCATATTCAGCATAACAGCAAATGGGCATATCTCTGCCTGTTCCGGCCAAATATGATACAGATCACCGGCATGGAGCAGCGACAGACAGGCCATGGTCTCATCATATCCAAGCTTTCTGGCATACTTAATCAAACCATAGGCACGATACATGGGATCCACCTGACTCAGACGGTCCTCGTTGAAACACTGTCTGGCAAGTGCCTCCTCCTGCTCCGCCAACTGCCCCGCCAGATGTTCCAGTGCAGAAGTGATCTCGCTTTCAGAAAGGCCCAGAGTCTTTCTGTTGCGCATCCTGTAAACACTGCCCGGTGCCTCTGTCTGCCCGTCAAAATGCGGTCTCAGTGTAAATCCATACTGACTGATCTGTTTCTCTATCTGATGCATCACGGATTTCTTCTCCAGATACGGCAGATGCAGCAGATATGATGCAGACATTCCTGTTCCCATATAAAGTGGACTGGAAGTCAGATAGCCATACTTCTTACTGAAGGCATATTTCAAATACTGATTCAGACAATCATCCACCTGCCCCGCCAGTGCCATGGCTTCCTGTATATGATTGCCTGGACAGGATACCTGTATACAAAGATGTTCCTTGCCATTGACAAGTACCGAAATGGATTCATCCTCTGATATAAGGATTCCCGCTTCATGGCCCTTTTCAAACATCTGCGGCGGAATGGCCAATTTCCCGATCAATGCCTGCTGCTCGTAATCTCTGACCTCAGAAAAGTTAATAAACACAAACTTCTTCTGAAGAACCTCTTCTGATTGACGTACCGCATAACACACGGCTGCCATCAGGGCTTTCTGTTCTTCCTCGTTCATCTTCGCTTCAAAAGGATACCCCATAATATTGCGGACCAGATATACCTGACCGCCTATAATCGGTCCCTGATTGCACGCTTCCATTTCATACCATTTACGCATGTTCATCCGCCTCTTTTCTGCCGGCTCTGATTATATCACGGATTCTGGCCGCCTCTTCATATTCTTCCTTCGCCACAGCCCGCTTCAATGCCGCCCGGAGTTCTTCCTCTGTTGAGCCAGCATCCACTGTAAATGCGATGTCCTGTTCTGCATCCTTCATCTCAGTGCGATCAGCATCTGCTGTGATTGACGGGATATGTACCGTCTCCCCGCCATAAAGCGGTTCCTTACCTGTATGTTCACAATTGCCCTGTATCTTCTTCAGATAACCATCCAATACAAAGTTGAATGTCTTATAGCAATCCGGACACCCAAAGGTACCATATTTCAAAAATTCATTATATGTCATATGACAGGACGGACAAACAAGATTCGTCTTCTTCAGATTCTCTTCATCATCTGTCTCCTGGCGCTTTCCAAGGACACTTGCCAGTAAATTCGCCAAAAATGATGTATCCGTCAAAGAAACAAATGAATGATCCATGCCGGTCTCCTTGGCCGCACAGGCCTCACACAAATGGAGTTCCTTCTTCTCGCCATTAATAATCTCTGTATAAAAAACGACCGCCTCGTTCTCATGACATCCATCACAAAGCATACGCTATCCCTCCTCCGGATAATTCGCCGGCTGTTCATAATAATCATAGATCATATCGATCATCTCATGCACTTCATCTCTTGTAATTCCCTTGCACATAGCACCTGCCAGCATCACCTGCAGATCTCTGAGCAATTTATTGCGCGCCGATGCCTTATTGCAGTCTATGGCTATAACAGCACCTTTCCTCCGGTCCAGCTTCACATAGCCTTCCTGTCTCAATACCGTATATGCCTTATTCACTGTATGCATGTTGATACCCACACGGTCAGCCAGCTGTCTCACCGACGGCAGTGAATCCCCCGCCGAAAGCTGAGACGTGGCGATACCGATGACGATCTGATTACGCAGCTGTATATACAAGGCTTCATCACTGTTAAAATCTATCTCCAGTATCATATGCTCACCTTCTCTTATGATTATATTATATTCTGTTCAGGCCTCATCTGTGAGTCCTGAAGGACGGACAGCATCTCCTGCACCTTTTGTCTGGCATCAAACATTGTCCATCTGTTATACATATTGTAACACAGATATCATAAAAATCAATCTCTTTTTGCACTACTTATTCTTCCCACAATCTGATACAGACGAACCGCGGCGATAACCGTTACTGCTACATTGGCCCAAAATACACCTGCAATATAACCATAAATCCCCATTTTGGGCATCATGACAACCACACCGAACAACCGGATACCCGAAGCAATCACATGATGCAGCAATGTTTCGTTCATTTTTCCGAGCCCATTTAGCGCACCTGCTAACAAAGACTGAATGTACATAAGCGGACAGAGAATCGCAAAAGACTGTATGTATCCCCCTGCCTCAATATCGTTAAAAAGCAGACTGCCAATCTGATTACCGCAGACCCCAAAAACTAACCCTGAAAAAAGCCCCAGAAGCAGACAATATTCCAGGCTTTTCTTAATTGCTCCCGACACTGCCCGGTAATCATGAACTTCCTCTGCCTCCGCTACTGCCGGCAGCAAAAGTGATGCCATTGCATTGGTCACTGTATTTGGAAACAGAATAACCGGCAGCACAATCCCCGTAACAATGCCAAACACAGACAGTGCACTTTCTGTATCTCCATAATATTTTGCCAGCATCACAGGCATCAGAATCATTTCTGTACTTTGCAGTAATGTCACTGATACTCTGTTAGCTGTCAGAAGACCGCCATACTGCCACAATTGTCGGAGGATTTTTCTGATCGGCTCCCCGCTCCCTGATCCCCCATTTTGACTTCGAATACTAAATCGATAACAAATCCAAGTTAAAAAGCAGGAAAATATTTCCCCCCCTGCCAATCCCCAGACCGCAACAGAAGCATCAATTTTTCCCTTTTGGTACATCATTGCACCCAGTAGATAAATGGTCACAACTCTGACAACCTGCTCTAAAAGCTGCGTCACTGCCGGAACTGCAGTATGTCTGATACCATAAAAATAACCGCCGACACAAGTATGTACTGCTGCAAAAGGAATGGCAATTGCCATAATCACCAGATATCCCCGACAACTGATATCCTTTAAAATCCACCGACTGATAGGCTCAGAAAAAGCAATAACACAGCCGCTGCTCAGTAATGCTACAATCAGCGACATAATCCCAGCCGATTTTATTGTCTGTCTGATTGCCTTTTTCTTGCCTGCGCCGTGATAAGCCGCCACCATTTTCGACACGGCCACCTGTATCCCCGCGCAGCTGACTGCCATACAAAACATAAAAATCGGAAATATCAGCTGATAGCGCCCCAGTTCTGCGTTGGATATCAAATTTGCCAGATAAACCCTGTTAAAAAAGCCAAGCAGCCGGGCTGCAAACCCGGCTGCTGTTAATATCAGAGTCCCTTTAATCAGTTCTCTTTTTACTGACATGACCGGCACCATCCATTTTTTATCTATTCTATGAATGATGGCCTAAATCATGTCTTGTTATTGTAATTTCCATCCAAAGATATATTCGCTGTTCTGACCGCAAGCACCTCCTGTCGGATTAAAAATCAATCCTGTATCCTTCAAACTATTTTCATAAGTCAAAAAAGCACAATCAATGTCCTTACATTCCCCGGGTGCCAGACTAAATTCAAAAAATGATTTCTCACGCTCATCTTCTGTTGCATACTGCGCATTCGTCATATAAATCATCCATTCTGGTACCCCATTTTTATAATCCGGTATCATATCATAATCTATGGTCACATGATTGCCGAGCTCTTTGATTCCTTTCAATGAAAACGTATTCATATAATATTCCTGTGTCTCTTCCGTTGTGTTCACAATCTTACAGGATACCTTCACCAATACCACCTGATTTTCTTCAGATCCTTCATGTATGCCATTTTCGTCTTTTATATCCGTCACTCCATTAATGGCCTTTAAATTTCCCGACTCATCTGCAAATGGTGCTATTTCTCCACCATAATCACTGAAATCTTCTTTCGATAAATCTGCTATATTTGTAAGTACCTGAATATTTTTAACTGTTAATTCGCCTTCATCTCCATCACCTGTTGCCCATGCCACTGTATCACCTGTCTGACACATATGATTTGCAGAAATTGATTCTTCCGGCAGTACATTGCCATCTGTCACATCTTCATCACTGATAATTTCCGCATATTCTCCAGTCTCTGTCACAATCATTCCCTCTGCAATTTTCAATAGTTCATCCATGGAAATGTCTTCATCATCCGAATACAATGTATACATAGCACCTTCATTATTATAAAGCACCTGAATCGCTTCTTTTATATTACTTTCCTCTCCCATCTGATAGCAATAGGCCTCTTTGCCGTTAATCGTTGTTTTTGTACGATTCTCAAGATACTCAAAGGTTGTATCAAGACCCTGCCACTGCATGACATAAAACCCTTTGCCACCATACTCACCATTTTTTGAATAATATCTCGGCTGCCATTCCTTATATTCCTCCGGCACATATCCAAATTGATAACTTAGTACCGCAACCTTACTGTCTTTTTCACTTTCTCCATTTAAATTAACAGAAACAACATTTCCCCTCTGTTCTCTATCCACCAGGAAATATCTGCCGGCAGCATAAGTTGTCACCGATACGCCTCCGATCAGCAATATCAAAGCTGCTGCCACTGTGCTTTTACGCCATCCGTGTTTTGCTGATTTTATCTGATTTTTATTTTCTTTTCCGTCCATGTTTTTCTTCTCAATTTCAAACATCATCCGCTCATCATTTTCTTCCGCTGCACAAATACTATCCAACAGCGCTGTTTGTTTTTGTCTGTAGCTGTCTGAAAAACGATGTACCTCTGTATGATTCTTTTCTGCTTTCTCTAATTCATCCAGTGCATTTTCCATCCCAGTAAGATATAACCATTCATCCAAGTTTTTGTTTAACATCCTCGTCCTCTCCTTCCGCTATAATTTCTTTCACACGCTTTCTGGCTCTGGATAGCCGTTTATAAACATTATCCGTACTAATGCCAAGTATCTCTCCGATATCACTCACAGGCATACCATCATAACATCTCATTTCAATAATTTTCCTATCATCACTCGACAATTGTCCAATAATCTTTTTCAACATTTCCCCGGCTGACAATGTCGCCAAATAAACTTCCACAGGATTATGTTTATCTTCTATCCAGTCTTCTTCTGAATCCAGAATATAGGTATTTTCCCTTTTATTTTTACGATAAATATCAATGGCAGCACTCTTAATCACACGCACAATCAAAATCTTTGTCTTTTCATCATTCACATCCTTGCATCTTGACAAATACGGGACCATTCTAACAAAAGCCTCATGGACTGCATCTTCCGCCTGCCAGTCATTATGCAGAATAGCATTTGCAATTCCAAACATCTTCTGCTCATAGGTTTCATATAATTCTGTCATTGTCTGCCGGTCTGCTGCCGCATCAATTGTTTTCTTTCTCTTTTCCGGCATTTTAAACACCTCCTGTCCTTATTAATCAATGAAACATGCTTCTGTCAATAATAACGAAACACTCCCTGTTTTCTGACGGGATAATTCGGTTTTTATCATTATTTTATCGTAACTGTTCAGAGCCAACCTCCAAAATGCTACGCATTTTATACCTGTTTTTTGAAATTTTGCTTAGCTCTGAACAGTTACATTTTATCATTTATATTGAAAAAACTGCCACGCAAACGAAGTGACAGTCTTTTCAATATTGATGATACTAATATTAATAATGCTATTTATGGTAAGGTTCATGATTAATAATTCGATAGCTCCGATAAATCTGCTCCAGCAAAATGACACGCATCAGCTGATGCGGAAATGTCATTGGTGAAAAACTAAGTTTTTCATCGGCACGGTTTAAAACTGCCGGAGCCAAACCAAGAGAACCGCCGATGACAAAAGTCAAATGACTTTCACCGCCGATTCCAAGCTTCTCAATTCTCGCCGCCAGCTCCTCGGAACTGCGCATTTTCCCTTCAATGGCCAGAGCGATCACATAACTATCGTCTTTAATCGACTTTAAGATACGTTCGCCCTCTTTTTCCTTAATCTGCAGTTCCAGGGCTTCACTGGCTTTGTCCGGCGTCTTCTCATCAGCCACTTCGATGATTTCTAATTTACAATAACGGCTTAACCGCTTACTATATTCTTCAATGGCCTGTACAAAAAATTTTTCTTTAATTTTACCGACTGTTACTAATGTAATTCTCATGCTTTCTCCGTTCTGTATGTCATCCAGAGTTCTTCCATTTCTTCTCTCGGCAATGTTTTCAAATCTCCCACCAATGAAAGGCTCATCTGACTCAGATCAAAATGTTTCTGAACAAAGGCCCGTACTTCTTCAGCCGTTACCTGCCCTATCTTTTCTGCCGCTTCTTCCACAGTCTCTATCGTTTCCCCATGAATATAGGATTTGCCGTAATTGCTGATTCTATTGTAGGTGCTCTCATCCGATATAATCAGGTCTGTTTTCACGGATTCCTTCACAATATACAGCTCCCGATCAGATACCAGCTCTTTTTTCAACTTTTGAATAATATCCACAACCGCTTTCAATACCGGCCTGACCTGATTCGGATGAACCGCCGCATAAATATGAAAAAGTCCGCCTTTTTCATAGGAACCGCCATAAGAATAAATGGCATAGCTTAATCCCATTTCCTCACGGATTGTCTGAAAAAGTCTTGAGTTCACATTACCGCCCAGCAGACTGTTGACAACACTGAGTATGTATCTCTCCGGATCATAATAATCCAGAGATTCAAAGGCTATAATCATATGCACCTGTTCCACATCTTTATGCTGCATATAAAGGGATGGATAGTATTTTGCCTTTGCAATCTGCGCATTGGCTTCCAAAAGCGAGGCTTTATACCCCGGCGCAATGCCTCCAAAACAATTCTCCAGTGCTTCAAGGACTCTTGCTTCCTCAAAATAGCCGGATATAGCGATTGTCATTCGATCAGCAGTATAATATTGCTTCATAAAATCCAGCACATCCTGTCTCTTAAAGCCAAGTACTGTCTGCTTATCCCCTGAAATCAGATACCCAAGCGAATGTTCTCTCCAGATTACTTCCTGCAGCCGTTCATGGACAATATCTTCCGGGGAATCATCATACATATCGATTTCCTCGGCAATAACCCCCAGTTCTTTTTTCAGATCATTCTCGTCTATTTTGGAATTAGATAACATATCCCCAAGAATATCTATGGCATAAAAAAGATGCTCATACAGCGTCTTCGTGTAAAAGCATGTATATTCTTTCGTCGTATAGGCATCCATATTCCCGCCGATTTCTGTCATGGCATCTGCCAATTCTCTGGCAGTTCGCTTCTCCGTTCCTTTAAACAACATATGTTCAATCACATGTGCAATGCCATTGGTCTGCTTATTCTCATTGACCGAGCCGGCTTTCACCCAAACACCCATGGATACGGAACGATACTGTGGCATATATTCCATTGCAACCTTCAGTCCATTACTTAAATAAAAGGTCTTAACCATTTCTTCACTCTTTCCAGTATAATTTCATTTATCTAATATACCGATTATACTATATCCTGCCTTTGCACGTAAAGAATTTATTTTTCATTTTTATGCAATAGAAAATTCCTCGGAATTTCCTATTGCATGAAAAAGGCCCCGGTGCCTAAGCACCGGAGCCTGTATATTCATTGACTCTGAAAAATTATCTGACGATGAATTATTCAGCTGCTTTCTTGATGTAGCCAGCAAGTCTGTCTTTAGCATCTGCTTCTGTCTTAGCGTACAGAGCTTCTGCTGTTTCTGGGAAGCCTTTCTTCAGGGATGCATAACGAACTTCGTTCATGATGAATGCTCTGAAGTCGCCCTTAGGTTCTTTAGTAGAATCAAGGATGAATGGATTCTTGCCCTGAGCTTTAAGTTCTGGGTTGAATCTCCAGCATGACCAGTAACCGCACTCTACAGCTTCTTTAATTCTTGTCTGAGCACCCTTCATACCGCCCTTGATACCATGGTTGATACATGGAGCGTAAGCGATGATGAGTGATGGACCATGATAAGCTTCAGCTTCTTTAAGAGCTTTGATGAACTGGTTCATGTTAGCGCCCATAGCAACCTGTGCTACGTATACATAACCGTAAGAAGCAGCCATCATACCAAGGTCTTTCTTCTTTGTCTTCTTACCTGAAGCAGCAAATTTAGCAACTGCACCTACAGGAGTAGACTTAGAAGCCTGACCACCAGTATTGGAGTAAACTTCTGTATCTACAACGAATACGTTAACGTCTTCGTTGGAAGCAAGTACGTGATCAAGACCGCCGTAACCGATATCGTAAGCCCAGCCGTCACCACCGAAGATCCACTGTGACTTCTTAACTAAGAGGTCATAGCCTTCAACGATAGCATCACAGATTGCTTTAGCTTCTGCATTGTCGCCAGCGTAAGCCTTAGCTGCTGCTAACAGAGCTGCAGATGTAGCCTTAGAAGCTTCGCCTTCTTCCTTAGTATCTAACCAAGCCTGTGCTTCTTCAGCAAGAACGCCAAGATCTACAAGACCTTTGATCTTCTTAGCTAATGCTTCTCTACGATGTTTCTGACCCATGAACATACCTAAACCGAATTCAGCATTATCCTCGAACAGTGAGTTACACCATGCAGGACCCTGACCTTTTTCGTTAGTTGTATATGGCATAGATGGAGCAGAACCACCCCAGATAGATGTACAACCTGTTGCATTAGCAACATACATTCTATCACCGAATAACTGAGTTACAAGTTTGATGTAAGGTGTTTCACCACAACCTGCACATGCGCCTGAGAACTCAAGTAATGGTTTTTCAAACTGTGAACCCTTAACTGTGTATTTGTCCATTGGGTTCTCTTTCTGTGGAAGAGCTACTGCATATTCCCAGTTAGGAGCTTCATCGAGCTGTGTTCCGAGAGGAACCATCTCAAGAGCCTTTGTAGGACAGATGTTTACACAGCTGCCGCAACCCAGACAGTCAAGAGGAGATACCTGCATCTTGAACTGATATTTGCCTGCAAGGTTAGCCTTACCTGGAACAGCACCGAAGTTAGCTGGAGCTGCAGCTGCTTCTTCATCTGTTAACAGAACAGGTCTGATTGTTGCATGAGGGCAAACATATGAACACTGGTTACACTGGATACACTTAGCAGCATCCCATACAGGTACGCTGACAGCAACACCACGTTTTTCGTATGCAGCTGTTCCCAGAGGGAAGTGACCATCTTCTCTGCCGTTGAAAGCAGATACTGGTAAAGCATCGCCGTCGCAAGCGTTCATTGGCATTACAACGTCTCTTACGAAATCTGGAACATCCTTAACAACAGGAGCGTCATCAGGACATGTAGCCCAGCTTTCTGGAACAGGAACTTCTACGATCTTATCAAGACCAGCATCTACAGCTGCGAAGTTCTTGTTAACAACATCTTCACCCTTCTTACCATAGGACTTAACGATCATTTCCTTCATATACTTAACAGCTGTATCGATAGGAATGATGTTAGCCAGTTTGAAGAATGCAGCCTGAAGAACGGCATTTGTCTTACCATTTAACTTAAGTTCTTTATCAACATCTTCTGCGTTGATGATGTAGAACTTAACGTGTTTCTGAGCTAACTGATGTTTAACCTTGGATGGCAGTTTTTCATCCAGTTCTTCTGGAGACCAAACTGTATTGAAGAGGAATGTACCACCTTCTTTAATATCGCCAAGGATATCATACATATGGATATAAGCCTGGTTATGACATGCGATAAAGTCAGCTGTCTTAACAAGGTATGTAGAACGGATAGGTGTCTTACCGAAACGAAGATGTGACTGTGTAACACCACCGGACTTCTTGGAATCATAGTGGAAATATGCCTGAGCATACATATCTGTATGGTCACCGATGATCTTGATAGAGTTCTTGTTAGCACCTACAGTACCATCAGAACCAAGACCCCAGAA
>OGCO01005151.1_pt1 | contig 13028 bp, 9 predicted proteins | sample 1570171 | NCBI WGS metagenome assembly OGCO01 (sample SAMEA4370583, study PRJEB24528) | human gut metagenome | reverse complement strand
TCGGGTGGTACACGGCGGGACACCGCGCGCTGCCGTGGCGGGAGGACCATGAGCCGTATCACGTCTGGCTGTCGGAGATCATGCTCCAGCAGACGCGCGTGGAGGCCGTCAGGGGCTACTACGCCCGCTTCCTCGCGGAGCTGCCCGATATCGCCGCGCTCGCCGCGTGCGAAGAGCGGCGGCTCACGAAGCTCTGGGAGGGCCTTGGCTACTACTCCCGCGTGCGCAACCTGCAGAAGGCGGCGCAGGTGATCGTCTCGCAGCACTGGGGCGTCTTCCCCGCGGACTATGCGGCGATCCGGGCGCTGCCCGGCGTGGGAGACTATACGGCGGGCGCGGTCGCCTCGATCTGCTTTGACCGGCCCACGCCCGCGGTCGACGGGAACGTGCTGCGTGTGCTCGCACGCGTGACGGAGGACCCTTCGCCCGTGACGAAGCAGAGCGTCAAAAAAAGCTATGAGCTGCTGCTCCGCCCGGTCTATGAGGAAAACCCCGGTAGCCGGGGTGAGCTGACGCAGGCGCTCATGGAGCTCGGCGCGTGCGTGTGCGTGCCGAACGGCGCGCCGAAGTGCGCCCTTTGCCCGCTGCAGGGCTTCTGCCGGGCGGAAATGAACGGCAGCTGGGCGTCGCTTCCCGTCAAGGAGGCCAAAAAGCCCCGGCGGCAGGAGCAGCTGACCGTCTTTTTCCTCTCCTGCGGCAGCCGGTACGCCGTGCGGCGGCGGCCGGATACGGGGCTGCTCGCGGGCCTCTGGGAGCTGCCGAACACCGAAGGGACGCTCACGGCCCAGCAGGCGCTTTCGCTTCTGGAGCAGTGGGGCCTGCAGCCGGAGCAGCTGCAGAAGGTGATCGAGCGGACACACGTCTTCACGCACGTCGAGTGGCACATGCGCTGCTGCTATGTCCGCGTGGCGGAGCCGGGCGGGGACTTTAACTGGGTGGATGGCGCGGAATTTTCGCGCAGCATCGCCCTGCCGACAGCCTTCCGGATGTTCTGGGAGCCGGAAGACGGGCAGGCGGAGAAATAACAGTAGCTTTTTTGTAACTTTTCGCATATAATGGTAGCATCGCAGAATAGGAAGCTCTGTTTCAGAGGTTCCGAAAGGAAAGGGGGATACTGGCTTTTCGCCATCACAAGCGCCATGTGCCTGCCGGAGGCGGCAGGACAACGAGGAGAAACGTGATCGAAGGTTCGGCGGATGCGTTTCCGTGCTCTCCGTGCGCGTCACGGCGTCAGAAATATGCGGGCGACCGCAAAACAGAGGGGCGTCGAACGGGATTCAGGCAAATGAACTGCGAGTTTGTCCTGTGATCAAATATTACAGGAGGAACAATTTCATATGTGTGGTATTGTAGGATATGTAGGCAGAAATGAGGCTGCGCCCATTTTGCTGGAGGGCCTTTCGCGTCTGGAGTACCGGGGCTATGACTCCGCGGGCATCTGCGTGGAGCAGAACGGCGTTCTGGAGGTCGAAAAGGCCAAGGGCCGTCTGCAGAACCTGATCGCCAAGACCGACGGCGGCGCAAAGCTGCCCGGCACGCTCGGCATCGGCCATACCCGCTGGGCCACCCACGGCGAACCGAACGATATCAACTCCCACCCGCACGTCTCCCAGAACGGCAAGATCGCCGTCGTCCATAACGGCATCATCGAAAACTATCTCGAGATCCGCGAATTTCTGCAGGAGAAGGGCGTGCAGTTCACCTCGCAGACCGACTCGGAGGTCGTCGCGCAGCTCATGGAATACTGCATGGGCCTGCCCGAGGTCTCGACGGTCTCGGACGCTCTGTACATGGTCCTGCACCGGATCGAGGGCGCGTACGCCCTCGGCATCCTCTGCTCGGACGATCCGGATCATATCTACGCCGCGCGCAAGGACGCGCCGCTGCTGCTCGGCTTCGGCAAGGGCGAGAATTTCATCGCCTCCGACGTGACGGCGCTGGTCAAATACACCCGTGACGTCGTCTACATGGAGGACGGCGAGGTCGCCATCCTCGGCCGCGACGGCATCCAGCTCTTCAACGCCATGGAGCTGCCCATCGAAAAGGAACACCACCACATCGACTGGGAGATCTCCGCCGCCGAGAAGGGTGGCTATGAGCACTTCATGATCAAGGAGATCATGGAACAGCCCGATGCACTGCGCAAGTGCCTGTTTCCCCGCATCAAGAACCACAAGGTGGTGCTGGAGGATCTGACGCTGGATGCGGAGTACATCCGCTCCCTGCATAAGATCGACATCGTCGCCTGCGGCTCCTCCTACCATGTGGGCATGGTGAGCAAGTATTTCCTCGAGAGTCTGCTCCGCGTTCCCGTGGAGGTCTCTCTGGCCTCCGAATTCCGCTACTGCGATCCCATTGTGGACGAACACACGCTGGTCATCGTTATCAGTCAGTCCGGCGAGACGGCGGATACGCTGGCTGCCCTGCGTCAGGCCAAAAAGCTGGGCGCCCGGACGCTGGGTGTGGTCAACGTGGTGGGCAGCTCCATTGCCAAGGAGTGCGATGATGTGCTTTACACCTGGGCTGGCCCGGAGATCGCTGTGGCGACGACCAAGGCCTACTCTACCCAGCTGGGTGTGCTCTACCTGCTTGGCCTTCACTTTGCCGACGTACTGGGCAGACTGAGCTCGGAGCGATATGAAATGCTGGTGCGCCAGCTGCTGCTGCTGCCCAGCTGCCTGGAGCAGGTGCTGGAGCAGAAGGAAAATATTCAGTATCTGGCCTCTCACTACTTCAACCATGAGTCCATCTTCTTTATTGGCCGCAACATCGACTACGCCATGGGCCTGGAGGGTTCGCTGAAGCTGAAGGAGATCTCCTATATCCATTCGGAGGCATACGCAGCCGGCGAGTTGAAGCATGGCACGATCTCCCTGATCGAACCGGGTACGCTGGTTGTGGCGCTGGCCACCTATGGTAAGCTGTTTGACAAGACCATGAGCAATATTGTGGAGGTCAAAAGCCGCGGCGCGGATATTATTGCGCTGACGACCGAGGAACACAGAGCCGCCATGGAGAGTCAGGCCAGCGGTATTATTCTGGTGCCCGAACTGGACCCCATGTTCATGCCGTCTCTCGCTGTGGTGCCGCTCCAGCTGTTTGCCTATTATGTGGCGCTGAACCGGGGCTGTGATATCGATAAACCCCGCAATCTGGCCAAATCCGTTACGGTGGAATAATTTTTATCTGTGTGCCCGCGTGGACTTTTTCCAAGTCCGCGCGGGCTTTTTTATAAAATGTCGGGACAAGGGTTCCTGCTTTGTGCTATAATACGAAAAACGAATATGAAGAGAGGGGGCGTGCCCATGCGTTATCTGGCGTGGTTTGCACTGCCCCTTTGCGCGGCTTTGCTGACGGCCTGCCTGCTGCCTGCGTGGTGGCTGTGTTGGCCGTGTGCACTGGCGGCACTTCTGCTACTGGTGATCGTGCGGCTGCGGAGATCGGAGCGATGCGGCAAGGGCATTCTGCTGTTCTGCGGCGCGGCGGTCGGATTCTGCTGGTTCGGACTTTACTTCCTCCTGTATGTCCGTCCAGCACTGGCGCTGGACGGGGTGACAACTGCCTTTACCGCCGAGGTGACCGGTGAAGTCACGGAAAACGACTATGGCACCGTTGTGGATCTGCGCCTGTGCTCCGACGGCCGGGAGGGCATTCGGACCCGGGCCTATCTGAGCACATGGTATGGGACGCTGGAACCGGGGGATGTGCTGACCGGCACCGCAAAGTTTACTTCGGTGTTCACGCTGGCGCGGGACAGAGCGTCCTCCTACACGGAGGACGGCATCTTTCTCACCGCAGATGTGGAGATCGACGCGGCCTATGCGTCGGATTCCGTCCCGCTGCACAGCATCCCGGCGCGGATCGGAAGAAAATTGAAAGCTCAGATCGACCGCTTCTATGGCGGAGAAGAGGCTGCCGTGCTGAGAGGACTGCTGACCGGAGACAAAACCCGGCTGAACGAGTCCCTCTATACCTGTTTCCGCCGCGCGGGAATTGCCCATCTGCTGGCTGTCTCCGGCCTTCATGTGGGCTTCCTGGCCGGACTTGTCTATCTTCTGCCCGGCCCACGCCGCCGCAAGGCTTTCATCGCTATTCCGGTGATGATCGGCTTTGCCCTGCTGACCGGCGGCCAAAGCTCTGTCTGGCGGGCAGTGGTGATGGGCAGCCTTCTGCTCGTTGCGCCGCTCTTCCGCCGGGAGACGGATCCTCCCACCTCACTTGCCTTTGCACTGGCGCTTTTGCTGGTCCCGGCGCCTTACTCCAGCCTGAATATCGGCCTTCAGCTCTCTTTTGCCGCCACGGCGGGACTGGTCTGTTATGGTGCGCCGCTCTATCGCTGGATGTTGCAGCCTGTGAGCGGGAAGAAGTTCCGCACGGGAAAGCGGCGCCTGCTTCGACAGGCATGGTCTGCCGTCGCAGGCGGACTGTCCACTTCCTGCGCGGCACTGATCTTCACCCTTCCGCTGACCGCATGGTATTTCGGCACCGTCTCTCTGGTGGGGCCGCTGGTCAACCTTCTGGTGGTCTGGGCGGCATCGCTGGCCTTCGGGCTGGGTCTGATCGGCTGTTCCGCAGGTGCGCTCTGTCCGGCGATCGGCTTTGTGTTTGCGGTCCCGACCCGGCTTTTGCTGCGCTGGATCATTGCCGTTTCCAAATGGATGGGCAGTCTGCGCTATTCCGCTCTGCGGCTGGACAACCTCTATTTGAAGGCCTGGTTTGCCTTCCTGCTGGCGATCATTGTACTGATGCTCGCCGTTCGGTCGGCGCGGCACCGGCCGCTCCTGCCCACAGGAGCGGTGATCTCCCTGCTGACTCTGGCGCTGGCGCTTCGCATGGCCAGCCTGTCCGGTGTTCCGTTCTGCGTTTCTGCACTGGATGTGGGACAGGGCGCCTGCACTGTGTTTTCCTCTGACGGAGCCTATGCGGCAGTGGACTGCGGCGGAAGTGAGGCGGGCGACGTGCTGGCGGATTACCTTCAGTCCGGCGGAGCCTCAAAGCTCTCGGTGCTCATTCTGACACACTATGACAATGACCATGTCAATGGCGTGGAAGAGCTTTTGGAGCGCATTCCGGTAGAGATGCTGATCCTGCCCGGCGAAACGGAGCACACAGACAGGCGGCAGGAGATAGAGAGACTGGCGCGGGCGCACGGGTGCCGCGTGGAGCGGCTTCAGACAGACTGTATGGACATTGCGCTGGGCAGTGCCCGACTCACCGTCTATCCGCCGGTGGGCGAGGGGACGGACAACGCGGCCTGTCTCTCGGTACTCGGAACCTGGCAGAGCCGTGCCGCGCTCATTACCGGAGACTTGGCGCAGGAGCAGGAGCGAATTTTGCTGGAGCGTTACAATTTGCCGCGGCTGGATGTGCTGATGGTGGGGCACCATGGCAGTTCCGACAGTACCGGCGCGGCTCTGCTGGCGGAGCTCTCACCCAGAGCGGCGGTGATCTCCGTGGGACGCAACAGTTACGGCCTTCCGACACCGGAGACGCTGCGCACGCTGGCGGACTATCGCTGTGAACAATATCGAACGGATCGGAATGGGACGGTGACGTTCCGCTTCCGGTGAAAGGATCTTATCAAGTATGGCAGGCAAGAAAAAGGACAACAGCGCCTATCTCCAGTTCCGGCGGGATCTGAAGGCGGGCAAGCCGGGGAGCCTCTATGTGTTCTATGGCGAGGAGCGCTATCTGCTGGAGGAGAGCCTGAATGCTCTGCGCCGGCTGTTGGTTCCGGCGGGTATGGAGGAGTTTAACTACCGCACCTTCTCCGGCAAAGATCTGGATGTGGGCGAGCTGGTCAGCGCTATGGACAATCTGCCTATGATGAGCGAGCGCACGCTGATTCTGGTCAGTGACTTTGACCTCTTCGGCTGTGCAGAGAGCAAAAAGGCCATGCTGACCGAGGCTTTCTCCGACCTGCCGGACTATCTGTGCCTTGTGTTCGTCTACGACACCCTGCCCTATAAGATCGGTCGGGGCAAGTTCCAGGAGCTGGTGAAGAAAGCCGGGAGCATTGTAGAGTTTGCCGCCGCCGACCGCAACGATCTCGTGGACTGGATCCGCCGCCGCTTCAAGGCGCTGGACAAGGACATCGACGACCGGGATGCGGAGTATCTGATCTTCCTCTGCGGCGACCTGATGACCGGCCTGCGGGGGGAGATCGAGAAGATCGGCTCCTATGCCAAGGGGAGCACGGTTGCCCGGGCGGACATCGACGCGGTGGCCGACCCGGTGCTGGAGGCAAAAGTGTTCGATATGACCGACGCCGTGGGCGGCCGGGATTTCAAACGGGCGATGGTGATCCTGTCCGACCTTTTCAGCCTGCGGGAAAAGCCCATCATGGTGCTGGCGGCATTGGGCAAAAATCTGCGCCAGCTCTATACGGCTCGCTTGGCGCTGGAGTCGGGGAAGGGAGCACCGGCGCTCATGGAGATGTGGAATATGAAGACGAGCTGGCAGGCCAATAAGCTGATGCAGAGCGCCCGGCGCTGTCCGCTGGACTGGTGCCGCCGGGCGGTGGCGCTGGCCGGGGAGGCAGACCTGGCCATGAAGAGCACCGGACGGGATCAGGAAGACGTGCTGACTGAGCTGATGCTCCGGCTGGCCAACGGGTGAGCGCTATGCTGAAAATCAAAGAGGCGATCATCGTCGAGGGCCGCTACGACCAGAACACCCTGTCCCAGCTGGTGGACACCCTCATCCTCCCAACTCAGGGATTCGGTATTTTCAAGGATAAGGACAAGGCCGCCATGCTCCGCCGTGTGGCGGAGAAGCGGGGCGTCATCGTGCTCACCGACAGCGATGGGGCGGGCTTTGTGATCCGCAACCATCTGAAGGGCATCCTGCCCCCGGACAAAGTGAAACACGCCTATATTCCCGATCTCTACGGCAAAGAGCGCCGCAAGCGTACCCCGGGCAAGGAGGGCAAGCTGGGCGTGGAGGGAATGCGTCCGGAGGTGCTGGAGCGCAGTCTCCGTGCCGCAGGGGCTACCATCCTGGGGGAGACGGCGTCGGAGGAATCCGCACGCCATATCACAAAGCAGGATCTCTATGCGGACGGCTTCTCCGGCCGACCGGACAGCGGTATGTGCCGGGCGGCTCTGCTCAAGCGGCTGGAGCTTCCCGAGCATCTGACCGCCAAAGCTCTGCCCCAGGTGCTGGACAGCCTGCTCACCTATGAGGAATACCGCACGATCGTAGATGAACTGTAAAATGCCGAGTGCCGTCCTGTGGACGGCACTTTTTTTCTTGCCTGCTTCGACGCAAGATAGTGGAAAAACGCCGCGCTTCGTCGGATTTGTCCAAAAAATGTTGCCGTACCGGTCGAATGGAGAGGAACGATTCTGCTGGAAAAACGTGTGAAAAGCCGTATAATTCTCCCATAGAACACCTTTGGGAGGGATCATTTTGGACTCTATTTTATATGCGGTCCGGGCCTATCTGGATCTGGACGGAAAACCCCATCTGCTGGAATACTGCCTGCTGGTGGAGCAGGGCATGCCGGTGCGCTACGGCGTGTCCATCGGAGAACGGGGTGGAAGCTGTGAGCGTGTGCGCGACCTGACCACCCGGCGGGAGCGGGCGGAGCAGGTGCTGTCCCTGCTGGCCCAGGGCGTGGCCGCGCCGGTGCACCTTCGGGATATTGTGGAGGATCTGCTGTAACTACATAGGCTTTTCTTTTTTGGGGCGCTGTGCTATACTGCTGTGAAAGCTGGCAGGGAGGTGCCCTATGAATTATTCCTATCTGGATCTGGTTTTCTACTTTCTGATCTACTCGTTTTTAGGCTGGGCAGCGGAGGTCGTATTCTTTGCTGTGCGGGATCACAAGCTGCGCAACCGCGGTTTCTTCAATCTGCCCTTCTGTCTGTCCTACGGCGTGGTGATGGACATCCTGATCGTCATGCTGCCCACAATGAACGGCAGATATGTTGAACAGTATGTCACATCGCTGGTGGTGGCCAGCGTGGTCACGTTCCTGTCCGCCGCGCTGGCAAAGCGGGTCAGCCGGACAGTGTTGTGGCAGTATCAAGAGAACAACCTGTTTTCCGGCCGCAGAAAGCAGCTGCTGCTGGGACTGCTCCACGGCCTGGCGTTTTACGCGGCCTATCTTCTGCTGCATCCGCTGATCTTCACTCTGGTGGAGCTGCTGCCCAATCTGGTCATCGGCCTCATCTCGCTGGTGCTGGCCATTTTGCTGGCGGCGGATTTTGTCACCATTTTGGTCATTCTGCGCCGGGGCCGTACCCCGGAGGCGGTGGAGAAACTCCGGAAGGCGAGTCGGAAACAGACGCTGGCCCAGCGCATCTGCCATGCGATCTGGCACCGTCTGGACAAAGCCTACCCCGAGTGGAACGCGATGGAGCACCCGGAGGGAAAGCTCGTCTTTGCCGAGGGCGTCTGCTTTGACAAACTGGTGTGGGTCTTTCTCATCACGTCCTTTCTTGGCGACATCATTGAGACGTTTTACTGCCGCATCGTCGGCGGCACCTGGATGAGCCGTTCCAGTCTGGTCTACGGCACCTTCAGCGTGGTCTGGGGCATCGGTGCGGTGGTGCTCACCGTGGTGCTCCGCCGTCTGGCGGGGAAGGAGGACCGCTATATTTTTCTGGCCGGCTGTGTGATCGGCGGCGTGTATGAATACCTGTGCAGTGTGTTCACCGAGTATGTGTTCGGCACCACCTTCTGGGATTACAGCGAGATGCCCTTCAACTTCGGCGGGCGCACCAACCTGCTGTTCTGCATCTTCTGGGGCCTGCTGGCGGTGGCGTGGATGAAACTGCTCTATCCGCCCATCAGCCGCCTGGTGGAGACGATCCCGCCGGTGACCGGAAAGGTGCTGACCTGGATCGTGCTGGTGCTGCTGATCCTGGACGCCATTCTGAGCGCAGGCGCCATGCTCCGCTATGTGGCCCGCCAGAGCGACCCCATCGCCCATAACGCGGTGGAGCAGTTCCTCGACATGGCCTACCCGGACAAATTCATCCAGTGGCTGTGGCCGAATATGAATATTTCCTGATCTAGAGCAGCAAAACAGCCGTGTGCATTGCACACGGCTGTTTTATATATCATGCTGTCACTTTTTCGGCTTGAAGCTGTCCTTCAGGGAGACGCTCCGGTTGAACACGGGATGGCCGGGCTTGGAGTCCTTGTTGTCCACGCAGAAGTAGCCCTGACGCATGAACTGGAAGGAGGCGGGGGCTTTGGCGCTGGCCAGAGAGGCCTCCAGCTTGCAGTCGGTGAGGACCTCCAGAGAGCTGGGGTTCAGGCACTCCAGAAAATCCTTGCCACCGGCGTCGGGGGCGGCGTCGGAGAACAGGTTGTCGTAGAGACGCACCTCGGCGGTGAGGGCGGTGGCCGCGTCCACCCAGTGGATGGTAGCGCCCTTCACCTTGCGGCCGTCGGCGGGATTGCCGCCCTTGGACTCGGGGTCGTACTCAGCGAACACTTCCACCACATTGCCGTTCTCGTCTTTGCGGCAGCCGGTGCAGCGGATGAGGTAGGCGCTTTTCAGGCGGCACTCAGGGCCGTCGGGATACAGGCGCTTGTACTTGGGGATCGGGGTCTCAAGGAAGTCCTCGGCCTCGATATAGAGCTCCCGGGAGAAGGTGACGGTGTGGGTGCCCATCTCCGGGTGTTTGGGGTGGTTCTCGATCTCGAAGGTCTCGCTCTGACCCTCGGGATAGTTGGTGATGGTCAGCTTGATGGGTCGGATGACCGCCATGACCCGCTCGGCGGTGTCATCCAGATCTGCGCGCAGGCAGTGCTCCAGGAAGGAATATTCCACGGTGGAGTCCGCCTTGGCCACGCCGATCTGCTCGGAGAAGGCGCGGATGGCGGCGGGGGTGTAGCCCCGGCGGCGCAGGCCGCAGATGGTGGGCATCCGGGGATCATCCCAGCCGGAGACGTAGTTCTGCTCCACCAGCTGGCGCAGCTTGCGCTTGCTCATGACCGTGTGGTCAATGCCCAGCCGGGCGAACTCGATCTGGCGGGGCTTGTGGTAGGGAATGGAGATATTGTTCACCACCCAGTCGTAGAGGGGACGGTGGGACTCGAATTCCAGCGTGCACAGGGAGTGGGTGATGCCCTCCAGCGCATCCTCAATGGGATGGGCGAAGTCGTACATGGGGTAGATGCACCACTGGTCGCCGGTGCGGTGATGATGCATGTGCTTGATGCGGTAGATGGCCGGATCGCGCATATTGAAATTGCCGCTGGCCAGATCGATCTTGGCCCGCAGCGTCATGGCACCGTCGGGGAACTCGCCCTTGCGCATGCGCTCAAACAGGTCGAGGGACTCCTCAATGGGGCGGTCACGGTAAGGGCTGACGGCGGGGGTGTTCACATCGCCCCGGTTGGCGCTCATCTCCTCGGCGCTGAGCTGGCAGACGTAGGCGAGGCCCTTTTTGATGAGCTCTACCGCATACTGATACATCTGCTCGAAGTAGTCGCTGGCGTAGTGGAACTCCGCCCATTCATATCCCAGCCAGTGGATGTCCTCCTGAATGGCGTCTACGAACTCCACATCCTCCTTGGTGGGGTTGGTGTCGTCCATGCGCAGATTGCAGAGACCATGATATTTGGCCGCAGTGCCAAAGTCAACGAAGATCGCCTTGGCATGGCCGATGTGCAGATAGCCGTTGGGCTCCGGTGGGAAGCGGGTGTGCACCTGCATCCCCTCATACTGTCCGCCGGGGGCGAGATCCTCGTCAATAAAATCGTGAATAAAATTCTGGCTCATGACAGTGTCCTTCAGTTCGTCCGCCATGCTGCTCACTCCTGTCTCTCATGATTCATTCCTATAAAAATGGGTACCCTACATTATACCGAAAATAGCGGAAAAATCAACGGTGGATCGGAGGTTTCTTCTTGAGTTTTGCCCTCTTTTCGGTATAATAGGTCTCAGGGAGGCGAAAGTATGTATGATATTCTGATCTTGGGCGGCGGTCCCGCCGGACTTTCCGCCGCTGTGGCGGCCCGGCAGAAAAACCGCACCGCGCTGGTCATCGGTAATCCTTCGGCCTCCAATCCCCTCTGGCGTGCGGAGCGGATCGACAACTATCCGGGTCTGCCCGGCGTGACCGGCGCGCAGCTGCTGGAGCAGTTTGAGCGCCATGCCCGGGATATGGGTGTGGAATTTGTCACCGGCCGAGCCATCAGCGCCATGGCTATGGGGGAGGAGTCCTTTTTCCTCACCGTGGGCAATGCGGTCTATGAGGGCAGAAAACTCATTCTGGCTGCTGGCGTGACCCGCGGAGCGAAATACCCAGGTGAGCAGGAGTATCTGGGTCGAGGTGTCAGCTATTGCGCCACCTGCGACGGAATGCTCTATCGAAACCGGCCGGTGGTTGTGGTGGGGCGGAGCAAGGATGCGCCGCTGGAGGCCAACTATCTGGCGTCGCTGGGCTGCCAGGTCACCTATGTCTCACCTCAGGCGCCCGGTGCTCTGGACGAGCGCATTCCATTTATCCGGGCCAATCGGCTGGAGATCACAGGTGAGGACACCGTAACGGCGCTTATGGCCGACGGGGCAAAGCTGCCCTGCGACGCAGTGTTCGTTCTCCGTGAGTCCGTGGCACCCACAGAGCTGTTCCCGGAGCTGGCCACGGAAAACGGAACTGTGGTGGTGGATCGGCAGATGCGCACCAATCTCCCCGGCGTGTTTGCCGCCGGAGATTGTACCGGAAAACCGCTCCAGATCGCCAAGGCGGTCGGAGAAGGGCTTATTGCCGCCGAGTGCGCGGCGGATGAGCTGAGTGAATCGGAAAGGAAGTAATTTTCATTATGGCAGTTGTGCATTTCAGCAAAGAAGGTTTTGAGAAAGCCAAGGCTCAGGGCGGCGTCATGCTGGTGGATTTCTGGGCGACCTGGTGCGGCCCCTGCAAGATGATCGCCCCGGTGATCGAGCAGCTGGCGCAGCAGTATGAGGGCCGGGTGATCGTCGGTAAAGTGGATGTGGATCAGGAGCCTGAGCTGGCGCAGGAGTTCGGTGTCATGTCCATTCCCAATGTGGTCATCCTCAAGGACGGCCAGCTGGCAGACCGCAAAGTAGGCGCAATGCCTGTAAAGGCATATCAGGATGCGCTGGATGCCGCGCTGAACTGAGTTCAAGCGTAATACGGCCCTTCAGGGCCGCGCGCGGATGCGCGTACAAGCGTTTTGCCGCAGGCAAAACCTTGAACCGTGGCGAATTTAGTTCGACACGGTTGGTGAAATAAAAGAGAAAAGCCGCCTGCGGCTTTTTGAAATGGCGCAATGCCTGTAAAGGCGTATCAGGATGCGCTGGATGCCGCGCTGAACTGAACAAAAATCTTGACATTTCGGCCGTTCTTGTCTATACTGTTCTAGTATTGCGAAGAAGGGAAGGAGTATCCATCCGCCATGTCCGCAGAGAGGAGCCAATACGCTGAAAGGCTCTGTCTGGCGCTGGAGAAGGTCGTCCCGGAGCACCGCTTCTGAATCCGTTAGGAAGCGGCGGACTGCCCCACGTTATCGGGGCCGGAGTGCGGAGCGCAGGTTGGCGCGCCGAATTCAGGTGGTACCGCGGAAAAAATTTCGCCCTGAGTTCTCTTTTGAGAGCTCAGGGCTTTTTCATTAGTTAAGGAGTTGAATCAAATGGCAAAAGAACTGCCCAAGGTCTATGACCCCAAAGAGGTAGAGAGCCGCATTTATGCCGAGTGGGAGTCCCACGGTTGCTTCCGGGGCAAACGCGATCCGGAGAAAAAGCCCTTCACCATCGTTATGCCGCCCCCCAATGTGACCGGTCAGCTGCACATGGGTCACGCTATGGACGCCACCATGCAGGACATCCTGACCCGCTTTAAGCGGATGCAGGGCTATGCTGCCCTGTGGGTGCCCGGTACGGACCATGCGGGCATCGCCACCCAGATCAAGGTGGAGGAAGAGCTGCGCGTGAAGGAGGGACTGACCCGCTACGATCTGGGCCGGGAGAAGTTCCTTGAGCGCGTCTGGGCGTGGAAGGAAAAGTTCGGCAACCGCATTGTCGAGCAGCAGAAGAAGCTGGGCGC
>OGCO01005147.1_pt1 | contig 13033 bp, 9 predicted proteins | sample 1570171 | NCBI WGS metagenome assembly OGCO01 (sample SAMEA4370583, study PRJEB24528) | human gut metagenome | reverse complement strand
ATGGATATGAAATTTACGGTTGGATGTGATGAAAATGGTATTATTCAGGGCGTTATGGCGACGGTTATCTCTGATACCGGAGCGTATGCATCCTTAGGCGGACCGGTTCTGGAACGTGCCTGTACCCATGCAGCTGGCCCGTACAATTATCAGAACTTCGAGATTGACGGAAAAGCATATTATACAAATAATCCGCCGGCAGGAGCTTTCCGTGGTTTTGGTGTCACACAGACCTGCTTCTGTATGGAAATGATGCTGACAAAGCTGGCAGAGCAGATCGGCATCAGTGCCTGGGAGATCCGCTACCGCAATGCGATCCGGCCGGGACAGGTGCTTCCAAACGGTCAGATCGTAGATGAGTCTACCGGTTTGGTAGAGACACTGGAAGCGGTCAAAGACGTATTTGAAAACAATCAGTATGTCGGTATTGCCTGTGCCATGAAAAATGCCGGTGTTGGCGTTGGTATCCCGGATTTCGGAAGAGCGATCCTTGCCATTGTAGACGGAAAAATGCATATCCGTTCCGGTGCTTCCTGCATCGGTCAGGGTCTTGGAACAGTACTGGTGCAGATGGTTATCGAAAATACAGGCCTGACTCGTGATGATATCGTATACGATGCAGCAAATACCATTAATGCACCGGATTCCGGAACGACATCCGGTTCTAGACAGACATTAGTTACCGGTGAAGCGGTGCGTCGCGCTTGTGAATTATTTAACGAAGCGAGAAAGACGAAAAGTATGGAGGAACTTGAGGGCGAAGAGTTTTACGGAGAATATCTGGCAAAAACAGATAAACTTGGCGCAGATGTTCCAAATCCGGTTTCTCATGTGGCATATGGATATGCAACGCAGGTGTGCGTATTAGACAAGGACGGAAGAGTGGAAAAAATTGTGGCTGCCCATGATGTGGGACGCGCGGTAAATCCGTTGTCTGTGGAAGGTCAGATCGAAGGAGGCGTGATCATGTCACTTGGTTACGCACTGCGGGAAAGATATGATCTGAAGGATTGTAAACCATTATCCAAATATGGAACGCTTGGATTATTCCGTGCGAACCAGATTCCGGAAGTGGAAAGTATCGTTGTAGAAAAAGAGGGACTGAATGTGGCATGTGGAGCTATCGGTATCGGTGAGATTACATCAATTCCGACGGCGCCGGCTATCGCAGCAGCTTATTACCGTTATGACGGTAAATATCGTACCAGCCTTCCGCTTGTGGATACACCTTATGAGGCAGAAATGCAGCATACAAAGGGGGTGCAGTAACGATGAAAAAACGAATTCGAAAGTTTGCTTATGTGGCATGCAACGGCGGGGAACACAATCATAATTGTCAGTACGGATGTATCGGATGTGGCGCCTGTGTGGAAGCCTGTCGAAAAGGTGCGGTAACTATAAATGCGCAGGGTGTGGCAGAAATTGAATGCGAAAATTGTGTGGGCTGTAGGCTGTGCGAGAAGGTCTGTCCGCAGAACCTCATTCACATGCATAATGCGGGGGAGCCGTTTCTGGTGCGTTGTTCCAATCATGATATGGGGGCACCGGCGCGAAATGCCTGTGATGTGAGCTGCATCGGTTGTGGTCTGTGTCACAGAAATTGTCCGAGTGAGGCAATACAGATAGAAAATAATTGTGCTGTGATTTATGAAGAGGACTGTTTATCCTGTGGAAATTGTGTGGTGAAGTGTCCTCGAAATGCAATTTTTGATATCCGTGGATTTATAAAGAAATAGTAAAAAAATAAAGAGAAGTACATAAAGAGGAGGATTTATGTAATGGAAAAGGCAAAAAGAAAATACGCGTCTATTTTCGAACTTGATGGAATTCCGCAGATGAGCAAAGCGCTTCCGCTGGCTTTGCAGCACGTTGTAGCAATGATCGTAGGTTGTGTTACTCCGGCAATCATTGTGGCAGGAGTAGCAGGACTCGACAACGCAAACCGCGTTATGCTGATTCAGTCAGCGCTGATCGTATCCGCACTTTCTACGTTTTTACAGTTGTTCCCGATCGGTAAAAAAGGCGGCTTCCGTCTGGGCTCTGGATTACCGGTTATCATGGGTGTCAGCTTTGCTTATGTAGCAAGTATGCAGGCCATCGCAGCTGACAGTGGAATTGCAGCAATATTTGGAGCACAGATTGTTGGTGGTATTATCGCAGTCATCATCGGATTCTTCATTGACAAGATCCGAAAAGTATTCCCACCATTAGTAACAGGAACGGTTGTATTTACCATCGGACTTTCCCTGTATCCGACCGCTGTAAACTACATGGCAGGTGGAGCTTCCAGCGCAAACTACGGACATTGGACAAACTGGCTGGTAGCATTTATCACACTTGCCATCGTTACATTTTTAAATCACTTTACAAAAGGGTTTGTAAAACTGGCTTCTATCCTGATCGGTATCATCTGTGGTTATATCATTGCAGCATGTTTCGGCATGGTTAATCTGACCGCAGTAGCACAGGCAAGCTTTTTCCAGGCTCCGCAGATCATGCATTTCGGTATCAAATTTGAGCCATCCTCCTGTATTGCCATCGGATCACTGTTTGCCATTAATGCGATTCAGGCCATCGGAGACTTTACCGCAACTACAACAGGAAGTATGGATCGTGAACCGACCGATAAAGAGTTAAAAGGTGCCATCGTAGGATATGGATGTACAAATATTCTCGGTGCATTTCTTGGTGGTCTGCCGACTGCTTCCTACAGTCAGAACGTAGGTATCGTTACAACAACGAAAGTTATCAACCGTGTTGTCCTGGGACTGGGCGCAGGTATCCTGCTGATCGCAGGTCTGGTACCGAAATTCTCAGCGTTACTGACAACGATTCCTCAGTGTGTACTTGGTGGCGCAACAATTTCTGTATTTGCATCCATCGCAATGACAGGTATCAAGCTGATCACTACACAGGAGATGAACTTTAGAAATACATCTGTGGTAGGTCTGGCTGTTGCACTCGGTGTTGGTGTGACACAGGCATCCGCATCTCTTGGAATGTTCCCGGCATGGGTGACAACTGTATTTGGAAAAACTCCAGTTGTTATCGCAACTGTAGCTGCTGTATTCTTAAATCTTGTATTGCCACAGGAAAAATCGGCAGAGAAGAAAGAAACAGAAGAAAAGTAAAATTAGATAAAGTTAATAACGAAAGCTCTCTCCTTTACAGATTTGAAAAACTGTAAAGGAGAGGGCTTTTTATTAGCAGTGCTAACGAATACCATAAATACAATTCATAAGTGGAGCGGTTGTAAAACGTAAATTGTCTGCGTTATAATATCTGAGAAAAAAATGGAATGTGAACGCAGGTCGCAAAGCGACTGCGTTCATGAGCAAGTAGCGAAAGCGGATTGCGAATGTCCGCTTTACCTGTAACATAAAAGATGGAGGATTTTAGTACATGAAAAAGACAAAAGGAACAAATGCGTCTATTTTCGAGTTAAATGGTATTCCGCAGTTAAGCAAAGCACTTCCGCTGGCTTTGCAGCATGTGGTGGCTATGATCGTTGGATGCGTGACCCCGGCTATTATTGTGGCAGGAGTGGCAGAACTAGAGGGTACAAACCGTGTTATGCTGATTCAGTCGGCACTGGTAGTTTCTGCACTTTCCACATTTTTACAGCTGTTCCCAATCGGATCTAAAAAGGGATTCCGCCTGGGGGCCGGATTACCGGTCATCATGGGAACCAGTTTTGCTTATGTGGCAAGTATGCAGGCTATTGCGGCAGATGTAGGCATTGCAGCGATATTCGGAGCACAGATCATCGGCGGTATCATCGCGATGATCATCGGATTTTTTATTGATAAAATCCGCAAGGTGTTTCCGCCGCTGGTAACAGGAACTGTTGTATTTACCATCGGACTTTCTTTATATCCGACTGCTGTTAACTATATGGCAGGCGGTGCATCCAGTGGAAATTACGGACATTGGACCAACTGGCTGGTAGCAATTATCACACTGGCTATCGTTACATTTTTGAATCATTTTACCAAAGGATTTGTAAAACTTGCGTCTATTCTGATTGGTATCATCTGCGGTTATATCATTGCAGCATGTTTTGGTATGGTAGATCTGACTGCAGTGGCACAGGCAAGCGTTTTTCAGATGCCGCAGATCATGCATTTTGGTATTCAGTTTGATCCGTCCTCCTGCATTGCCATTGGATTATTATTTGCCATCAATGCGATTCAGGCCATCGGCGATTTTACGGCAACAACAACTGGTGGTATGGACCGTGAGCCGACAGATAAAGAATTAAAGGGTGCTATCGTTGGATATGGATGCACCAATATCATTGGAGCTTTCCTGGGTGGTCTTCCGACGGCTTCCTATAGTCAGAATGTAGGTATCGTTACAACTACAAAGGTTATCAACCGTTCTGTTCTGGGAATGTCTGCAGGTATTCTGTTGATTGCCGGTCTGGTGCCGAAGTTTTCCGCGTTGTTGACAACAATTCCGCAGTGTGTCCTTGGTGGAGCAACTATTTCTGTGTTTGCATCTATCGCAATGACAGGTATCAAGCTGATCACAAGTCAGCCGATGAGTTATCGCAATACCTCTATCGTGGGATTGTCTGTGGCACTTGGTGTTGGTGTGACCCAGGCTTCTGCATCCCTCGGAATGTTTCCGGCATGGGTGACAACCGTATTTGGTAAGACACCGGTTGTTATTGCAACGGTGACTGCGGTATTTTTAAATCTTGTGCTGCCGAAAGATAAAACGGCAGAGAAGAAATAACTTTCTGTCAGAACGTCAGGATATAGAAAAAATTATTGTTTGGCAGACAGTCAGAATATAGAAAAAATCATTGCCTGACAGAAGGTCGGAACATAGAACAAAAATCAGTGTCTGTTCAGCAAGTCAGAAAAAATATATATGTGTTGTATATAAGATTGTGAGAGGAAGCCCTGCAAATTTGGGGCTTCTTTTTTATTGCAGATTATTGGATTTATTCGGGGATCTATTAGGTTGGTGTGAAGTATATGAGAAGGATGGATGAGTGTGAGCAAATCGTTTTTATTTACTATGAAAGGGAAAATGTAAATGGCATAACTGGGAGGTGTATGATAAAATATATTCTATATAAGGTTTGTTTCAAATGATGAAAATCATAGAGAATTTTTTATAAAAAGGGGATTTTACGATGATATATTTTGATAATGCAGCAACGACACGACAAAAACCGCAGGAAGTTGTGCAGGCAGTCACAGATGCATTGTGTTCGCTTGGAAATGCGGGAAGAGGGGCGCACGAAGCGACATTGCAGGCTTCCCGCACGATTTACGATACAAGACGGAAACTGGCAGAATTTTTCCATGCGGAAAGCCCGGAGCGTATGGTGTTTACCGGCAACGCGACAGAGAGTCTGAATATAGCCATCAAGGGATTATTAAATCCGGGAGACCATGTGATCACCACACAGCTGGAGCATAATTCCGTGCTCCGTCCGCTCTATGAAATGGAAGAAAAGGGAGTGGATCTGACCATTGTAAAAGCGGATGTGCAGGGCAGATGTTCAATAGCGGATATGGAGGCAGCAATCCGACCGGAGACAAAAGCCATTATTTGTACGCACGGATCGAATGTCACCGGAAATCTGGTGAATATTGCGGCAATCGGAGCAATGACGCAAAAGTATGGAATTCTTTTTGTGGTGGATGCGTCACAGACAGCAGGCGTATTTCCTATTGATGTGCAGGCGATGCATATTGATATTTTGTGCTTTACCGGGCACAAAAGCCTGCTTGGCCCCCAGGGAACCGGCGGGCTCTATGTCAGAACCGGTCTGCAGCTTCGACCGTTAAAGAGCGGAGGCAGCGGCGTGCAGACGTACAGCAAAAAGCATCCGCAGCAGATGCCGACGGCGCTGGAAGCAGGGACGTTAAACGGACATGGCATTGCAGGGCTGGATGCGGCCCTGGATTACCTGAAGCAGACAGGAATGGACGAAATCCGTGAAAAAGAACAGACGCTGATGTGGCAGTTTTATGAAGGTATCCGAGACATTTCAGGTGTAAAGATTTATGGTGATTTTTCACAGAAAAACCGGTGTCCCATTGTATCCTTTAATATCGGGGATTATGATTCCGCAGAGGTCAGCGATGAACTTTATGAAGGATGGGAGATTTCCACCAGACCGGGGGGACATTGTGCACCGTTGATGCATGAGGCACTTGGGACAGTGGAACAGGGCGCTGTGCGGTTCAGCTTTTCCCATTATAATACCGAACAGGAAGTAGAGACAGCGATCGAGGCAGTGAGAGAACTGGCAGAAGAGTGAGCAATTATGAACAGTTCACTCGCGCCATTCGCCAAACGCCCTTTCAGGGCTTCTCCGTAGCGATGCTGCTATTTTGGCTCATGATATGGCGCTTCCTTTATCACAATGTATTTGGATAACTCCTCATGCAAGCATGATCGTTATCCAGAATACATGTGATAAGAGAACTGTTTTCGGCACAATGTAGAAAACATAGTTGGGAATCTTCCTAATTATGGGAAAATCGGAGAAAATGGAACTTTGTCAAAAAAATAACTTGTCAGAGCGGTAAAATTAAGGTATTGTATAGCATGGATATGAAAGATATCGTATTGGTATCATGCAAAAATATTTAAAATCCATGCATTTTACAGGATGAAAGCAGTTGAAAATGAATTTTATATCGTGAAAAAGATTCATTTTTAAAGGATGAAACGTGAAATGGAGCATATAAAATGGATTTATTTGATTACATGAGAGAACAAAATAAGGAAAAAGAATCGCCACTGGCATCCAGACTTCGTCCGACGAAACTGGAAGAAGTAGTGGGACAGCAGCACATCATCGGCAAAGATAAATTGCTATACCGTGCCATCAAAGCGGATAAGCTGCAGTCAGTTATTTTCTATGGACCTCCGGGAACCGGAAAAACGACACTGGCAAAGGTGATCGCACAGACCACCAGTGCAGAATTTATGCAGATCAATGCGACTTCTGCCGGCAAGAAGGACATGGAAGCAGTGATTGAAAAGGCAAAACAGCTGCAGGGGATGTACGGAAAACGTACGATTCTGTTTATCGATGAGATTCACCGTTTTAACAAAGGCCAGCAGGATTATCTGCTTCCGTTTGTGGAGGACGGTACCGTGACACTGATCGGTGCCACTACGGAGAATCCGTATTTTGAGGTAAACGGAGCGCTGATCTCCCGATCCATTATTTTTGAATTAAAACCGTTGGAGAAAGAAGATATCAAGACGTTGCTGCATCGTGCCTTAGAGGATATGGAAAAAGGTATGGGAGCCTATCGTGCAGTGGCGGATGAAGAGGCACTGGAGTTTCTTGCTGATGTATCAAACGGGGATGCCCGCAGCGCATTAAATGCTATTGAACTGGGAATCCTTACCACAGAACGCAGTGCAGACGGGCTCATCCATATCACGCTGGATGTGGCTTCCGAATGTATCCAGAAGCGCGTGATCAAGTATGATAAAAATGGTGACAGCCATTATGATAACATTTCCGCATTTATCAAAAGTATGCGGGGGTCTGATCCGGACGCAGCGGTCTACTATCTGGCAAAAATGCTGTACGCCGGGGAAGATGTGACATTTATTGCCCGGAGAATTATGATCTGTGCATCGGAAGATGTGGGAAATGCAGATCCGAACGCCCTGACCGTGGCAGTCAGCGCAGCCCAGGCAGTGGAGCGTCTTGGAATGCCGGAGGCGCGGATCGTGCTGGCACAGGCCGTCACTTATGTGGCGAGCGCACCAAAGAGCAATGCGGCCTACCTGGCAGTGGACAAAGCACTTTCCGTTGTCAGAGAGTCGAGAACCGCACCGGTTCCAACGTATCTCTGCGATGCCCATTACAAAGGTGCTGGGAAGCTTGGACGAGGCATCGGATATAAATATGCCCACGATTATCCGAATCATTATGTGGAACAGCAGTATCTGCCGGATGCATACAAAGATATGAAATTCTATGAGCCGACAGAAAATGGTTACGAACAGACCATACGGGAATATTTTAAAAAAATCAAACAGGAGTAAATTTTTGTCAAATCTCCTTTTGAATATAAAATAAAAAGAAGTTGTAAAAAATGATTTAACAATACACAACAGGAGGAAAAATCAATGCAGTCTTATCAGGAAATGAGCAGAGAGGAATTATTAAGAGAGAAAGAAAGCCTGGAACAGCAGTACAAAGAAATCTGCAAAAAAGGCTTGAAACTGGACATGTCCAGAGGTAAACCATCCAAAGAGCAGCTTGAGCTGTCCATGCCGATGATGGACGTTCTGACCAGTGAGACTCCGCTAGTCAGCAGAGCCGGTACAGATATCCGTAACTATGGTGTGATCGATGGTATCACCGAGGGACAGGAATTCATCGCAAGCTTAGTCGGACTCGGTCCGGAAGCATATGATAATGTCATTGTTTACGGAAATGCAAGTCTGAATATCATGTATGACTGCATTTCTCGATCCATGATGTTTGGTGTAAACGGAAGCACACCATGGTGCAAACTTGACAAAGTAAAATGGCTCTGCCCGGTTCCGGGATATGACCGTCACTTTGCCATCACAGAGTGCTTTGGCATCGAGATGATCAACGTACCGCTTTACGAAGACGGTCCGGATATGGATATGGTAGAAAAATTAGTCAGCGAAGATGACAGCATCAAAGGTATCTGGTGTGTGCCGAAATATTCCAATCCGATGGGAACTTCCTACTCTGACGAGACTGTCCGCAGACTGGCCCGCTTAAAACCGGCAGCAGAAGACTTCCGTATTTACTGGGATAACGCTTACTGTGTACATGATTTGTATGAGGACAAAGCAGATCAGATCCTTGAGATCCTCGGTGAGTGCGAGAAAGCCGGAAACCCGAACCTTCCGATCGAGTTCTGCTCCACATCCAAGATCACATTTTCCGGTGCAGGTGTATCCGGCCTGATCACAAGTCTTGAGAACAAAGCAGATATCCTGAAACGTCTGACCATTCAGACCATCGGATTTGACAAGATTAATCAGCTGCGTCATGTGAAATTCTTAAAGGATATCGATGGCGTAAAAGCACATATGGCAAAACATGCAGCAATCATCCGTCCGAAATTTGAGATGATCCTGGATCGTTTTGAGGAAGAACTGAAAGGTCTTGGCGCAGGAAGCTGGATCCGTCCGAATGGTGGATATTTCATCACCTTCAAGGCAAATGAAGGATGTGCAAAGAACATTGTTGCAAAAGCAAAAGAGGCCGGTGTTGTACTGACAGGTGCAGGCGCACCATACCCATACAAAAAGGATCCGAAGGATTCCGTGATCCGTATTGCTCCGACACTTCCGCCGATGGAAGAACTGAAAGAGGCATGCGAGGTATTTATCGTTTGTGCAAAACTTGCAAGCGTGGAGAAACTTCTGGAAGCATAAGAAAAGTTATGATATACTTACTCCGTAATGATGAATTTTAGAGGAGGACATAAAATGTTAAAAGCAGGAATCAAAGGGGAACAGAGCGTAGAGGTTGTATATGAGAATACCGCAACAGCAGTAGGAAGCGGCGTACTGGAAGTATTCGGAACACCATGCATGCTTGCATTAATGGAAAAAACAGCAAGCGAGAGCGTAGCTCCATATCTGGAAGAAGGCTGTGGCAGCGTTGGTACACAGGTAAATATCAGCCATGTAGCGGCTACTCCAATCGGAATGACTGTTCGTTGCGAGACAGAGCTTACCGAAGTAGACGGACGTCGTCTTGTATTCAAAGTAGCAGCTTATGATGAGGCAGGTCTGATCGGTGAAGGAACACATGAGCGTTTCGTTGTACAGAATGAGAAATTCCAGACCAAAGCAAACAACAAACTTTCAAAATAATTGTATATCTGAAATAGCGAGATTAAAAACTCCTTTTGTGATAAGTGGTCACAGAAGGAGTTTTCGATTTCGCTTTATATATGTTATAATCGTACATAGCATAAAAACAGTAGCATCCCACAGGAAAGGACTGGTTTCCGAATGGAACAGACAAAGACGAAAGAAAAAAACAGAGAAATAGATATGCTGCATGGAAAACTTGCCGGAAAGCTGATCATGTTTGCCTTTCCGCTTGCTTTTAGCACGATCCTGCAGCAGTTATTCAATTCCGCAGACGTGGCAGTTGTCGGCAGATTTGCCGGAAGCAGTGCACTTGCAGCAGTTGGAAGCAGTGTCGCTCTGGTCGGAATATTTGTAAATCTGATCACAGGACTTTCCGTGGGACCGAATGCAGCTCTGGCAAATCTGATCGGTCAGAACAAGCGGGAACAGATCAGTGCTATGCTGCATACGATTCTGACGTTTGGTCTGATTCTTGGCATCGGTCTGATGTGCCTTGGATTTATCATTGCAAAGCCGGTTCTTGTGGTGTCAGGAACGCCGGACAGCGTCATGGATCAGGCGATGCTGTATATCCGTATTTATCTTTTGAGTATTCCATTTATGCTGCTTTACAATTTTGGTGCGGCGGCGCTGCGAAGTTACGGAGACAGCAAACGTCCGATGTACTATCTTTTACTGGCAGGTGTGGTAAACGTTGTACTGAATCTTCTTTTGGTAGTAGGCGTTCATTTGGGCGTGGAAGGTGTTGCCATCGGTACGCTGGCATCTAATGTACTGAGTGCGTCACTGGTTTTGCTCTGCCTGTATCGGAGAGAGGATGAATTTCAGTTCCGATTTGAAAACATGCAGATTCGAAAAGATTTTTTGCGTCGTGTTCTGGTAATCGGAGTTCCGGCGGGAATTCAGGGAGCCATTTTTTCTGTGTCAAACGTATTTATCCAGAGTGGTATTAATTCCTTTGGGGAGGATGCCATTGCCGGTGCTTCGGTCGGATTGAATTTTGAATATTTTACCTATGCCATTGCATGTGCCTTTGCACAGGGCGCGGTAACTTTTACCAGTCAGAATTATGGAGCTGGCAATCTGAAACGATGCAAGAAAATTTTTTGCTTAAGTATGCTGTTTGGAATCGGATTTACCGAGATTTTAAGTGTGATTTTTATTGCAGGCGGCAATACATTTGTACATATTTATACTGCCAGTGACGCGGTAGCCATGTATGCACTGATCCGCATGCAGCATGTATGCTCTCTGGAAGGTCTGACCGCGACTTACGAAGTGGAGAGTGCAGCATTGCGTGGCATGGGAAAATCACTGGAGCCGGCAATCATTACTATTCTTGGAACGGTTGTATTTCGAATGATCTGGATGGTAACTGTGTTTAAACGGGTTCCGACGTATAACATGCTGATGAATGTTTATGTTGCTTCATGGGTAGTTACCGGTGGTCTGATTTTTATCATATATATGCAGCATATGAAAAAAGAAGAGAAACGGAAGAACAATCTTGTTAGGACTGTTCTTTTAAAGTAGGAATTGTTCCTGAAATCATATGACGTTTCATCATAGCGGTGATCTGTTGTGGTGAAATGTCATCTTTACGGGAAAACCACCAGCGAACTGTCACAAGAAAATTGTTGACCAGAAGTTTTGCATACCAGTCAGCAAACTGTTTTTTCCCCGGTGAGATCGTTGGATGATTCTGAATTTCAGTTGACTGACGATTAACATTTAAGTAAACCATGTTATACGTAACGTAAATAAAGGACTTCTGGCTATTTTCTCTCGGCAAGCGATTGTTAGCTGCAGAGATAAAATAGCCAGAGGTCCTTTTCGTAACATAAATTTTTATCTGCACAAGCAAAAACTAAAGTCTGCTTATAATGTCACGTTTATAATTCAAAAATGTTTCCGTCAGATAAAAATCGTCCGGTCGCGGTTTCTTCTCATGAATCACGATCTCATCTTTAATCTCACCCGGTGTACCATTCAAGATGTAAATGCGGTCAGATAAAAGAATCGCTTCATCAATATCGTGCGTAATAAACAGCGTTGAGAGATCAATGTGCGTCATAATATTCAGATACCACTTATGAATATTGGATTTTGTAATGGTATCCAGTGCGGAAAACGGTTCGTCCAGCAGCGCGACACCGTTGGATGACAGATATGTCCGCAGAAGCGCTGCACGCTGACGCATACCGCCGGAGAGCTGACTTGGATACTGATACTGTGTACCATCCAGACCAAAATCTGCAAACAGTGGATCTGCTTTCTGGCGTGCATCTGCTTTTTTCATGCCCTTTAAGACAAGGGGCAGCGATACATTATCAATAATTTTCTTATGAGGCAGCAGCAGATCTTTCTGAAGCATGTAGCTGATCTGTCCCGGAGTGGAAGTGATCTCTTTGTCATTCAGATACACATGTCCTTCCTCCGGTGTAGTCAGGCCGGAAAGAATGTGAAACAATGTCGTCTTTCCGGAACCGCTGACACCAAGAAGGCATACCAGCTCACCCTGATTCAGTTCGATATTGATATCTTTGAGGACGGTCTTGTAAATACTATTGGCGAGATATACGCTAAACTTAGAAATAAATGAATATATTCCTTAAGGATACAGACAAGATATACACGTATGGTCAACTTCTTGACCATATAAACCAATCGGAGGAATATTGTCCTGAATTTCAGGGCAAGGATCTATTCAGCTATTTTACCAACCTGCTTCTGGGACTGGCTGGAGGAGAGGATATATTTCTCATTGACGCCGATTTTTCCAAAGAGGAAGTGAATGCCTTGGGATTATCCAGCATCAATAAGAAAACACATCTGGAAAAAAGAATTTTCAATGACTTGGACGATCTTATACATGCCATAAGGGAATCCACCTCCAGAATTACCATCTTCACATCTGGCACAACCGGGCAACCTAAGAAGGTAACACATTCCTATGCCTCCCTGTCAAGGGCTGTAAGAAGAGGAGACAAATATTCCGGAAATATATGGGGGTTTGCATACAATCCAACTCATATGGCTGGCCTACAGGTATTCTTTCAGGCTCTTGAAAACAAAAATGAGCTTGTGAATATCTTCAATCAATCCAGAATATCAATTTACGACTCCATAAGGGAAAACAATATTACCCATATCTCCGCCACACCGACTTTCT
>OGCO01005146.1_pt1 | contig 13034 bp, 11 predicted proteins | sample 1570171 | NCBI WGS metagenome assembly OGCO01 (sample SAMEA4370583, study PRJEB24528) | human gut metagenome | reverse complement strand
ACCGGTCCGCTGCACTTTGTGGGCGCTTCCGGCAAGTTGGAGTGCGATTACTGCGGCGCGAGTTACGATGTCGCGGAGATCGAAGCGCTTTACGCGGAAAAAGAGGAAAAGGCCGCGGCAGCGCAGCATGCGGCTGAGGAAAAGGCCGCGGAGAACAGGGAGACGGCCACCGCCGACGGCGATTGGGATACCTCCGGCTTCAGTGAGGACTGGGGCGAGGAGGGCGTGCACATGAAGGCGTACAGCTGCCCGAGCTGCGGTGCGGAGCTGATCTGCGACGAGAGCACGGCGGCAACGTCCTGCCCTTATTGCGGCAATCCCACCGTCGTACCGGGGCAGTTTTCTGGAGAACTGAAGCCGGACTTTATTCTTCCCTTCAAACTCAGCAGGGAAGACGCCATCAAGGCGCTCAAGGATCACTACAAGGGGAAGATCCTTCTGCCAAGGGCGTTCACCGACGAAAACCATGTGCAGGAGATTCGCGGCATTTACGTTCCGTTCTGGATGTTCGACGGTGAGGCAGCGGGTGACGCACGCTACGAGGCGACCCGTTCCCACAGCTACGTTTCCGGTGACTATGAGATCACAAAAACGGAACATTTTGACGTTTATCGTGCCGGCACCGTCGCCTTTGAGAAGGTGCCGGTGGATGCCTCCAGTAAAATGCCGGACAACCACATGGATTCCATTGAACCTTACGACTATAATGCGCTGAAGGCCTTTTCCACAGCCTATCTCCCCGGCTTTCTTGCTGACAAGTACGATGTAACCGTGGAAGAGTGTCGGGAGCGCGCCGATCAGCGCTGTGAAGGTACGCTGGATGCTGCGCTGCGCGGCAGTGTGACGAGCTATGACACCTGCGTCCGTCTGACCGGCAGCACGAACCTGACGCGCGGCAAGGTGCATTATGCGCTCATGCCCGTGTGGATGCTCAATACTAAGTGGCACGGGAAGGATTTCCTCTTTGCCATGAACGGACAGACCGGAAAACTGGTCGGCGATCTACCGGTAAGTTGGGGAAAATTCTGGGGCATGTTTGCCGGTATTGCGTCAATCCTGTCGATCGTTGGCTCGATCGGAGCCGCGCTTCTGATGCGGTGATAAGGGGGGACGGGCATGAAAAGAAAAATGACGGCTTTGCTGACGGCACTTTTATTGGTGCTGGCGCTGGGCTTTCCTGCTATGGCGGCGATGGAGTACGGTGCGGTCTACGATGAGACCGAGGCACTTGGCTCCGTCGAACTGACCTATCAGGGGGAGCAGAAGCTCCCGCAGCTTACGGAAGCGCTTGGCGTTGACCTGCGGGTGGATGTATTTACCGATGAGGGCGTGGAGGACATCAGCGTCTCGGATATCGCGGTGTATGTCTATGAGAATTCCGGCTACGGCTGCGGCGCACAGAAGGACGGTGTCTCGCTGACGCTGCTGCTGCGCGGCACGGAGGACGGCGTTTACACGCTTTCGGAGTCGGACTGGTGCGTGTACGCCCTCCTCGATACGGCGCGGGGCAGCGCGCAGGATCTGTCCGGTATTGTTCACGATGCGGTGTCGCCCTATATGGACGAACGCGCGTGGAATGGCGAGGACGTGACCATGAGCGCCACGGCGTTGTCGCAGGCGGTGGACGCGATGGCGGAAAGCGTGGAGAATTATATCCGTGCAAACGCCGTGCCGGATGTCCCCGGAGAAAACACCGAGTCACAGACGCAGGAGCCGACCGACGCCGATATGAACTATATTTTCGACCTCAGCGACCAGCTTTCCTACGAGGAGTGGGCGGAACTGGAAGCGCGGGCTTCGGACATTTCCCAGCGCCACGGCTGCGGTGTTTACGCTGCGTTTGTGGATGACTTCACGGAGTACAGCGGCGGAAACGACGTATATAAAACCACCTATCAGCTCTACCACGCCAGTGAGCTTGGCATGGGCGCAGACCGGGACGGTATTATTATCCTGTTGAGCATGGACGACCGGGACTATGCCATGTTTGTCTACGGGGATCATGCAGAGTATGCATTCGACCGGTACGGGCAGAAGGAGCTGGAGGATGCCTTCCTTGGCTACTTCGGCGACAACGACTGGTACGGCGGCGTCTCTCATTATCTGGATACCTGCGACGAGTATCTGACCCGAGCGGAAGAGGGGAAGCCCGTGCGGAAGAACACCCTCCCGATGTACCTCATTGTTGTGGCGGCCTCCTGTGCGATTGCCGGCGGCATCTGCCTCATGCTGAAGTGGCAGATGAAAACAGTCCACAAAAAGGCAGAGGCCAATGAGTATGTTGCTGCGGGTGGATTGAACCTGACAAAGCAGTACGACCGCTACACCCATACCACCGAAACACGGCGCAAAATACATGATGATTCTGACAGCGACAGCGGTACCAGCAGCTGCAGCGGTGGCGGAGGAAGCGGTCGCAGCGGAAAATTCTGAGAAGGAGGCGGACAATGAAGCGTTTGTTCCGGCGCCGATTCCTTCCGGCGCTTCTCTGCCTGGCGCTGGCGCTGAGTCTGCCTGCCTGCGGCGGAAAAGACGGTACAGCAACGCAAGACGTGGACGCAGGCATTCAGGGAGTGCTCTCCGGAAGCAAGGTCGGCGGGAGCAACGTGTCCACACCAGAGGCCGATCACAGGCCAACGGTAGAGCGGGGGGCAGAATCCCTTGCCTGGCTGCAAGATGGCTTTACTTTCAGCGATCGGATCACCGGCGCGGTGGCCTATCTCGGTCAGCGCGAGCAGGGCGACAACTCGCCGATGACGGACTGGCTGCTCGAAAACAACAGCGCTCTTATCTCCGAGATGCCATTTCTGCTGGATATCCCCGCTGAGCGTGTCCTCGGCGCGGGCTATGGCGATCTCTACTGCATTGTTCCGCGTGACGAGAACACCAGTCTTGCCGTGAACCGTATCACTTGGGAATCCTACGACAACGGCATTCATTCCGGGACGGATGAGGTGCTCTACCGTGAGGAATGCGCCCAGCCCGTGCTGGTGTTCGTGGATGCCGACGAGCCGGACATCGAGATCGTCCTCGTGACGAATGAGGGCGTGTCGCTTGACTGGATCCCGCAGATCGACGAATATGGGTATCCCATCGTGCCGATTTGGGATGACGGCGAAGCAATGCTGATGGACTTTGCCGTCTTCGGCTACACGAGCGGCTCCGACTATTCGGATCATTGGGACTTTGAAAGCCGGGATCCGGATGACAGCGGCTGGGAGCCTGCCGGCGATGACTGGTGGCTGCCGCCCACGGATGCCGGCCTCGAGGATACTACCTGGGTTTGCGACCGTTGGATGATGGAGCTTGCTGCGGATGACAGCGAACCGGGCTATGCCGGCTGGGTCTATATTTACTTCCAGCCGGAAGACTATCAGGAATATGAGCTCATCCGCGCCGGCGTCTGGCGCATGGAGGACGACTGTCTGCGCCTTCATCTCCACGTGCCTGTTGAAGATAGCCTTGACGCCGCCTTTCCGATCCTCATTTCTCCCTCGGGTGAGGAGATGTACTTTCAGCGTGCCCGTACCGGCGAGGGTGTGCCTTTCCTGTCAGATGGTCAGGACTCCATCGGCCTGACGCTGAGCTATGGCTGAAAATGCGATCATGAAAGCGGAGCCCCCGAAGAGAATTCTTCGGGGGCTCTTTGTCTGCCGAAAAAGACTGGGGAAAGCAGGGCTTTTCTTATTTGGATGGTACCTTGGCATTTGAGATCGTTTTTTTCTATTTAATTGATAGATGAACACAGGGAAAAGCTTCTGCTGCAGGACAGTTGTCAAGCAGCAGGAGTTTTTTATTTTGTTTATATCTGTTTTCTGCCGGTGGCGGGTGGAAAGCCTAATTCACTGCGGTATTTTGCAACAGTCCGCCGGGAGATGGAATAGTCGCTTTTCTCCAGCAGGTTAGCCAGCTTCTGGTCGGAATAGGGCTTATGCGGATCCTCCTGAAGTAGAAGTGTGCGCAGACGGCGTTTGATGTTTTCAACGGATATGGCATCTCCCGTGGTGTTGCTTTGAAATGCTGGGCGGGAGAAGAAAAAGGCGAGCGGAACGACGCCGTCTGGACATTGAATGTACTTGCCCCGAATGGTACGACTGACTGTGGATTCGTGTACCCCCAGCTTTGCAGCCACATCTGCCAGGGTCATGGGGCGCAGTGCGCCCTGGGCGTGACGAAAGTATTCCGGCTGAAGCGTCATGATGGCCTGCATACAGCGGAGCATGGTCTCCTTCCGCTGGTCGACTGCCGCAATGACCCATTTTGCCTGACGCACTTTGCTATCCAGATAGGCGGTGACCTCAGGATCCGAGCTCTCCTTCCGAAGCTGGACGTAATAGTTGCTGATATTCAACTGGGGCAGACTTGAGCGACTGAGCAGAATATCAAAGCTGTTCCCGTTCCATTCGGCAATCATATCCGGGATAATATAGGTCGTTGGCTCCGAACAGGCAAAGCCATTGCCTGGCCGGGGATTCAGACTTCGGATCTGCTCCACCGCTCTGCGCACACGTTCCTGTGAGATCCGAAGTGCCTTTGCAATGCTGTTGTACTGATTTTTCGCCAGTTCGGGCAGATGATCGCGCACGATCTTTGCGGCTATATCGTCGGTATTCGGACGATGGAACAACTGGATCAGAAGACACTCTCTCAAATCACGTGCACCAACGCCCCACGGTTCGACGTTTTGGATCTGTGACAGGGCCCGCTCCAGCAGTGCCAGCGAAAGGCCGCTCTCAGCAGCAAGAACCTCCAATGACGCCAGAAGCCAGCCGTTTTCATCAAGACACTCTGTCAGATAGGACAAAGCCTGCGCCAGCTTTCCACTCTGGGCAGGCAGCTGACTGCGTACATAATCCTTCAGCGATTCCGCTTGGGTTTCGGCTGCATAATCCCGGGCATCCGGCTCATTTCCCTGCTGTTTTTGCCAGTGTTGCTGTGGGTCACTGTTCTCCAACCATCCCATTTGGCTTTGGCCTCGTCCGGCGGCGCCAGCCGCGGATACAGCGGAGAACTCCGCCTCCAATACGGGGTTTTCCATTGATATCTCCTGAACGTAGTCCATGAGCTCCGGGGTATTCATCTGAAGTATTTTCAGACTCTGGATTGTCTGTGTCGACAGCGTCTGCACCTGCACAATATTCTGTTCCAGCTTCATACAGACTCTCTCCCTTGGATTTGTATATCACAGCGTGAGTACACTGCTATTATCATTTAAAGAACCAAATTTTTAAGCGTATTCTGCTGCTGTGTCACATTTTCGCGTTCTTATGCCGCCAGCCAAACAGACAATCCGGGAGCGAATAAGCGATCAGGATGCCGAGGGCAATAGCGGCGCCAAGTTTGACGGTCATTGCCGCATAGTAGGCGGCCTCTGCCCCCTTGTTGAGGAAGATATAGAAGGCAGCGTAGTAGATCGCCGAACCGGGGACAAGGGGGAAAATGCCGCACAGCAGGAACACCAGTGTCGGGGCGTGCCGCAGTGTGGCAAACCACCGACAGCACAGGGTGAGGATAAGAGCGGAGAGAAAGGTGGCCAAAAACACCGAGCCGGAAAGTGCCGTAATGACCCGGTAGGCAAACCAGGCGATACCACCGGCGAGGGCACAGAAAACATAGTGTTTGGGGCGCACCTGAAACAGAACAGAAAAAGCGGCTGTGCCGATGGCGGCGGCCAGCACCTCAATGAGCAGCTTTATCACAGCAGAATACCTCCAAACGCCGCATTCCACATCAGCAGAACACACCCTACCCCGGCGGCAATGCCGCCGGCGATGAGCACGGCATCGGTCAATCGCACCAGTCCTGCAATATAGTCGTTTTCCATAAAATTTCGCACCGCATTCGTAAACGGTACACCGGGTACAAGCTGAAATATTGTGCCGATGATGATCTTATCCAACTGGCTTCCAAACCCGAAATGCCAGCTGATGCAGCAGACCAGTGTGGCAAAGGCGGCGCTGATGAGATAGGTCATAACTTTGGGCGCCGACCACCGGGAGCAGACAAACACACTGAACACGCACAGCAGGATACCCGTACAGAACGCCGCTGCGCAGTCCAGCCACCCGCCGCCGAAAATGAGGCAGAAAAAGCAGCTGCCCACGGCGGCAGCCAGGATCTGCGACTGCGGCCGGGCGCCGCGAATGGTGCGGATGCGCGCTACGGCGTCCCGCGCCTGCTCCGGAGTGACTTCCCCGGCGGAAATATGGCGGGACAGTTCGTTCAAGGCCTCTACCCGGCCGAGATGGATGGAGGTCAGCGGCACATGGCGCACCTGACAGGCGCACTGCTGACCGTCCACCAGTGCGGAAACAAACACGCCGTTGGCGATGGTAAAGGCATTGAACTGCTCCAGGCCAAATTGCTCCGCCGCAAGGTACATCAGCTCGTTGGTGCGGGAGATCTCTCCGCCGTTGGAGAGCAGCGTCTCTCCCAGAGACACCACGAGGTCAAATCTCTCTTTCTGATTCATAATATCGCTCACGCCTTGTCAGTTGTCTTTTCGCCACAGGCGACAAAATTGTGGTCGCTGTGCACCACACCGGTCAGCCGCTTATAGCATTCTGTCTTGAGCAGATCACAGATGGGATAAGATTCCGTGAAGCCAAACTTTTGGATCAGATAAATGGTGTGCAGATAGTCCTCCATGTCCGGACAACTGATCTGAAGCATCAGGCCGTACTTGCCCAGCAGCACATATGCCGCCACGATACGATCGCTTTCCCGGACAAATCGGTAGAGCTCCTCCTGCTGGTTGGGATCTACAATGACCAATACAAAGGTATTGACCTGCAGTCCCACACGGTCGGGCCGCACCACGGCGCGGTAGCCCAGAATGGAGCGGTTCTCCTCTAACCGCCGCACCCGCTCGATGGTGGAGGGAGAACTCATATGGATCTGTTCCGCCAGCTTCTTCATAGAGATGCGGCCATCCTTCTGCAAGATCTCCAGAATATCCAGATCGATCTCATCCATTTTATCCCTCCTAATTTTATAAGGCCAACAGAGCGGTTTTTCTTACGTTTGAAAAGTTAATCGATAGCCAAAACGCATAAAAAACATTTTAAATTTGCGTGGACTATTGTAACATATATGTAATGATAAGGCAAGAACATTGTGCGCCCCGTACATCGGCACATGCTTTTGCCTTACATTGTTAGCTTCACATCAAGCGAGAGGAAGGAGCAGTTTACATGAGCAAGACCATCGCATTCATCGGTGCCGGTAATATGGGCGGCGCGATCATCCGGGCGACCTGCCGTGTCGTCGATCCCCGGGAGGTGGCCATCTACGATGTGCTGGCTGAGAAGGCGGATACATTGGCCGCGGAGACCGGCTGTGTCGCCGCCGGGAGCGGAGCGGAGGCGCTGGACGGCGCAGCCTATGTCATGCTGTGCGTCAAGCCGCAATACTATGCGGACACTCTGCGCGGGCTGCTGCCTGCGCTGAAGAAAAATGCAGACGCCGGCGTAAAGCAGACGCTGGCCTCCATTGTCACCGGCGCGAAGATGCAGACCATTGCCGGGCTGTTGGCCGAGGGCGGCCTGGATCTGCCCATTATCCGCATCATGCCCAATACCCCCGCTTCCGTTGGAAAGGGCGTCATGCTGCTGGCCCGCAGCGAGGCCGTCACCGAGGAAAACTTCGCTGCCTTTCAGCAGATCATCTCCGGCTGCGGCCGCCTTGTTCCCATGAGCGAGCATATGCTGGACATTGCGACTCCCGTCAGCGGCTGCTCTCCCGCCTTTGTGTATATGTTCATTGATGCATTGGCTGACGGCGGCGTGCAGATCGGTGTGCCTCGGGAGCAGGCCCGCATCCTCGCAGCACAAACCGTTCTCGGCTCTGCCGCCATGGTGCTGGAGAGCGGCATCCACCCCGGTGAGCTGAAGGATAACGTCTGCTCTCCGGCCGGCTCCACCATCGCGGGTGTGGAAAAGCTGGAGGAGCACGCATTCCGCTATGCCGTGGCGCAGTCCATTGTCGCCGCCTATGAACGAAACTGCCAACTCGGCTGAGCTTGGAAAGAAGCAATTTATCATGACAAATCAGGAAATTCTTGACCGCAATCTGGAAGTCATCCGGCGATACATGACCATGAAAGGGCAGGAGCGGGCAGAACGGTGGAAAATGTTCACCGATGACGCCACCACCGGCTTGCAGTATACTGCCGACGGCAAGGGGATGACTGTCTCCGGGATCGACAATATCCGTCAGGGCGACCAGTTCAATTGCAAGAACTTCCCCGACTGGGGCTTCTCCAATCTGGAATACTTTTATTCCGTGGACGATCCGAACCACATCCTGGTGGAGTGCGACGGCGAGGGCACGTCCATGCTGCTGGGCCGCCCGATCCACCACAAGGATCACTACATCCATAAATTCCACCTGCGGGACGGCAAGATCTGCCTCTACCGGGAATTTATGAACCCCTGCAACGAATTGCTGGAGATGGGGCTGACGCTGCCTGAACCTCCGGTGTCATCAGACGATATGACGAAGTGACCGGCTGCCGTCCGGCACGATGGAGGTGAAGCCGATCGCCTTGAGCCGCATCCCGACCCCAAATAATCAGAGAAGAGAGGTACTATTTATGAAGCTGAAGCTACGCGAAAAAATCTGCTACGGCATTGGCGATCTCGGATTTGACCTGTTCGCCAACTTTATCGGCAGCTACTTTATGCTGTTCATGACTGACGTTCTTGGCATCTCTCCCTTTGTCGGCGGCTGCATCTTCGGTGTGGCCCGTATCTGGGACGCCATCAACGATCCGCTGATGGGCTCTATCGTTGAGCACGGCCGTCCCAATAAGCACGGTCGGTATCGAAAATTCATGCTATACGCGTTTGTGCCCATGACGGTGTTCTTTATCCTCTGCTTCACCGCACCGAATCTGCCCATGGCAGGCAAGATCCTGTACATCGGCGCGATCTACATCTTCTACGGTATGTCCTCCACCATGTATCAGGTGCCTTATGGATCCCTGAGCAGCGTGATGAGCACCAGCAGTCAGGATTACGCTGTCCTCGGTACCTTCCGTGACTACGGCGCGAACATCTCCGGCACAGTCGTTAACGCCATTGCCGTCTCCATGATCATGTTCTTCGGCGGCAGTATGAACAGCAGCCGCGGCTTCCTGTTTACTGCGATTAGCATCGGCATCGTCTCCTGTGGATGCCTGTTTATCGGCTTCATCGGCACCAGGGAGCACGTTCGGGTCGACCCGGAACCCGTTCCCTTTAAGGACTGCCTCAAGGCATTTGCTGCCAACCGCCCCAGCCAGATCCTCTGCGTCATGATCATCTGCGCCTCTCTGGGTATGGGCTTCCGTATGGTGTGGACCTCCTACTATGCGCTGTATTATCTCCAGAACCCCGATATGATCGCCCGCATTCTGACCATCACCTTCAGCCTGCCGCTGGTCGGTCTGCTGTTTGTTCCCGGTCTGACCAAGCTTATCGGCAAAAAGGCAATGCTGCTCATCGGCAACACCTGCCTGGTCATCAGCGGCGTTATCTTCCTGTTTGCCGGCAACAACATCGCCTGGAATACCGTCGCCGCGGTCTGCTGCGGCATCTGCCTGTCCTTTACCTACTCCGTCATCTGGGGCATCCTGCCTGACACCGCCAACTATGGCGAGTGGAAGACCGGCATCCGAGCCACCGGCTTTATCTATGCCATCGGCGTGTTCGCCCTGAAGCTGGGCAGCGCCATCGCCAACATGGGCGCCGGTACCTATCTTCAGATCCTCGGTTATGACCCTGCCCTCGGTATGGAGCAGACCGCCGGCTGCGCCCATGGTATCTATCTGGCCAACGGCTGGACCAGCATCGTGCTGGGGCTGATCGGCAGCATCGTGTTCCTGCTGTTCTTCAAGCTGGACAAGGCCACCATGGACAAGGTCGAGCACGAGCTGGCTGAGCGCCGCGCCAAGAAGGTCGGCACTGCGGAATAATTTCTGTCCAATAGAACAAATAGAAAGGGGTCTGTCTGCCATGAGCGAGACTTTGAAGGAAAAAAATTACGCGCTGGTCGAAAAAGTCGTCACTTCTCCCTGGTGGGAGCCGAAGTATGCCGAACTGCTCGACCCCAATATGACGCTGGAGCTGCCCTTTGCGCCTCCCGGCATGTGCCAGAATCTGGGGCGCGGACAGCTGTGGGCCCACAAGACCTGGATGACAAAGACCGTCCATAACTGGGACGTGAGCGTGCGCAGGATCTATGGTCCGAAGAAGGCGGAAACCGGCATCTACTTTGCTATGATCGACGTCCGCGGCGATGTCCACTGGGCGGATACCGACGGCGTGTATGAAAACTATGCCGTGCTCCGCGTCACCGTCAAGAACGGCAAGGTCGTGAACATCAAGGAGTGGTCCAACCCCTTCAAGTACTATGCAGCCATCCACGTTACCCTGCCCACCTTCTATGTCAAGATCCCCGAGAAAGCCGTTGTCAAGGCCGTGCTGGAAAAGAAGGAGCAGCCCGTGCCCGTCTATCCTGCTGACCCGGAGAGCGTTGCGCAGCGCGCCAGGGACAACTACCGTTCCATGGTCACGTCCGACCACGACGAGATGCTGAAGATGACCACCGCTCCCGGCAACTTCAAACGCATCGTGTTCTATGTGCCGCCTGAGATGCAGGAGGAGTACTCCAGCGAAGAAGCAGAGATCATGGAGAGCTGGACCAATGCCAGCATGGATACCTGGCAGCTCATGGACGATGCCATCGGCTACGAACTGGACGACCCGAACGCGTTCTTCTTCGAGACCGGCGGCTATGGCCAGTGGCACTGGGAGGGCAATAATGCCTGCGGCGGCTACTATAACCGCTATCTGAAGTTCATCACGCTGGACGATCAGGGCCTCATGACTCAGTATCATGAATACCTGAATCCCGTCAATAAAATGAACTCCATCAATAAGCAGATCCCCACCTTCCCCTGGCTCTACTGATAAATGATCGACCGCCCCACCGAAGGCCTTGCCTTCGGTGGGGCGGTCTGTTCATAGTCGATGCGGAGTTGAAGCAAGCTGTTGTTGCTATCTTGTTACAGCTTTTGCCCGCAATAGGCACAACAGTCGGTTTTCGTCTTCAGTGCTTCGCAGCTTGCCTCGACGGCGGAGATGCACCGGGGATTATGGCAGTGTTCCGTGGTGGGGCTGATGGCGGCCGCGGCGCGGTCAGGCAGCACAATGCGGCCTGTTATCGGGTCGGGCAGACCCAACAGAGAGAGGATAAGTGCCATACGGACATACACGCCGTTGTGTACCTGGTCGAAGTAGGCGGCGCGGGGGTCGCGATCCACGTCGAGGGTGATCTCGTCAATGCGGGGCAGAGGATGGAGCACCGGCATATCCGCCGGTGCGGCGCGGAGCAGCTCCGCATTCAGCTCATAGGTGCCCTTGAGGCGGAGATATTCCTCCTCATTGAAAAACCGCTCCCGCTGGATGCGGGTCATGTACAGCACGTCCAGCTGAGGCAGCTCCGATTCCAGCCCGGCAGTCTCCCGATAAGGCTGGCCGCTCTTTTGCAGCTGTTCGGCCAGATAGCGGGGGATTTTCAGTTCATCGGGGGAAATGAATACAAATTGATTGCCCGTGAACTGGCTCAGAGCAGCCGCAAGAGAGTGGACGGTGCGGCCGAATTTCAGGTCGCCGCAGAAGCCGATGGTCAGGTGGTCGAGGTGGCCCTTGCGCTGACGGATGGTCATCAGGTCGATGAGGGTCTGGGTGGGGTGGCTGTGGCCGCCGTCTCCGGCGTTGATGACCGGAACCCGGGCGAACATGGACGCCCGCAGGGGCGCACCCTCCATGGGGTGACGCATGGCGATGATGTCGGCATAATTGCTGACAACCCGGGCGGTGTCGCCCACGGTCTCGCCCTTGCTGGCGCTGGAGAGCTGTGCCCCGGCAAAGCCAAGTGTCCGGCCGCCCAGCCGCAGCATGGCCGACTCAAAGGACAGCCGGGTGCGGGTGCTGGGCTCATAAAACAGCGTGGCAAGGATACGCCCCTCCGCCGCGTGAGCATAGGCGGCAGGATCGGCCTCCATTCGGTCGGCCAGATCCAATATGGCCAGTGTTTCCGACAGGGCAAGGTCGGCGGGGTCAATGAGATTTCTCACAGCCATGCTCCTTTCAGCACAAAGCGCTCCCGCTCTGCGCCGGTGGAGACAAACTGGATCTCGTGACCCAGCTGCTGCTCCAAAAACGCGACATAGTCCTTTGCCTGCTGGGGCAGTTCATCCCAGCTCTTGCAGTCGGAAAGATCGCACTGCCAGCCAGGCAGCATAGTGACGATGGGCTCGGCCTGATCGAGGTCGGAGAGCGGGTCAAAATCCGTCCCCTGTACACCGTTCTGAGTATAGCCTACAATGACCGGGATCTCCCTCATGCCGCTGAGTACATCCAGCTTGGTCAGGGCAATTTTATCCGCCCCCTGACAGGCCAGTCCGTAGCGGCTGGCCACGGCGTCGAAGGGCCCGACTCGGCGGGGGCGGCCAGTGGCCGCGCCATACTCGCCGCCCGCCTTGCGTAGCTGCTCGTTCCACTTTTCCGGCATGGCGCGCTCGGCGGCGAAAGGCCCGGCGCCTACGCAGGTGGAATAGGCTTTCAGCACACCCACCACATGGTCAAGGCGGCAGTTCGGGATGCCCGCACCCAGCGGCGCATAGGCCGCCAGTGTGGAGGAACTGGAGGTGAAGGGGAAGATACCGTAGTCGATGTCCCGCATTGCACCCAGCTGTGCCTCCAGCACAATGTTTTTGCCACCGTCATAGGCCGCTTTCAGAAACGCGCCCACGTCGCAGATATAGGGAGTGAACCGCTTTGCCTGGCCTTGGCACCAGCTCAGCAGGGCGTCAAAGGACATGGGCTCCTGATGATAGCAGCCCGCCAATTCCAGGTTTTTGGATTCCAATATCATCTTGAGCCGCTCCTGTGTCCGTGCCTCGTCCAGATGGAGCAGGTCGCCGAGGCGGAGCGTCTTTTTGCGGTATTTGTCGCTGTAGGCGTAGGCAATGCCGCGGCGGGTAGAAC
>OGCO01005141.1_pt1 | contig 13042 bp, 18 predicted proteins | sample 1570171 | NCBI WGS metagenome assembly OGCO01 (sample SAMEA4370583, study PRJEB24528) | human gut metagenome | reverse complement strand
ATAAAGAATTATTACAGGAGGAATCAGATGAGTAAATCAGTATTAGTGATGGAGACGCCAGAAAGAGGGTGCATTTTCTGCCCAATAGGACAAAATGACAGTAATTATAGAATAACGCGTATATATTGTCCGATTGCAGAAGAAACGGCATTTAATGAAGAAGCAGAAACAATCCCTGATTGGTGTCCATTGAAGCCATTACCAGAGAAGAAAAGTACAGCTGCGCCCGTGAGCAATTATGAAGTTCAGAAAAACTTATTTGCCGCTGGTTGGAATGCTTGCATAGATGAGATTACAGGAGGCGAAGTAGATGATTGATCTGGCAAATAAATGCGTATTAGTCAGAACACATGAAGAATATGAAAATATTCTGAAAGCAGCAAAGAGACAAGGATATAGATGGTACGGTGGAAAAGAAGTGTATCCATATCCTTTTGAAGAACAACAGATCCCGGATATATTAAAGTTCTACAGCAATAAAGAACTAATAAGAAATGCCAGCCTTACACCGGGATATGAATTAGCAAAAGCATCAGACGTAATTGAAGATGAGAAGGAGCTCAAGGATGCAGTAAGCCTTGTCAGAACATTCGCTAAATACCCAGTCAGAACAGCATTGACGGACTCATTTATTAAGTCCTTGAAGCTACTTGCAGATACTGTAGAAAGTCAGATGAAAGAGGTGAAGTAGATGAAAATAACTGCAATTGCAAGAGAAGATTTAAGTAATATATATGGTGGCTTAGTTCCGAACGAAATTAAATTAGAACTCAGCGGACAGATCGTACCAGACAGCTATGGTGAACGAATCGGATACTACGATGTAGAAAAAAAATCCTACGTGTCATATTTCAAGAAAGACAAAGAAGAAGGTAATACAGATTGTTTTGATGCCTACAAAAATAGTGGTTGCGTCAAAGAAAAAAGGCATGAAATATATACGGAACGTGATATCAAAGATGTAATTGATTATTATCTTATGTATGATATCAAGGAAAGCAGTAAGAATGAACCGACTGAAATTGAAGATTATATTAGTCGTGGAATCTATATAAATGGATATCATAAATGCAGATATGAGCTTTTGTTTGCAGCTGATGGAATGACCTAAAGAGTAGTTGTTGAATATAAGCCCATTTATATCCCTATGTATGAGTTTATAAAAGGAATGGAAGATGATATATCAGAGATTCTTGAAGATGATTCTTGCGAAGACAATATTTTCTATGGAATTATAAAGAATCATGAAATCATGATGTTTGATGAATTTGCGCGTGGAAACAATGTTGAAATCGAAAATGTAGATGACATTACCGCAATGCTGGCATCTGTTAGGATGCTCAGTTGCGAGTTCGTTGAAAATGGTTCTAAGTGAGGTGAAGTAGATGGCGAGATTAACAGAAAGATATGATATTACACCAGACGGAGAATCAGATGTCTGGGTTAAACAGCACGATTATATTTCAGCGGCGCGAAAGCTTTGCGATTATGAAGACTTAGAAGAACAGGGCTTGTTTGTGAGATTGCCAGATGATTTAAGCAGAATATTGTATCAAATAAATTATAGATGGACAAAATGCACTAAATACGGTGAGAGAAGAAATAAATGTGAAATCTATAGTTGTGAACGTGAATGTGATAGCAGGGAAGAATATTATATAGTCGAAGTTGATTTGCGATATATTCGGATTGGAAATTATTATGATCGTCTTGGCAAATTTTTATTCTTCACCCGTGAAGAAGCAGAGAAGAAGTTGGAGGAGATTCAAAATGACAAGACCTGAGATTACAGCAAAACTATCAGCAATGATCGAAAAGAAAATCAATCCTCACAATGATCCACGTATTTATTGGGCTAAGGAAGTTACATTTGATTATTCGACAGATCATGCGGTCAGAGTGGATTATATGCGGTTCGTGCCGGCAAATAATAGTGTGTCCGGCATAGAAAAAGGTGACTGCTATTGTTATGAGATTAAATCATCGGCTGAAGATTTTCGCTCTGGTCATGGGTTGAATTTTGTTGGCGATTATAACTACCTGGTTATGCCGACAGATGTATGTGCTGCGGTATCCCTTGAAATTCCACATTATGTAGGAATATATGTACCAGAAGCAAATGATCTTACATGCATCAAAAAAGCAAAGCGAAGAAATCGGACAAGGCCTGTGTCTGAAATACTTTTGATGATGTTCCGGTCTGCGAATAGAGATTATAGAAAAACAGTAAAACGGTTGGAGGAGATGAAAAATGGCTTATAAGTATTTAGATAACGCTGTCAAATCCATTGAATATCAGCTGAGCAGTGCATACAGTCATGGATATTCTGACGGGAAAGAAGATGCGCGAATAGAATATTCAAAGCACGGGAAAGTTGTAAAAATGGAAGTGCTGGGCGAAGATGATTATAGCTCTATGCCAGACTACTATAAATCATGGCCCGTAAAAGCATGGTGCAGCTGCGGAAAGCCACTTAACCGACTGGATTATACATTTTGTCCATATTGCGGAGGATTAATTGCGAGGAGAGGTAAGGAAGAATGAGTAATAGTTATTGGAATTATGAAGACGATGAAAATATAATTTGCCATTATTGTGGTGAAGAATACGAACCATCATACGAAGATACGTACATTGGAGGGGAACCGGTTGATTGTTACACAGAAGAAAAGAAAACCTACACTTGTGATAAATGTGGTAAGAAATTCACCATGTATGGATATCAGGCAGGATGGAAATATCAAACAGAAACCATTGACGGAGAAGTGACAGAGGAAGAAGTAGAAGAATTATAGAAAGTTGAGGAGAAAATAAAAAAATGGAAGAAGGATTGTAATTATACAATACGAAGTTCCATGTTGGAGGAATACAGACAAAAGCAATATAACAAAATTTTGGACGAAGGGAAAACGTATCAGTTTATATTTCAGAGACTGCAAACTCGGTATTATCAGAGGAATTATACAAAAACAGCTTACAAAATCATGAATGAAGATAAAATGTTTTGCTGTAGTTATGATTATCTTCTTGATAGATATCGAAAACTGTCAATGATAGAATTGGCTTGTCCACTATCAGAATATGAATCTAAAAATCAGAGAAAGTTAATGACGAAAGAGTTGCGGAGGCAGATTATGATTCGCGATGATTATACCTGCCAGATTTGTGGAAAATATATGCCAGATGAAGTAGGGTTACAGATAGATCATATCATTCCTGTATCCAAAGGAGGAAAAACAATTCCATCAAATTTACAGACACTGTGTTCTAAATGTAATGGTAAAAAAGCAAATAAATTATAACGGTGTGTCCTTGAAGGGATTGCCTTTGTACCATATCGACCGATATGTAAGAGAGACGGGGAAACTTTTTGAGGACGGATCACATATAATTTATGTAAACGGCAACTATAAGGGCGATGATGAAATCGGACATCTTATGCAGGACTTTCATCAGACAGACCCTGATAATATGCATTACAAAGAACTGTCACAGGAAATAAGACATTTCAAAGAAGTAGAGGAAGGGTTCCGGATGTCCGGGTGGACATCCGTTTAGAATCGACCGGAGTGGAACGGAGATCTTGATACCATGTGTGAAGCAGTACAAAAATATGCAAAGGAATGTGTAAATGAAAAGCAGGCGGCAAATGTGAAAAACATTATGGAAGATACTGGATTTACCGTGGAACAAGCATTAGACGAGGCAGATTGGCTTGCAGAAGATAGTAACGAAAGAATGACACATGAAGAAGTGTTTCGCACGCTGAAGAGCAGAGTAACAATTCCTTTTACACTTCATGGAATAGAAGAAAATCTCACCGTAGAATATACGCAAGGTACAGATCCCAGGGAAATTGGCTATGATGCCCTTCAGGGATTTCCGATAGATAAAATATGTTGCACAGGTTATCCGGTAATGCATGGTTACTTTGAACATATGAATGCAACCGGTTATCGGAGATCCTGTGGGTTCATTCAATTCGTGGAAAGAATTGAAAATTATGGGGAAAACAGAGAGCTTTCCGTAGATGTCAGTGATGAAAATCTGGAAAAAGGGAATCCATATTTTGCGTATGGTTATCCGGCAGAAATATTTGATGCTCCCTGTTGTAATTTGGCTGGGTGTAGACACTTGAAATGGACAGCTTATACCTATCTAGTAGATCTGCCCTCTCGAATGAATAGCAATAAACTGAAATTCCTGGGCGGATACTCCTGGGGATATGAAGAGGATGAGAACGGTCCACAGAGATTACTACCGCTAGAGATATTGACGGAAAATGACTGGGAAAAGCATGCAACGGAAAAAGGAATATTAAAGGTGTTCCCAATATAGGGAGGCTGTACTGTTAAGTTATGAAGAATAGATATAAACGAAAATTGATATTCGTTATTGCAATTTTAAGTTTAAGCTTAGTATGCTGTAAAAGTAAAACAGAGCCAATTAATAATATTGCATCATGGACACTGGATGATGGTTGGACAATAAATGGAAAGGATGAAATATGGTATTTTGGATTTTCTAAGAATAAAGTTTTGTTTTGCGCAAAACTGTTGGATGAAAATGCGGAATCAGAATTTGAAACGACAATGAGAACGCTCAAATTAAATAATGATTAAAGTTCAGATACGCATGATACGAATTACGAAGAAGGTTATTTTGACCGGAAAACTTGTTGTTGAAGGAACGTCGTATGTGTTTGAGTTCAAGACATTTGAAGTTAAAATTCCGGTTGATGAGGAATATCCAGATATTTTGGACTATATGGATTCCATAGAGGTTACTGATTATAGTAAGAATAATTTCCCCGAGATTGGCAGTCGGAAAATAGTGACAAAAAATCACTGGAAAAATGACCATATAAAAACAGCAGATCCCGCCAGATCTGCTGTTTTTCTCTGTGTATATGAGCGTGAAAAACACACTTCTATCATAAAATAAAGGATACTTCGTTACTTAGAACTTTTCAGCGAAGCTCTTGTAATACTCGTCAAAAAACTCGTTAACCTTTTCCATAATCTTCTTCATAATATTCACCCTTAACCTTTCCAAGACAAATGAACTGTTGACTTTGTTGTTACGTTTAAGGGGTCAGGCCTGACTTCCTTTTGATGATTATAATTTACCATATTGCGCTTATAATGTGAAATACATATAATAGAAGTATAATAATACCTAATAGGTATGATAAAAACGTATTGCACAAATAGAAAGATTAAGTTGGTTTTTGGAAAAAGCATGGAAGGAGGATGCTGGGAAGATGGAATTGCGGCATATCCGGTATTTCAAGGCAGTGGCGGAGGAGAAAAGTTTCACGAAAGCGGCAGAGCAGCTGGCGATTGCGCAGCCGCCCCTGAGCCGTCAGATTCAGGATCTGGAAGCGGAACTGGGGACGACACTGTTCGTCAGAACCCCTCATAAGGTGACCCTGACAGAAGAAGGGGAACTTTTTTTACAGTATGCGAATCAGATTCTGGATCTGGTGAACCGGTCGGAAGAGGATGTGCGGGAGCGCAAGGAAGGATTGCAGGGAACCTTATATATCGCGTCGGTAGAGGGCTGCGGTCCCAGGCTGTTTGCCGAGTGGATCGCCGGATTTCAGCAGAGACACCCACATGTACAATACAACCTATGGAATGGAAACACGGATGACGTGAATACACGCGTGACGAAGGGGCTGTGTGAAATCGCGATGATCACAGCGCCATATAATACCGAGGAATTCCATGTGCTTCCGGTCTATGAGGAGCCATGGGTGGCGGTGATTCCGAAGGGGCACCCTCTGTATGCGGAGGAAAACGATCCGGTGAAGCCGGCGGAATTATTGCCTTATGACCTGTTGATTCCCTCCAGAGAATCCAGAAAAGGTGAAATCGATAAATGGTTCGAGGGAACGGGGCATGCACCGGTGATCCGGGGGCGCATCGCTCATATGATGAATGCTTATGAGCTGAGTCTGCACGGAGTCGGGATCTCCATTTATCCGGCATCCATTTCTTCCCTGATCCGGGACAAGGATGTCTGTGTGCGGGAAGTGGAGCATCCCGATGCCCATGCGTCCTATGCACTGATCTGGAATAAAAATCATACCCTGTCCCATGTGGCTGAAGAATTTATTGCTTATGTAAAAGAAGAATCCGGACAGCAGGTGTACTATGCCTGAATTAACGCAACCGATACGTCATTCACATTTGTGCCGGTAGCTCCTGCCTTGTCAAAAGAAAGGAAAGCCCTTATACTTGGAAGCAGGAGGAAAATACGATGAACATTACAGTATATCTGGGAGCAAATGAAGGAAATGATCCTTCTCTTAGAAAAGCGGTGCGTGAGCTGGGAACCTGGATCGGTGAAAGCGGTAACCGCCTGGTGTACGGTGGATCCAAATCCGGTCTTATGGGAGAGATCGCGGAGAGCGTATTACAGGCAGGCGGCGAGGTGACCGGCGTGGAACCGCAGTTTTTCATTGATATGGAATACCAGTATGATGCCATTACGGAGCTGATCGTCACGAAGGATATGACAGAACGCAAGACGAAAATGATCGAACTGGGGGATGTATTTATTGCCTTTCCGGGAGGAACCGGCACGCTGGAAGAGATCGCAGAGGTGATGTCCAAGGTGTCTCTGAAGCATTTGACTGCGCCCTGTATCCTCTATAATCTCAATGATTATTATGACGGATTACAGACATTGCTGCGGCATATGACAGAGATGGGGCTGTCCTCCCCGGAGAGACAGGAAGGAATCTATTTTGCAAAGGATCTGTCTGAAATCCGTGAGATTATAAAAAATCAGCGGAGCAATGTAACGATCGCTCCGCCGGAGAATACACAAGGTATGGGAAATCACTTAGGTTAACAGGTTGAAGCCCATTACTACCAGACCCAGGATCACGAGAATCACACCGGTGACACGGTTCAGAGTCTTGGGTGTGGCCTTGTTGGCGAACAGTGCGGCAATCCGGGCCCAGATCAGGGTAAAGATGACGCACAGGATCCATACGGTCCAGTCGGGCATGCCCCCAATGGCAAAATGGGAAACTGCACCGGTCAGAGCGGTAAAAGCCATAATAAAGACGCTGGTTCCCACAGCAGTTTTCAGCTCATAGCCCAGAACAGAAGTCAGGATCAACAGCATCATCATGCCGCCGCCGGCACCGACGAAACCGCAGATAAAGCCGATCAGCATACCGCATACCAGAGACTGAATGGCTCTTTTTTTCGCGGAGACGCCCTGCATGGCTTCTTTGGTGGTCATTACGGGCCGGACGATGAATTTGATACCTAACAGGAAAGTCATGAACACGGAGAAATTCCCCATGGTAGCGGAAGGCACCAGGCTGGATACGTAGCTGCCTACGACGGTGAATACCAGCACACTTCCCATCATGATCAGGCCGTTTTTGACATCAATATTTTTATTTTTCGCATAGGTATAAGCGGATACGGCACTGGCCAGAACGTCCGAGGACAGCGCAATGCCGACGGCCAGATACGGATCCATGCCGAGGAAAGTGATCAGCATGGGACTGATGACGGCAGCAGCGCTCATTCCGGCAAATCCGGTGCCCAGGCCGGCTCCCATGCCGGCGAAAAAAGTGACAAGAATCGTGATTAAAATCTGCATTTATTTATCTCCTTTCAGGATATTGTCCATATTTCTCTCCATGACATGAAGCATGTGGTAAAAGATCTCTTTGCTTGTCTCATCGGTGCCATCTAGCAGAGTATCTTTGAAAATGCTCTGTATCATGCGGCCTTTTTCGATGACATCCTGTGCTTTCTCCGTGCAGAACAGCAGAGTCTTCCGACGGTCATCCGGAGCCTCTCTGCGTTCCAGGTACCCCTCGCACACCAGCTTGTCCACATTGACGGACACCAGATTCGCCTTGATCCGGCGGATCTCCACGACATCACTGGCAGTGTGGTATTCCGGATTATTGCCGAAGAACATGAGAATATCAAAAGCTGTCTGTGGCAGCTTTAACTGCTGGCACAGAGGTTTGCACATGGCGTTGTAAGCCAGATTGAATTTTTGTACGAATTCGATATCAGTATTCATCCGAAGGCCTCCTTACTTAGTATTATACAAAGTGTAATTACTGAAATTACAAAAGTGAATATTTCAAATTTGAAATAATTGCTATATTGCATAGTATTACAGATAGTTTTCGAAGTCAATCATAAGATATTTTATTTCATAAAAAATTTATATTCATTATCCTATCGTAAACATCATTTTGGTATGTTATAATTTATTTGATGCAAGGGTGCATTCAGAGACTGTGGGCATACAGAAGAAAGTGTCGGGAGGAGACATGAGTATCAATACATATGATGAACAGAAATTCTGGGAGGAAATGGATATCCTGTTCCCGGATATTGTAAAAGCCATTACTTCTCTGGCGAAAAAGTCCTACATATCCATAACCAATCTGCGGAACGGCGTGACATGGTGGTCCGAGAAGACGATGGAATATTTTGGTATGCAGGAGAACTATACCATCCGCGGACAAGAAAAATCAAAAAGATCGATTCATCCGGATGATCTGGAGGATTTCCGGAGGGGATTCCAGGAGAGAGTTGCCGGGAAAAATATGGACGAGCCCTGGGAGTACCGGGTGCGTGACGGAAGCACCTACAACCGGATCAGCGCCAGGGCGAAAATGCTGAATGATAAGGATGGAAAGCCTTTTGTGATCGTAATACGATATAACAACTACGGTATTTCCGACGAGGTGGACGCGACCACCGGATTGCATACGGAACCTGCGCTGGACCGGGAAATCAGGGAATTCCTGGAGGAAAGCGGACAGGGGACTCTGCTGAAGATCGGACTGGATCAGTTTAGTCATATCAATGTTATGTACGGTGCCGCTTTTTCGGATAAGATTCTGAACTGTGCGGCACAGGAGCTGTTGCGCCTGTTAAGGGGAAAAGGATATGTATACCGGCTCTCCGGTGCGAAATTTGTGATCAGCTTTAAAAATGTATCCAAAGAGGAACTACAGCAGATATACGATGAGATCGTAGAAGCTTTTGAAAATACAGAGGTAGAGGGGAAAAAGATCCCTCTGAAGGTATCTGCCGGCGCAATATTTATGGAACCTTATATGAAGGAGACGAACGCGGTCCGCAGCCGTCTGACTTATGCGTTGAACCATTCCCGGCTTGAGCATCACGGAGAGCTGGTGATTTTTAATGATGAGGTCTGTGGCAGTGACGAGAACCAGTTTGAACTGATCGGTGTGATCCATCAGTGTGCTACGCATAACTTTGAAGGCTTCCGGATGTTCTATCAGCCGATTGCCGATACGAAGACCGGCAAGATCCGGGGAATGGAAGCGCTGCTCCGATGGGAACTGGAGCCTTACGGGATGGTGTCCCCCGGTGTGTTCATGGAGTGGCTGGAACAGGATCCCTGTATTTTTGATCTGGGGAACTGGATCCTTCGGACAGCACTTACGGATGTACAGAAGCTGCGCGAGGAGACGGAAGGCTTTTTCGTCAATGTCAATGTGGCGGCGGCACAGCTGGAGCGCAGAGAGTTCCGCAGTGCTGTTATGAATATTTTAAAAGAGACCGGTGCGAAGCCGGAGGAGCTTTGCCTCGAATTGACAGAACGATGCAGAGATCTGGATATTCATTTCCTGCGCGGAGAGGTAGAATTTTTCCATTCCCAGGGGATCAAGATCGCACTGGATGACTTTGGAACGGGCAACAGTTCCTTAAGTCTGGCGCTGGAGCTTCCTTTTGACGAACTGAAGGTAGATATGAGCTTCATCCGTGATATTAAGCAAAAACCTCAGAATCAGGCCATGGTGCAGTCTATCGTGGATTATGCCAGGAGGACAAACACCGAAACCTGTATTGAGGGTATTGAGGATAAGGAAGTCAGCGACTATATCGAGAAATTTGGATCTACCTGGCAGCAGGGATATTACTATTCCAAACCGGTACCCATCGAACAGTTTGAGGAAGTGCTGCGCGAGAAAGCAACCGAAAAAGAATAAGTAGTTATTCTCGAAGGGCATTGGGTGCTACACCGTATTTTTTCTTAAATGCACGGCGGAAGCTGGTCAGATTGTTGTAACCGACCGCCACGTATAAATCTGTTATTTTAATATTCGTTGTTTCCAGCAGATGTTTTGCCTGCGTCATGCGGACCTGTTCCAGATACGTAGAGAAGTTTACCCCTACTGTTTTTTTGAAAAGGAAGGAAAAGTAACTCTCGGAGATGTGGAACAGGTCCGATATTCTGCTTAAACATAAGGATGGATCCCCATAATTCTCATCAATATAAGCCTGAATGCGCACAATCAGCTGGTTGTCGTTTTCCGGTTGCTTGTTTTTTTCACATAATTCCAGAGCAATCTGCTCGTAATTTTTCAGGGTAGAATCTTCGGACAGACCGGCTAAGCTTGAGTCATCATAGGAAATGTCGTTATCCCTGATTACTTTCAATAACGTAATTTCTATATTTTCTAAAAGCCATTTCACTTGTCTGGAATTAAGTTTTCGTTTCTTAAAATTTTCGTCCTTTATAAAATTAAAAATTGTTTTTGTCTGTTTGAAGTTACCGGATTTTACAAAATTATATAGCTGATCCGCAACCTCATTAGGATAAAAGAAGGAATCCTGAAATTCCAAAATCTCACGATACAGACACAGGTACACTGGGCTGGAGATACGTTTTACAGCCTCTTTGGATTGGCGATACGATTTCCAGACGGAGGAGATGGTGTCGGTTGTACAGCCTAATCCACCATAAATCCAGATATTGTATTCTTGCAATAGTGTAGTATGAACATGTGAAAATAAATCTTCGACCTTGTCCAGTTCTTCCCTGTCATATAATAAAATAGTATAAACACTATTTCGGGAACTCTGCATGATATAGGAATGTATAAAATAACTGGAAAGGATATCGGAAATAACATCCGCATAATCAGGGGAGAGGATGTTGATCATTCCCTGAGGGTCATTATTTAGCTCCAAAGTATCCAGGTAGACATTACAGTATAAGATAGCAAAGGAATTGGCATTAGCGGAAATGGAAAGATAATTTTGGGCATACGCAGCTTCTTCCTCACTCAGAATCGTACCATGAATCAATTGATCAAAATAATAATTGCGGAGGGTGATCTTTTGGGACTCATTTAACCGCATGAGCTCTTCGTGGTTGAAATTCACTTCCCGCAGGCGATATTCCATTGCTTCATAGGGTTTATAATTGGCCTTGGACAACAGAACAATAATCAAAAAGCTTCCTACGACACCGAGAAAGATAACGAATAGAGACAGTAACTGCAGTCCGTTTCCCGGTGCTTTCAGGTAGGACGTGGGAACAATCAGATAATAGTTCAGATTCGGTGTCTGTGCGGAGGTATAGAGTACTGTGACGGGAGCACCCTGAAATACTGTGCTGGAATATCCCCGTTCGGAATAATCTAACGAGGAAAGCAGAGAAACATCTATTTTTTTTAACAGCGCTTCATTGTTACTGAAAGTAAGCATAGTGTCACTGCTGCTATCCTGGATGATGAGACAGCCATTCTTCATCAGATCGACAGAATCCACCATTTGCTGCATATAATCAGCATTCAGCTCAAAAATGATGTCAGCATTGATATTTTTGAAGGTATAATTCTGCAGAGAGACAGCATAACAATAGTTTTTTCTGTGTGGTGTATATTCGGTCGCAAAATGGTCAAGAGAAAGAAAATGGTTATAATTGTCTGAGGATTCCAGAGTCTCCTTCCATTCCTCATATTTTGAGGGATCCAGCATTTGATTGTTTTTATAAAAGGAATAGAGATTCTCAAAATCATTATAGCTGATTATGTAGTCTGTATGACGCAGATGGATATAATAGGTCTGAATTGGCTGGAGTGAATAGTCAGAATACATATCTACCAGAGCCTGTTTGGTAATATAGGCATTATAATAAAACGCTCGTTCCCCCTGATCGGCTTCCGCCAGGCGGGAAAGGCTGGAATTATTTGCCATTCGCTTGGAAATCAGATAAATATTCGCATAGCAGTTGCTGTATTGCTCGGATACATTTTTAAGAGAAAGCATATTTTCATTCAATAGTTCCTGCTTTGCATTATGCGAAAGAATAAAATGGAAAACAATTCCCAGAATGAGCACAATGACCAAGAGCAGACTGTAGGATGTTATCAATTTTATGAAGTATTTATTTTTTCTGGAATTCATAACAAAAACCCTCCTGAGAGATATTATTATAGTATCATAATAGGTGAAAAAGGCAATGAAATGGAATGTAATAAAATAAAATGTGTATCATTGACATAAAAAATGAGCCTCTAATAACAAAAAATATATACACTAAATCTTGAAATATGTGACTTTAAATTGTGCAAAATGACAGATATAATGAAAGCACATTGATACTTCCGGCGCCGAAGTGACAATAATCAACAAATCAAGCAGCAAAGAAACAAAACAAAATAAGAAACAAGAAACAACAGAGAAGATAACAGAATATGGACGGAGGTTATTTATGGTAAAGAAAAAGTTATTATCAGTCGCACTGGTTGCGGTTACCGTATGTTCCATGATATTTACAGGGTGTGGGAGCTCTGCGGAAAATACGGGAAATGATACAGGAAAGACAGATAGCGATGCACAGGCAGGAAATACTGCCGGGGATGTTGCAGATGTTGCAGATGATGTAGAGAAACCGGAAAAGATTACGATTATGGTAGACGGAACTTTCCAGGCGACATTGGCAGACGGTCAGGAAGAATGGGTCAATAAATGGGAAGAACTGACAGGAATCGAACTGGAAGTCATCCAACCGGATCACAATGCCTACTATGATGTGTTGGGACAGACCTTTGCCAGCGGACCGGAGAACTGGCCAGATGTCGTTATCCTTGGATCTTCCTATTATTCCGGATATGCGGGAGAGGGAGCTCTCTGGGATATGACGGATGCCTGGAACAATTCAGAGCTGAAGAAGAATCCCAACACGGATGTGAGTGTCGTAGAAGGCAATATGTTGGATGGACAT
>OGCO01005117.1_pt1 | contig 13083 bp, 14 predicted proteins | sample 1570171 | NCBI WGS metagenome assembly OGCO01 (sample SAMEA4370583, study PRJEB24528) | human gut metagenome | reverse complement strand
TATGCGCCAGCGCGTCATGATCGCCATGGCGCTGGCCTGCAACCCCAAGGTCATCATCGCCGATGAGCCTACCACCGCACTGGACGTGACCATTCAGGCGCAGATCCTCGATCTGCTGCGCCACCTGAAGGACAAGATCAATTCCTCCATCATGCTCATCACCCACGATCTGGGCGTGATCGCCGAGATGGCCGACTATGTAGTTGTTATGTATGCCGGCCGCGTAGTGGAAAAGGGCACGGCACAGGAGATCTTTGAAAATCCGTGTCATCCCTACACCATCGGCCTGATGGCCTCCAAGCCCGTGGTGGGCAAGCAGGTGGACGAGCTTTACTCCATCCCCGGCAAGGTGCCCAACCCCATCAACATGCCCAACTACTGCTATTTCAAAGACCGCTGCGAAATGTGCGTGGAGGGCTGCGAGGGTGCCTATCCCCACGAGATCAGCATCTCCCCGACCCACAAGGTGAGCTGCTATCGCTACTACGAGAACAACAACGGAAAGGCGGGTGAGTGATATGCCGTTCTGGAAACCGGGTAAAAACGACGATCAGGTGCTGGAAGAGGCCAGATTGACTGCGGAGCAGCACATGGAGGACTACCCCCGCGACGCTGTGGAGGGCCGCACGGACGCCGGTAGTACCGTGGATTTCGCTGAAGTGGCCGAGGAGGCTAAGGAGGCCGAGACGTCTGCTAAAGCGTCCGACCTGACTGTGGACAATCATTTCACCCCCGTGGAGTATGATCCCCAGTATATCCTGATGGTCAACCATCTGAAGAAGTATTTCCCCATCAAGGGCGGCATGGTCTCCCGCGTGGTGGGTCAGGTCAAGGCCGTGGACGGCGTCACCTTCAATCTGAAGCGCGGCACCACCATGGGTCTGGTGGGCGAGTCCGGCTGCGGCAAGACCACCACCGGCCGCACCATCCTGCGCCTGAGCGGCGAAAAGACTGGCGGCCAGGTGCTGTTCAACGGCCGGGAGGTCTATGACCTCAGCAAAAAGGAACTGCGGGAACTGCGCACGAAGATGCAGATCATCTTCCAGGATCCCTTCTCCAGCCTGTCTCCCCGTATGCCGGTCGGCGAGATCATCGGCGAGGCCGTCCGCGAGCACGGTCTGGTGCCCAAGGAAGAGTTTGACGACTATATCGACCGGATCATGGACGAGTGCGGCTTGCAGCCCTTCCACAAGGACCGTTATCCCCACGAGTTTTCCGGCGGTCAGCGCCAGCGCATCTGCATTGCCCGTGCTCTGGCTTTGAATCCCGAGTTCGTCGTCTGCGACGAGCCGGTGTCCGCACTGGACGTGTCCATTCAGGCGCAGATCATCAATCTGCTGCGCAAGCTCCAGAAGGAGCGCAACCTGACCTATCTGTTCATCTCCCATGACCTCTCCGTGGTTGAGCATATTTCCGACACCGTGGGCGTCATGTATCTGGGCAATCTGGTGGAGTATGGCGCGACGGAGGACATCTTCAAGCACCCCCTGCACCCCTATACCGAGGCGCTGTTCTCCGCCATTCCGATCCCGGATCCCAAGGCGAAGATGAATCGGATTGTGCTGGAGGGTTCTATCCCGTCCCCGGCTAATCCGCCCTCCGGCTGTAAGTTCCACACCCGCTGCGCCCACTGCACCCAGCGGTGCAAGGAGGAGACTCCCCGCCAGATCGAGGTCGAACCCGGCCACTATGTGGTCTGCCACCTCTATGACAAGTGATGGCGCGCCGACGCAGAGAGTATGAGGACGACGACGGCCGCACCATCGCCGATATGAGCGACGTCTCCCGTCCCAGCCTTATGGGGCGCCGCGCCCCTGAGCGGCCGGAGGATTCCCTCAGCCGTGAGCGCTCCGGTGGAAGTGACGACTATATTCCACCGGAAGACCGGAAATGGTATGTGCTGGGTGCGCTGAAGGCGGCCCTGCTCATTGCGCTGGCCTTTATCGTCGGCCTTGGAATCGTCATTTTCGTCCTGTTGAAACTATGGGGCGCATGAAGCGATAAAAAAGAAAGAGCTGAAGCGAATTGCTTCAGCTCTTTTTGTTTACAGCCGATAGTTGCGGTTTAATGAGCGGCCAGTTCCTTGCCAATGAGGCGCCCCAGCGTCATGGCGGAGCCGATGTAGCTGCCGCCGCAGGGGGTCGGATAGAAGACGGAGAAGCGTCCGCCCAGAGTGTTTCCGGCGGCGTAGAGCCCGGGGATGAGGTCCAGATCGGCGTCCAGCACGTTCATATTTTCATCCGTGTAGAGACCGCCCAGATCGTTCAGATAGGGGACACGCTTTGTCCAATCCCGCTTGGGCAGCTTGGTGACACAGCCGTAGAAGGGCGCTTTGCGGACGGGAAGCAGGGTGATGGGATCCTTGCCGAAGTCCTCGTCATGCTTCCGGTCGCACATGGCGTTGTAGCGTTCCACCGACGCCAGCCAGTTTTCCTTGGCCTTTCCGGTCATACCCAGCAGATCAGCCAGCTCCTCCAGCGTGTCGGCGGCGTACATGGTGAGCTGCTCCCGCTCGGAGAAGGAGCAGCTGCGCACGCCGTAGCCCTCTTTCCCGGTGCCGGGGACGTGGGCCATATCCTCCACCACCTGCTCAATATACTCAGGGCGGCCAAAGTCGGGGCAGCCGTGGTGCACGGGGGCCAGACGCACCTGTTCCAGCCAGTTGGCGTCAGTGACCATCGTGATAAAATCACCCGGCTGATTTTCCATAGCGGCGGGAAGTGCATAGGCCACGCTCTCGTTGACAAAGCGATTCCCCTTGGCATTCAGCAGCAGAAAGGCGGTCTGGCCAAAGGCTCGTGCGCCGTCGCCGGAGGTGCGGATCTGCACCGGGGGCATGGGTGTATTGTCCAGATGTCCGCCAGCCCAGATGCCGGCCTTCAGGCCGGTGCTGTCAAAGTTGCCGGTGCAGAGAACGGCACCCTTTGCGGCGCGGAAGCAAACCAGTTTGCCGCTGGTATTTTTCACAATGGCACCGTCCACTTGGCCCTCGTCAGAACGGGTCAGCTTGACCAGTGTGTGGCCAAAGTACCACTGGGCACCCAGCTCCTGTGTGCGGCGCAGCACGATGGCGCAGATATCCTTCAGCCGGGAGAACTTGCCTACAGGGTAGTTGACGTCCCGGGTGGTGACCACCTTTCCGCGAAACTGGATGGTGGAAGCCCAGGTGCGGTAGCCGCCCCGGACAATCGGATAGGAGGGATTGCCATAGGCCTGATGAATGTTGTACTGATCCGGGTCGAGAATGTTGCTGTCAGCGGGGATCAGCGACAGCAGATGGTCCAGCATTTCGCCGGAATTGCGCACAAACCGGGCCATCACCTTGTGATTGGTGCGGAACGCGCCGCAGCGGTCATATTCATCTATGATGTCATCCAGATCATAGCTGCCGAAGCCCAGCTTTGTCAGAAACTCCGAGTTGAAAGAGGCGACCTGCTCACCCAGCCAGGTCATGCGCTCCTCGGGCTTGGATTCGATCACGGCCACCCGGGCGCCGCCCTCGGCGGCAGCCAGCGCACACTGGAGCCCGGCGTGTCCGCCGCCCAGCACCAGTACATCGGTGTCAAATTCGGCGATAATATCCGCCTCGGGGACCTCCGGCTCCGGGCCTGGGAAGTTCAATGCGCTTTCAGAAGCGCCATAGAGATCCTTTGCGCCCTCCGGGAGGACGAGTTTTCCTTCAACTTTTGCCATATTGGGCTCCTCCTGTCTCGATTTGAAGATACGAATACAAATGATGCAGATATTGTAGCATAGTTTCGGCTGGATATGGGTAGACGGAGCGTACAAATTTGGATGGCGTTATTTGTGGGGAACGGACAAATTCCAGATTTTGCGGTTTTCCTTTTTTCTGTATCTGTGCTATACTAGAACATATGAACGAGTGAAAAGGAGGCGCGGACGGATGGAGCGCGTGTATATTGCCATTGACCTCAAATCATTCTACGCCTCGGTGGAATGCGTGGAGCGTGGGTTGGATCCCATGACGACCCATCTGGTGGTGGCGGATCGGAGCCGAACGGAAAAGACCATTTGCCTGGCCGTGTCCCCATCGCTGAAGGCTTACGGTCTGCCTGGCCGCGCCCGGCTCTTTGAAGTGGTGCAGAAGGTGGAAGAGATCAATGCCCTGCGCCGTGCAAAGGCGCCTGGCCGAACCTTCACCGGCGCGTCTGCCGATGAGCCGGAGCTTCGGGCGCGTCCGGATCTGGCACTGGGCTATGTGACCGCACCGCCCCAGATGGCCCACTATATGGACGTCAGCACGAAGATCTATCAGATCTATCTTCGCCATATTGCCCCGGAGGATATTCATGTCTATTCCATCGATGAGGTGTTCATTGACGCCACAGGCTATCTGGCCGCCAGTGGCCTGACCGCCCGGGAGCTGGCCATGAAGCTCATTTTGGAGGTTTTAAATGAGACCGGCATTACAGCCACCGCCGGGATCGGCACGAATCTCTATCTCTGTAAAGTGGCCATGGACATCGGAGCCAAACACATTCAACCGGATGAAAACGGCGTGCGCATCGCCGAACTGGACGAGATGAGCTACCGCCGCACCCTCTGGGCGCACCGGCCGCTGACTGATTTCTGGCGCGTAGGCCGAGGCTACGCAAAAAAGCTGGAGACCCACGGACTTTATACCATGGGGGATATAGCCCGCTGTTCCGTTGGGAAGTCTACGGAGTTTTACAATGAGGAGCTGCTCTATCGGCTTTTCGGGGTCAACGCACAGCTGCTCATCGACCACGCCTGGGGCTGGGAGAACTGCACCATGGCGGACATCAAGGCCTACCGCCCGGCGTCCAACAGCCTCGGCTCCGGGCAGGTGCTCCAGTGTCCCTATGAGAGCGAAAAGGCCAAGCTGGTGCTCCGGGAGATGGCGGATCAGCTGGCGCTGGATCTGCTGGAGAAGCGATGTGTCACCGATCAGCTGGTACTCACGGTGGGCTACGACATTGACAACCTGACCCAGCCAGAGCTTCGCGCTCAGTACCATGGTCCGGTCAGCATCGACCGCTATGGCCGCCGGGTGCCCAAGAGCGCCCACGGCACGGTCTATTTGCCCCGGCCCGGATCTTCCGCCCGTCAGCTCATCGCGGCGGCGCTGGAGCTCTATGAGCGGCAGGTGGACGAGCGGCTGCTGGTGCGGCGGCTCTATCTGACGGCCTGTCATGTGATCCCGGAGGCTGAGGCGGCCAAAGAAGCCCAGTGGGGCCAGCTGGATCTGTTCTCCGACCAGAATGCCGCTCAGAGCGAACAGGAGGCCCTTGAGCGGGAGCGCAGGATCCAGGAGACCCTGCTTACCATCAAGAAGAAGTTCGGTAAAAACGCCGTTTTAAAGGGCCTGGATCTGGAGAAGGGGGCTACGGCCCGGATGCGCAACGACCAGATCGGCGGCCACAAGGCGTGAGGGGGAGCGCAGTTATGGGAAACTATGATGACATCATAGATATGCCTCACCACGTCTCTGAGACGCACCCGCCCATGTCCCGGGCTGACCGGGCGGCGCAGTTTTCCCCCTTTGCCGCTCTCACCGGCTATGACGCGGCAGTGCGGGAGACCGCCCGGGTGACCGAGCGGCGCATCGAACTGGACGAGGGAGTCAAGGCGGAGCTGAACGCACGGCTCAATTGCATTCTGAAGCATCTGTCGGAACATCCGCAGGTCAGCATCACCTACTTTATGCCGGACGAAAAGAAAAGCGGCGGCGCTTACCGTACCGTCACCGGCGCCGTCCGAAAGCTTGACGGCTTTGCCAAAACCCTCACCCTCGTCGACGGGACAGTTGTTCCCATGGAGGAGATGGTCCATGTGGAGGGAAACCTCTTTGAGTAAAAAAGCCCCTGTGCCACAAAAAAGCGGCACAGGGGCTGAACTTTAATATAGGACTTTTTTTCCATCCAGCACCGCACTCTGGAGCGCGTTGCCATGGTAGACCAGCTTGAGGGAGAAGAAGGGCACCCGCTCGTCCAGCAGACGCAGAAAGATCTTGTCCCCCTGCCAGATGTTTTTGGTGAGCAGCTCGTCCTTGCCGATCCACTCCAGCACGCCCTCGTCGCACTCCTTGAGCACGCCCTCAAAACGGTCGCTCCAGAAGAGGTGCATATACTCGGTGCCCCACTCGTCGGAGACGAAGGTGACGATGCCCCGGTACTCCCAGTCCAGCATGGTGAGGCCGGTCTCCTCCCGGACTTCCCGCAGGGCGCACTCCTCCGGGCTCTCGCCGGCTTCAAACTTGCCGCCGGGGCCGACCCACTTATCCTGGTTTTCGTCATTGACCTTCTTTACCCGGTGGAGCATCAGGTACTTTCCATCCCGCTCCAGGTGGCACAGCGTGGTGTTGCGTCCGTTTGTCATAGAAAACTCCTTTGGTACAACAAAGACCGGCCCTTACGCCAGGCCGGTCTGTTTTTTGCGTGTTCTGGCTTTTGAGGGGCTGGCCTTCGCCGCTTCTGCCGCCCGCTCCTCGTCGGTCTTGAGGTAGTCCATCAGCGCATCCAGTCCGATGCCCTGCTTGGCGCTGACATAGAAGATCTTCTCACACCCCGCCAGCCGCAGCCAGCGCTCAGCCCGTTCCGGGTCGCCGTCTGGGCGGTCGATCTGGGTGACGATGCCGATGGTCTCCCGGTTGGTGGAGGTTGTGATGCCGGGGGAGTAGGTGGAAAATTCCTCAATGGAGGAGATGAGCAGACCCACCACATCCGCCTCATAGGCGTACAGCGCCAGCGCCCGCCCCAGGTGCTTGCTCTCGCAGTATTCGCCCGGAGTGTCGATGATGGCGTCGCCGTATTTGATGTACTGGGTCTTGTCGTAGTGGATGCCCTCGCCCCGGAGCGCCTGCTTCAGCGTTGTTTTGCCGCTGCCGCTGCGGCCCATGAAGATGATCTTCCGCATGGCAGCGTCAGGTCTTTGTAATGGGGCAGACGGTGCAGCCCAGGGTATTCTGACAGTAGCGGGTGAGATCCTCCATGGCCTGCTCCACCTGAGCGACCAGACCGGTGAAGATCAGCGTGCCGCTGAAACGATCCACAAAGCTCAGATCCACGCCGGAGGATTTGATGGCGATGTCGGCGCAGATGATGCTGGTCTCGCTGGGGGTGACAGTGACGATACCGATGGCGGCCTTGCTGTAATCCAGCTTGGGATCCAGACCCAGCTTGCGGTAGATCACCGGGTCGGGGTTTGCGATGATATGGGCCAGCGTGATCTGTTTGCCGGGCACAGTCTCCTGCACCAGACGCATATTGTTCTGAAAGCCGGTGGCGGTCATATCTGCCATGGCGCTTCACCTCCACAGTTATTTACGATTTTATTCTACTCCGCTCGGCGTGGAAAAGCAAGTGGGAAACGGAAAAAAGCGGACATTTTGCGTCATCTTGCCGCCTTGTGAAATTTGCGCCAGTAGACAAGAAGGGAGCCCAGCGACAGGGCGAGCCGAAGGCCGAGGGCCAGCAGGAACTGGGGCGAGCCGGGGGTGTGGATGGACTGACCGATGCACACTTCCAGCACGATGAGCGGCAGAAAGCCCAGCATGCCGCCGCCCAGATAGGGCCAGAAGTCCGCGCCGGTGGCTCCCATATAGAGGCTGACCACATCACAGGGGAGCAGACCCATGATGCGGAGGGTGAAGGTGAAGAAAAAAACGTTGCCGCTCTGAATGTCCTGCAAATGCTGGGCCTTCGGATAGCGCACCAGCAGCTTGTCCACCGATGTGCGGCCCTGCCAGCGCCCCATCCAGTACATGACCACGGTGCCCAGCCCCAGCCCGATGGTCACCACCAGCAGGGCGGCGGGGAGGGGGAAGAGCAGGCCGCTGGCAATGCACAGCACTGTGACCGGAAAAAAGATGGACAGGCTTTTGCAGAGAAAGAACAGGATCATCACCAGTGCCGCCATGATCGGGCTTTCCGGCGTGTAGGCCAGTAGTTCCTCCGCCGTGATGCCGCCGCCGGTCAGGATGCGGTGGGCGATCAGCAGACCCATGAGCAGAAGCGGGATGCAGGCGGAGACAATATGGATCATGCGGATGATTTTTTCCTTCATGGCAAATGCGTCCTTTTAAAATTTGATGGTTTCTATTATAATAGGGACAACGAAAATTTCAAGTCAGGAAAGCGGGGATGAATCATGGGAATCGCAGTCATTACCGGGGCCTCCAGCGGATTGGGGGCGGAGTTTGCGCGCCAGCTGCTGGGGCGGAAGGAACTGGACGAGATCTGGCTCATCGCCCGTCGGCGGGAGAAAATGGATGAACTCTGCGCCGCGCTGGCGGATCGGGCGGGAACGTGCCGCCTGCGGGTTTTGCCCATGGATCTGACGGAGGAGTCTGCACTTGCGGAGTACAGCGACCTGCTGGAGCGGGAGCGGCCGCAGGTCCGGTGGCTCATCAACGCCGCCGGGTTCGGCAAGATGGGCACCAATGAGGAGATCGGCCTGGAGGCACTGGACAAGATGGTGCTGCTCAACTGCAAGGCCGCCATGGATATGACCCAGCGCACCATGCCCTATCTGGTGCGGGGCAGCCATGTGCTGGAGATCTGCTCCACCGCCGCATTTCAGCCGCTGGGCGGGCTGGGGGTCTATGCCGCCAGCAAGTCCTTCCTGCTCAGTTACAGCCGTTCGCTTCATTATGAGGTGCGGGGGAAGGGGATCGTTGTCACCGCTGTTTGCCCCTATTGGATCAAGGACACGGAGTTTATTCCGGTGGCCCGGGAGACGAAGGATAGCGCCGCCGTGCGGCATTTTCCCTTTGCTTCCAAGTGCCGTCATGTGACGGCCTGGGCACTGAACGACGCCATGCTGGGCTTCAGCGTATCCACCCCCGGGCCGGTGTGCTCCATCCACCGCCTGGTGGCAAAGTTCATTCCACGGGATCTTATGATGCTGGGGTGGGCCGGCCTTCGGCGGCTGTGAGGCGGTTGCAATTTTGCCTGAAATCGGATACAATAAAGTTTAACTGCAAGGCTGCGGCACAGAGGGGCAGATGACCGGCTGTGAGTGCCGCAGCCCGGTTCAATAAGCTCGATTTTTGGAGTTGATTCGATGAAAATATCCACCAAGGGTCGCTACGCCCTGCGCCTGCTGCTGGACATTGCGCTCCAGGGCGAGGGGGCGGTGGTCTCGCTCAAGGAGATCTCCGGCCGCCAGGGTATCAGCGTGAAATATCTGGAGCAGATCGTGCTCAAGCTCAACAAGGCCAACTGCCTGAAGAGCATCCGGGGTGTGCAGGGGGGCTATATGCTCACGAAGACGCCGGCGGAATACCGGGTCGGCGATGTGCTCCGGGCCGTGGAGGGCAGTCTGGCCCCCATCACCTGTTTGCAGAGCGAGATCAATAACTGCGAGCGCTGCGATCAGTGCGCTACCCTCTGGTTCTGGGAGGGCATGGACAAGGCCATCAACGACTATGTGGATCAGTATACCTTACAGGATTTTGTGGACCATATGAAGCTCTGAGTGCCGTGCTCCGGCGCGGCACATTTCTTTTAGCTAAAATCCTAGTGAAACGATAGCGTTTGTTGGGAGGATACTATGAACGTCTATTTTGACCACGCGGCGACCACATCCACCAGTGCCGCCGCCCGGGCAGCGGCACTGCGCGCCATGGAGGAGTGCTGGGGCAATCCATCCAGTCTGCACGCCGCCGGACGGCGGGCGGCTCAGCGCCTGGACGAGGCGCGCCAGAGCGTGGCACGCTGTCTGGCGGCTTCCCCGGCGGAGCTTTACTTTACCTCCGGCGGCACGGAGGCGGACAACTGGGCCATCACCCAGTGCGCCCGCATGGGGGCGCAGGCGGGAAAGTGCCATCTCATCACGTCGGCCTTTGAGCACCACGCCGTCCTGCACACCATGGAGCGGCTGGAGCAGGGGGGATTTGAGGTGACCTATCTCCCTGTGCATGAGGACGGCCTCGTGCGCGTGGAGGAGCTGGAGCGAGCCATCCGGCCGGACACTGCGCTGGTGAGCATCATGTATGCCAATAACGAGATCGGCACGATCCAGCCGGTCGCCGAACTGGGGGCGGTGTGCCGGGTGCACGGGGTACTCTTCCATACGGACGCGGTGCAGGCGGCAGGGCATCTGCCCATTGACGTCAGGGCGCAGAACATCGACCTGCTCAGCCTGTCCGGCCATAAGTTCCATGCCCCGAAGGGGGTGGGCGCGCTCTACTGCCGCCGGGGGGTGAAGCTGGGACGCTTCATCGAGGGTGGCGGACAGGAGCGGGGCAAGCGGGCCGGGACGGAAAATCTGCCCGGCATCTGCGGCATGGCCGCCGCACTGGAGGAGGCGGTCGACCATATGGCAGAGAATGCCGGAACGGCAGCTCGGCTGCGGGACACGCTGATTCAGGGAGTACTGGAGCGGATCCCCGGGGCGCGGCTGAACGGCGATCGGATCCGACGCCTGCCCGGAAATGCCAATTTTTGCTTTGATGGGATTGAAGGGGAGTCGCTGCTGCTGCGGCTGGATATGGCGGGTATCTGCGCCTCTTCCGGCTCCGCCTGCACCTCGGGCAGTCTGAGCGCCAGCCACGTTCTGCTGGCTCTGGGGCTGGATAAGCAGACCGCCCTCGGTTCACTGCGCCTGACGCTTGACGCGGAGAATACCATGGACGAGGTAAAATATGTGCTGGAGACTCTGCCCGGAATTGTCTCCTCTTTACGGGAGATGTGCACCGGCTGGTGAGATTATTTTGCACACAGATCCTTCCAAAACCGAATCATTGCAAAGGGTTGCGGACTCTGCTATAATCAAAAAAGAGAGCTTTATTGATTTGCAGAGGAATGGAAGAGGGCATCTCATGACGAATTTGACGAAGCGTGCGCTGGCGGATTCGCTGAAAAAACTGCTCAGCCGGCGGCCGATGGATCGGATCACTGTGCAGGATGTGACGGATGACGCCGCCGTAAGCCGCAAGACCTTTTATTACCACTTTCACGACATCTATGACCTGATGGAGTGGCTCGTGGTGGATGAGTGCAGTCATTTTGGCAGTCCGGCGAACGGCTCCGTGGACTGGATCCGCGAGGTGGCGGACGTACTGAACTATGCCCGGGAGAACCGGGGCTGGGTGCTGAACGTCTATCAGTCCGTGGAGCGGGAACAGTTGGAGCGGATCTTGCACAAGATCGTCGGCCCCTATGTGGAGAACGGCTTCGATCAGGCGGTGAATGGCCGTCCCGTGGTGGAGGAGGATCGGAAATTCGCGCTGGCCATCTACACCCACGGCATTACCGGTATCTTTCTGGACTGGGTGAGCGCGGGAATGCGGAGCGATACCGTATTTTTGGAGGACAATCTGGCGCACCTCTTTCAGAACAGTCTGGCGGGGATCGCCGAGCGGTGCGTGGCGCAGCAGGCTGGCGCAAACAATTGAATTTTACCCAAAACAGGCGGAGTGTCCCGATTTGGAACACTCCGCTTTTTTTGCCTATTCTTTTTTTGACAGAAGGCTTGTATAGTGTGAAGCAACAAAGAAAAGGTGCGTGTCAGGCGTACCGAGCGAAGGAGAATGCATTATGAGTATCAAGAATTCGGTTTCTGCGTTTGCGATCCATCGTGCGCTGGGTTATCTGGAGAAGGACCCGGAGGCCAATCTGCCCAAGCTGATGGCCATGATCGACAAGTTTGCCGGTGACGACCCCAACAGCTTTCCAAAGCAGAGAGAGGTGATCCGCAAGGTCATCAATGACCCGACGGATAACTGGTACAAGTACATTATGAACGTGGTCAAAAATGTGGATAACGACGTGCTCAAGACTGTGTTCACCAACTTCATCGTCAATGGCAACCTGATCGGCTGGAAGCGCCAGGAGGAGATTCGCCAGAAGTACAACTGCAATGCGCCCTGGGCCATTCTGCTGGATCCCACTTCTGCCTGCAACCTGCACTGCACCGGCTGCTGGGCCGCTGAGTATGGCAATAAGCTGAACCTGACCTTTGATGAGATCGACAACATTATCGAGCAGGGCAAGGAACTTGGCGTTTATATTTATATCTACACCGGCGGCGAGCCCCTGGTGCGCAAGGATGACCTGATCGCCCTGTGCAACAAGCACAACGACTGCATCTTCCTGTGTTTTACCAACTCCACGCTGATCGACGAGAAGTTTGCCGACGATATGCTCCGGGTCAAGAACTTTATCCCCGCCATCTCGCTGGAGGGCTTTGAGGAGGCCACCGATGGCCGTCGCGGCAGCGGCGTCTATGACAAGGTGCTGCACGCCATGTCCCTGTTGAAGGAGCGCCATCTGCCCTTTGGTATCTCTGCCTGCTATACCAGCGCCAATATGGACTCCATCACCAGCGAAGCCTTCATCGACAAGCTGATCGACTGGGGGGCTTACTTTATCTGGTACTTCCACTATATGCCCGTGGGCAACGACGCTAGCCCCGAGCTGCTGCCCACCCCGGAGCAGCGCCAGTATATCTATCACAAGATCCGGGACGATTACCGTCACCGCAAGCCGCTGTTCATCATGGACTTCCAGAATGACGGCGAGTATGTGGGTGGCTGCATCGCCGGCGGTCGGCGCTTCCTGCATATCAATGCCAACGGAGACTGCGACCCCTGTGTGTTCATCCACTATTCCGACTCCAATATCCGGGAGAAGACGCTGCTGGAGACGCTGACCTCTCCGCTGTTCATGGCCTATCATGATGGCCAGCCCTTCAATGAGAACCACCTGCGGCCCTGTCCCATGCTGGAGAATCCGGAGAAGATCCGCGAGATCATTGCCAAGACCGGCGCCCACTCCACCGATCTCCAGTCCCCGGAGAGCGTGGAGCACCTGACAGAAAAGACGGAGCCTTATGCCCGAAATTGGACGCCCTCCGCCAACGAGCTGTGGCAGTGCAGCCACAACTGCGCCGCCTGTGCCGGGCATCCGGAGGAAAAGTAAACGGAAACAAAAAGGAAAAATCCCGCCGGGAATCGGCGGGATTTTTCCTGTAATGGGGTGTTAAATGCTGTGCGCCACGGCGTAGGCCTGACGCATGGCCTGCTGGACGGTGGCGGGCTTTTTGCAGTCGCCGATGATGGCGAAGCGGTCAGCGGTGTTGCTGAAGGCCAGCGCCTCG
>OGCO01005107.1_pt1 | contig 13121 bp, 15 predicted proteins | sample 1570171 | NCBI WGS metagenome assembly OGCO01 (sample SAMEA4370583, study PRJEB24528) | human gut metagenome | reverse complement strand
TCACACACTGCACATTGTAAATAAACGGTGTGCGCAAAAATAATGTTCCATAATATGCTCCGTGACTTCCCGGAACATGGGTTGAAATTTTCAGATAACTATACATAATTGGAAAAATAAAAAAAGCTTCGACAATTCCAAGCATGGGATAGATGTATTTCAGTTTTTTCCTCCGCGCCATGTTCTTTTTTAATACACTCCAAAATCCATAGGCAATTGCACCTGTGATGGAATTAAGAAAAAGAATATAGAACAATTCATTTGTCCATCTCATTGAATTTTTCTCCTCACAGCCCCTTATTTTATACCCCATCTGGCTGCCTGTGGCATTTTTTCAAAAATGCTATGGAACAGCTCATTCTGTCCTCCGAATGGAATTCCGGACTGATCCACTGCGATCAAATGATAGTCTTTTGTGAAAAAAAGCAGTAAATTTTTCTTCCTTCTCACACGAACCACCTGATTATAAGGAATCACATAACATTCCGCATTTACGTTATTCGTTATCTTTATATCATTTTCTTCAAACAAAACATGCTGTGTAAACTGCGTCACTTTATATTTTTTCAAAATACGCGACCTGCGTTTTCCACGCCAGAAATACTGTACTACCATTTCCACATTCAGCCACAAAAGCAGAATTAAGAAAAAAGCTCCAATTGAAACCGGAAACTCCGGTGAGAAAACACTGTCATATCCTATTATGATCACACTGAACACAATAAATAAATCTGCCAGAACAATAAAAAGAACTCTAAAAGCTTTTCCCTCAAATGTATTCTTTTGTTTCACCTTATACCTCACCATTTTCACAATATTGATTATTACTTCTTTTTGCGCTTAGTAACTCACATATCCACCCTCAAGGTCAACGTCACCGGTACTTACATTTTTCACAAATATTTTATAATTGCCACTGTTTGAGATCCTAAAATTGTGAGTGCCGCTGTCGATTGCGTAAACATACCAGAGCTTTTCATCCGGCGTCATAATTCCATAGCAAACCGTCTGACCCGCAGGCATGATGTTCACGCGGATTGCAATACACTGATCACGATCTGCATAAACAGTTCCCGCAAAAAACATCGTACCCGACTCTAAGGTACTGATCTGAAATTCCTCGTTACCCTCAACAGGATTTTCATCCGGCAATTCTCCGGATACAATTGTTTCCTGTTCCGGTACAAACATTTCCTCATACTCTGTGTCTTCGATCACCTCTTCTTCGATCTCCACTTTCGTACTCTCGAAAACTCTGTCATATCCAGCCCGGAATCCCTCCCCTGCTGCAAATGTCGTTGTGGTGCAGACCGCACACAAGAACACAACAAGTGTCATACCGCCAATTCTTTTGAAATCGTTTTCCTTCTTATAATTTTTCATTTGCAGAATCCGGCTTTTGAAATTGTTTTTTTTCCGAAATCCGGTGACCATCTTCGGCATCCAGAGATGCGACTGTTCCAGACCATCCACCGCAACGGTGTAATATTCCTGCGCAGTATATGGATATGCGGTTTCACTGCACACATAGCGGTCGCACGCAATCTCGCCCCACATATCAATGCTTCGGAGCAGTCCGTTCATCATCGGATTGCACCAGAATATCAGTTTTAAGAAAATTCCCACCTTCTTCATTTCCAGAATGTGCTGTCTGATATGGACAAGTTCGTGGTACAGGATCGTTGTAAGTTCTTTTTCTTCATACTCCCGCACCGGAAAAATGATTTTTTTCTGCCGCCAACCGATGACAATCGGTGATGTCACTGCATAGTTCTGGTACAGTTCCACATTTCCTTTCATTCCCAGTTCCTGTATTATTTTGTTCTTTTCGGTTTCCGGCAAACGAAAGCTGACGCTTTTCTCCAACACTTTTTGAAATTTCAAATATTGAAATGCATATTTTGCGAAATTCCAGACTGCACCCACGATCCATATTCCTGCGATCACACACTGCACATTGTAAATAAACGGTGTGCGCAAAAATAATGTTCCATAATACATTCCATGCCTACCCGGAACGTGCGTTGAAATTTTCAGATAAATATACATAATCGGAAAAATAAAAAAAGCTTCGACAATTCCAAGCATCGGATACACATATTTCAATTTTTTCCTCTTCGCCATACCGCTTTTTGCTATCATCCAAAATCCATAAGCAATCGCACCTGCAAATGAATTAAGCAAAAGAATATAGAACATTTCATTTGACCATCTCATTCGTGTTTCTCCATAAATTACTTTTTCTGGCTATTATTTCCTTTACCTGTTCTGCTGTAGCGTCCTCTGGAAGTTCAACATTAATCGCATCGCAAAGTTCCTGATCATATACAAATTCGCTTCCTATATCTTCATAAATGCGAATTTGAGTATATGGAATCATTCCCTGCGGTCCAGCTCCTGTTTCATATATCGCTCCAATTACAATGTCGTCTTTTCCATTAACTCATTTTCATATAAATTTGTATCTTCTTTCTGATTTTGTTCTGGAATGACTGATTCTCTCTGTCTGTTCCTAAATTATTGTCTGCACAAGCCGATAACAAAGTCATTGCCATGCTCATTTTAAAATTTCTCCTAATTCACACCAATCTATTTTCATCTCCAGCATCCAGAAAACCTGTTTTCCCCATGCAAGATATTCTTTTTCATCCATATACGCAACGGATTCACCCTGACTGATGATATACACTTTTCCATCGCCGTCTTTATCATATTCCTCTGGGAAAACATCAGAATTAATCGGAACATTAGTAATCTGATCTACACTTACTTTCTCCACAAACTCCTTTTTGTTTTCATCATACTGATATACGGTATAAGGCCAAAAACCGTCCTGATAGTCACTATACATCGAATGAAGCGGACTTGCCTTAATCACCCCATTCTCATAATAATCAAATCCCGCTGTAGATCCAAATTCAAGTTCAAAACCATTTTTTTCTTCCGAATACCGATAGACATATTCATCTAAATCTGCCATACAAACTCCATCAATCAAAATAAGCAACTCATTTGTACCGTCTCCATCTGCATCCGCCACTGCAATTCTTATCGGACCATGAGCACACTCCAGCTGTTTTCGAAACCGTTCCACATCCGTTCTTCCATCCGGCTCTACCGCAAAGCAGTATCTCCCATCCGGCAGAAATCCCGTTGTATCCAGTGTTTTGATTGCATTATAATATGCCTCATTGATCTTATCATCCTCCGAAAAACGAGGGACTTTACGTTTCAGTTTCTCCATATCGTAGTTTTTGTCTATCTCTTCCAATAAAGCTTCATTTTTTCTTGCAAGAACAGCCTCTTCGCTCTGGCTCTCCTTTCGCTCAATGTATTCTCTTTGTTTCCCGTTCAACATTTCTTCATTCCAGTCCAGCGGAAGAAACTCTGATGAGCAGACTGTGTCAAGCTCCGACACTTCATAATATTGCGGCAATACCACACTTTTGTCGCCGACACCCATTCCACATGCATAGAATGTGCCGTCTGTTTTTTCAATGATCGTATTATCCACATAATCATTACCGAATTCTTCCATATCGGTAATATCATCCTCTTTGGCTGAATAATTCAAAAGTCCTGTCCACACGCGCTGCACGTCTTCTGCCACCTGCACCGGTGTTTCAATCATCGTGGCTTTATCCGTTCCGCAGTTTCCACTAAAGTTGTATCCCCACGTCCAGAGTGTTCCATCTTCCTTGAGTGCGGCGTGGTTAAACCATCCGCCTGTGATCATCTTCACATCTGTCAGAATCTGCTGTGGCATTGTGATACAATATCCCGTACTCTGATAATTCCAGATCATTCCCCATGTCCAGACTGTACCATCCTTTTTCAATGCAACTACATCATCACGTCCGCACCTCGCATAACTGACATCTTCCAGCAAAAGTGCCGGACTGGTGACATACCGTTTTGTCGGATATGCCAAATCTTCCACTGGCATTTCTGTATGCTGCAATAACATATAGGTAGAATCATTTCCAAGACCATAAAGTTTCCCTTCCTCCGTCAGATAGACAACAAAGTCTTTCTGGGAATAGTCCACATGCACAACATGTTCCGCGATTTTACTTTTTTGCTCATGAAATTCCTCGTCCGCATACCCAAGTCCAATCTGCGCATACTCATTATGCCCACTTCCCCAGAGCACACCATCCTCATCAATGGTATACAGATTGAACTGGTCGCCACAGGATTTCATATAATAATCTTCGATTGTCTGTGCATCCAGCCGCATATCGTAAAGATCGCCCGCGTCGAAAGAATATCCTGTCTCTTCTTCTGTCTGCGTGTCACTTTCCGTCTGTGAAACAGTTTCGATGGAATTATTTTGAGTTTCATTTTCCTCCATAAACACCATTCCTACAAAAATAATGACCGCCAATGCAATCGTTCCGCCTGTGATGCCGCACTTGATACGATTCTCTTTATTTGCAAAATACTGTTTGATTTTACTGCTCATATTGCTTTCCCCCTATACTAATCTTCCACTTAACCAGATATTCCTATATGCTAGAGATAATGTGTATAATGTTTAAATCTGTAAACTATATTTTCAGTTTACAGTATTTTATTTTTTTATGCAAGAAAGTATTAACTATATTTTTAGTTTTTTATTCTTTCAAAACTATATACGACCAAAGCTAAATGTGATAAGATAACATCTGTATTTTAACAACTTTATGAAAAAGAATTTCTATAAAGCACAGCAACCTATACGTTAAATTAAGGGAGAAATTAACCATGAGAAAAAAATTTTTAGTTTGCATCTTATTACCATGCTGCATATTGATTGCTGCCTGCGGTCATACGGCTGATACGAAAAACGATCTTTTATCAGAAAATATAACATCTGACACCGAGACAGATACCCAGACATCTGACTATGAAAAATACAACAACTATGGATCAACAGAAGAACAAATGGATGAAGCGATAACAGAAACCAGTGAAACTGCCTCCTCTTCAGAAGAAAACGATTTACCGGAACAATCTTTGCAGAAATACAGCGATGACTGGGACGAAAGCCAGATTTTGGAAGAACTCCAAAAACGGAACACCTATCACGACTACTGCTCCTTTTACCCGGAGTATGTCCGATATATGGAAAATGTAATGGAAGTCCGGGATATTTCCATGAATATTTACCCGATTTATGCTACAGATACAAGATATTATCAGGCTTCCGACTTTAGCAATGTCCCTCCGTTAATCATTCATCTGGCAAAAAATGAAATCTATGCCAGACACGGATACATTTTTAAAAATCAGGACTTAAATGCTTATTTTTTGAGCCAGCTCTGGTATTTACCGGAATTCGACTCGGAAACTTTTGATTCCTCTGTTTTCAATGAATATGAAAACGCGAATCTTCAATTATTGGTACAGCTTGATACTTACAAATAAAAAATTCCCTTTCTGTTTTCTATTCCTCAAACTATATGCTTCTTAATAAGTGATTTGCAAATCAAATATCACACATAAAGGAGAAAAATTATGGTAGTAAAAAAAGGAGAAACAGGAACCTATGTAAAATGGTTACAGCAGGGATTGCACATCACAATGATAATTGGCTGTTCTTCTTTATTTAATTTTATAGTTACAAATATTATCTATTACCGTTTCTTATCTGTGGCATCTTCTCCCGAATCAGCGCAAGAAATATTTCTCTTTCCTCATGTGTCATATGCTCTTTATCAATGAAGATAAACCCTAAATGATCCGCCTGTTCCTGCGCTTTGCTTATGGACATATATAATTTTGTACTTAAAAAATAAACCTCTTTCAAATCATAAAATTTTTGAATTGAATCATAGGAAATTTTCTTTTCATGTTCGAAGTCTCTTTGATATATCAAATAATCTTTCGTAAATATGCAGCTTCCAGTGATTTCTCTGCCGCCATTTGTATCTTTAAGCCTTTCTATCGTCAATTTACAGACCTTCTTTTTTGCTATATACAAGACAACAATCATTAATATTCCGCCTCCCAATATTTCAATTGCCAGCCCTATCATGTCATTGATCCAGAAAATCACTGCAAAAATAATCGCAACACCTGCTGTTGCACCGTATACTGCATTATACCACGGAAATAATTTTGAAAAATATTTATCAAATATATCGTAATTAAAAATTATTTTAAACTGATGATTGTTTTCACTCTTTTCCATATTCCTCGTTTGCATTCATTTTCTCCTAAATCTTTGTTTTATAAACCCAAAATTTAATTTTTCATTTTATATTTTATACTATACGAATTGCTTCTTTTTTTAATTCCATTTTCAACACATCCTGACCGTTATTTTGGTAACTTCACCTGTGACATTTTTTCCCGGACAACTTCAATCAGTACCTCTTCAGACTATTTCTGTAAATTCAGAATATTTTTTTATTTTCTAACGTCCATATATACTTTGCTGCAACTCCCACGGTATTTTTAACTGTGGCATTTTTGTTCTGAAAAGTTCTGCAAGTTTTTCTCTGTCTGCTGGCGAAATTTTGCTTTTTTCTACACAAAAGAGTAATCCGCCTCTGGTTTTAAAAATATAATAATGCTGGCTGGAATAATATTTTTTGATTCTTTTGTATGCAATCTTACAAACAATATTATTCAAATCTCCTGATACCGCAATTTCATCTTCGAGAAATGCCACTTTTTGGAGGTATTCACTACTGCCGTCTTTCTTTTTGGGACAGATCATATTAAGTTGTCTTTGATAATAAATGATTAAAAATATCACCGTTGCTATCAAGGAACCTGCCAACAGTAAGATCATCGCAATATCTTTTATCAGCAAAAAAAGAAACAGACATATCGCCAGAAAACAGAAAATGATTTTTATAATTGTTATACCAACGTTCTTCCCGGTCTTTTTATATATTTCCTTTGCGCTTTTTCGATTAATTGTGCATTCAAACTCCATTTTATTCCTCACTCCTTTTCCCAACCTGAAACTATGCTAATCCTCTGGCTCGCAGCCACGGCATTTTTTTGTGAATGATCCGAAGCAGTTCATCCTGCTGTGCAATTGACATTTGCAATTTGTCAAGAATAATGATATGTTGGTCCTTTGTCTGAAAAATAAGAAGATACTTTTTCTTTCGTAATTTTTTGATCTCGCCATAAGGAATTTCAAAATTTGTATCATTGATTACGTTTGTCACTCTGATCACTTCTTTTTCAAAAGATACCACCTGACGAAACTGCTTTACATCATATTGTTTCAAAATGCAGACTGCTTCTCTCCTCTGGTCAACGAAATACACCACAATCTCCACGATTGCCCAAATGCTCAATCCTATGAGAAAGAATGAAGAACTCTTATTTGACTCTATAGATGCCATATCTAACATCTGTTTAACCAAAATCAATAATAAGAGCACGCATATTTTCGTCAAACGGTTGGCAGCATACAATCTGTACATTAATTTTTTATTTATCAGCGTTTCACATACCATACAAGTCTCCTTGAGAATGAAGATTATAAAAAGCAAATCTCTGTTTTATCGTTTTTGCAGTCTGATTCTTCAACTGTGGCATTTTCTGTTGCACCAGAAGTTCTAATTTCTCCATTTCTTCATTCGTTAATGATTTTTTATCGACAAAAATGGGAATCACTTCGTTTGTAATTATCAGGAAAAAATAATAGTGTTTCAATTTGTAATAGTTACTGATTGATTCATACCCCACAATCCTGCTTTCTACATAAAAATCGTTAATTTCTACACTATTAGGCAAAAAATTTACTTTACCAAATTCATTTTCCATCTTATACTTTTTGCATAAACGCATTGCCGCAATCCTGCAGTTATGAACAATCAACCATGTCGGCGCAATAAATGCTGCCACAACCACACACATATTTTGTATCATTAGTTCAGTGGATTTCACTCGAAGCATACATGTAAAAAGAAATAGTATGGCAACGACAAAAACTCTGTATAATGCCATGTAGCGAAAATCCCTTACTCTATAAAATAATTCCACAAATGCTCTGGTTCGATATATGTTTTTCAATTGTTTTTCCTTTCTTTCTCATGAACTTTTACCTGTGGCATTTTCTCATGAATCAGGGAAGTCAAATTATGCATATCTGCTTCTGTTAAAACTGTTTTATCAATGATGATTGTTTCCTGCGTCAATCCCTTCTCGATTTTTCTTTTATCCCCGAAGACACAATAATGTTTCAGTATGTAAAAATCTTTAAACCTACTGTATTCCATAGAATACTCAGACTCCGTATTTCCATATGGGATTACTTTTAATGCAGACTCATCAAATACAATCTCTCCCCAAAGTTCATTTGTATGAGTTAAGTCTTCTATTTTTTCCATCATCATTTTGGTGTCATGTCTCATAATGAATTGATTTTCAATAATAATCGCAAATATAAACAAGAAAAATGCTGCTGAAAAAACTATTTGGTGAAAACAATAAAAAACAATTGACATTGCTAAGGATGTACCGATAAAACTATATAAAATTTTTCGAATCATCGGATTTATTGCCATATAACATTCACGTACCGATTTATAATTTATAATTATTTTAAATTTCATTTTTTCTGCACTCCTTCTGTTTGCTGATCTATCTTACTTTGGTAACTTCACCTATGGCATTTTTTCCTTACACCATAAAACGCTATCCGTGAAACACACAGGCAAAATAACTTTCATATACTACTTTATCATTTACAATCGTTCTATATCTCATCTTGTTTTCCTCATGTGTCATATGCTCTTTATCAAAAAGAATAAACCTCTTTCACCCTAAAACTACTCTTCCAGTTCCTCAATAGCATTCCGAAGTTCCTCAATCTCGTCTTTGGAAGCCGGTTCATCCTTATAAAAAGCGGTGATAAACTGCTTCAGCGAACCATTATTCCAGAATGCGACAAACTCCCTCGCCTGCTCGCTCTTATAATCTTCCTGCGTGATCAGCACTTCATAGGTAATGGTTCTTCCAACACGTTTCATCTGGATATAATTTTTCAGGCAGAGTTTTGCCAGATAAGTCGATACGGTCTGTGGCTTCCACTCTTTTCCGTATCCCTCATTTGCATTTTTTACGATCTCTGCCAGTGACATCTCATGGTCTGCGTCCCAGATACACTTCATCACAATTGTTTCTGCTGCGGTCAGTTGTTTTGCATTCATTTTCTTTTCCTCCCAAATCTTTTTTATAAACTAAAATTTTAATTTTCATATTTTATACTATATGAATTGCTTCTATATTGCAATGTTTTTTTCTATGAAAAGATAAAAAGGACTGCAACACATTTCTGTGCGCAATCCTTTCTGAATGATAAATTATCAAAATGGCCTATATTATTTTACTGCGTCAAACGCTTCCTGCAGATCATAGAGAATATCGTCGATATTTTCTGTACCGATGGAAAGACGGATGGTGTTTGGCTTGATTCCCTGCTCTGCCTGTTCCTCCTCATTTAATTCCGCATGTGTGGTAGATGCCGGATGGATGACAAGGGATTTTACATCTGCTACATTGGCAAGTAAGGAGAATAACTGTAAATGATCGATAAACTCCTGCGCTTTTTTGTCATCGCCTTTGATTTCAAATGTGAAAATGGAACCGCCGCCGTTCGGGAAATATTTTTTGTATAATCTCTGCTGCTCCGGATCTTCGGAAACGGATGGATGATTTACTTTTTCAACCAGTGGCTGTTTCTCTAAAAACTCCACAACCTTTAATGCATTTTCCACATGACGCTCGACTCTTAAGGATAATGTCTCTAAGCCCTGTAAAAAGATAAATGCATGGATTGGAGAAAGTGTTGCCCCGGTATCCCTTAATAAAATAGCACGGATTCTTGTCACGAATGCTGCCGGTCCTGCTGCCGCTGCGAAGCTGACACCATGATAGCTTGGGTTTGGTTCCGTGAGCTGTGGGAATTTTCCGGATGCAGCCCAGTCAAATTTTCCACCGTCAATGATGACACCACCGATTGTGGTTCCGTGTCCACCAATGAATTTGGTTGCGGAATGAACAACGATATCTGCGCCGTACTCGATTGGACGGATCAGATATGGTGTGCCGAACGTATTGTCGATGACAAGTGGAATTTTATGTTTGTGTGCGATCTCTGCGAGTGCTTCGATATCCACTACTTCAGAGTTTGGATTGCCGAGTGTCTCAATGTAAACTGCTTTTGTGTTGTCCTTGATAGCGCCTTCTACTTCCTCTAAGTTAAAAGGATTAACAAAAGTGGTCGTAACGCCAAAATCTACTAATGTATGTGCCAGCAGATTATAAGTGCCGCCGTAAATATTTTTTGCAGATACGATATGATCACCTGCCTGTGCAAGGTTTTCAATCGTGTATGTAACGGCTGCTGCACCGGAACCGACTGCAAGCGCTGCCACGCCGCCCTCTAATGCTGCAATACGCTGTTCAAAAATATCCTCTGTCGGATTGGTCAGTCTTCCGTAAATATTTCCTGCGTCACGCAAACCGAAACGGTCTGCTGCATGCTTTGAATTGTGGAATACGTAGGAAGATGTCTGGTAAATCGGAACTGCTCTTGCATCGGTCACCGGATCCGGTTCTTCCTGTCCAACGTGTAACTGTAATGTCTCAAATTTTAATTTTCTCTCTTTTAATGTGCTCATGTGTTTTTCCCTCCTTTTTCTATGTTTTCATTCTTTTTGCCTGCCTGTTTTTCTCAGGTTCTGCTGTTGGAATTATCATATCAAATCAATCGAAAAAGTGTTAATCCATAAAACCATGAGCCGATTATAGGGAAATCCTATAGCAGTATTATTCCCTGTCCTGTTTTTTCCTGCACTCCATGCACAAACCATAAATAATGGAATTTTTGCATTGCAGTGTAAATCCATGATCTTTTAAAACATGCTCAGCGATCTCATCCATAAACGCACATTCCAGATGTATGATGCATCCACAGGAAACACATTTTAAATGAAGATGTTCCTCACAGTGATGTCCCATCTCCACGTACTGATACACCGCCTGGCTCCCCTTCTCTGCCACATATTTCATGACAGTTCCCTCTTTGGCAAGTTTATCCAGGTAACGGTAAATCGTTGTGATGTTCACCTCGTTATCGTGTTTTTTCAAATACTGGTCAATGTCCGTCACCGTCACTGTGCGGTCGCTGTTTGCCATGAGATATTCTAAAATTTTCTTTCTGCTGGTCGTTGCATAACCATTTCCTGCCATTTTTTCATCTCTTTTCTTTCTCTGTATATGCTTTCACTGTAGCAGATACAATTTTTAACTCTTTCCTCTTAATTTCATACTTCCGCGTATCAATTATTCATCTACATCTGTTAAAATACAATCCCAAGTAACTCAATGATCACGCCCCAGACAACACCGAATCCATAAAGTGCTGCCATAATTCCAGCGTTCTGCTTCCAATTGCGGTTCAAACGGAACAAAACCAAAAGTCCAACTCCGGCATTTACCAAAAGTCCTGACATCATCGCTCCTGCTCCGATAATTCCACTTAAATAGAGTTCCGTGATTACCACGGAGGATGCGCAGTTTGGAATCAGTCCGACAAGTGCCGCGATCATCTCTCCCACAACCGGAATATTCTGAAATACCACCGCAAGATGATCTTCTCCGATCATTTCAATTACCAATGTCAATATAAATGTGATAAGCAAAATGTATACAAAAATTTTCAAAGTATGTTTCAGCGCAGATTTTAAAACGCCGTCCTCACAACTGCAATGCTCCTCCTCGCAGACCACATGGATGTCCATGTCTTTTTCTTTCTTTTTGAAAACATTCACATAAACCAGTTCTGCAAGAAATCCTGAAATAATCGCAATGCAAACTTTTGCTGCGAGAATTTTTACGATTGTTGCCGGTGCGACCGCCTCGGAAATGAAAATCGGAAGCATCTCATCCGACGTAGATAAAAATACCGCAAGTAGCGTTCCAACCGTAATGACTCGTCCGGCATAAAGGCTGGCCGCTGCTGCTGAAAAACCACACTGTGGCATAATTCCAAGAAGTCCGCCCCACAGCGGTCCGACTTTCCCTGCATTTTTGATTTTGTTCTGCACTTTTCCGCCTGTCGTGTGCTCTAACAATTCCATTAATAAATAAGTGAAAAACAGAAATGGAAGCAGCTTCACGCTGTCCTCGATCGTGTGTGATAATGTATGTTCTAAAATGTGTAACATAACAAACGCCTCCTGCATTTGGTTGTTTCAATCTTAATTTTTCAAATTGCAATCAATTTGTTTTTGCATTTTGTATGCATTTGCAAATTATTTGCATTTTGACTGCATTGGTTATTATACACACTTATTCTACATTGTCAATGATTTTTAACCGAATATAAATTTGCTTTTTCAAAAATTTTCTTTTCTTCTTTTCAGCAGACCACTTTTCCTCTGCTAATATAAAAATAAAAAGCGAGGAACACATACCATGAAATTACACGATACCCAGATTACAAACTATCTTACATTTTGCAAATCACAAAAGTGCTTAGACGTCAAAACAATTCGCGCCTATAAAATTGATCTCACACATTTTGCTTCCACAATGCCTGCCGAGACTTCCTTATACGACATCGCTTCCCGGCAGATAGAATCCTATATCGCACACCTGCACTCCATATATAAGCCTAAAACTGCCAAAAGAAAAATTGCATCCCTCAAAGCATTTTTTCACTATTGCGAATTTTATGAATTTATCGAAAGAAATCCCTTTGACAAAATCCAGATCCGCTTCCGGGAACCTGTTATTCTCCCAAAAACCATTCCGTTACAGACATTAGAACTTTTTCTCTCCACAATATACAACCAGCGGCAGCTTACAACCACATCTTACCAGCAAAAAAATGCTCTGCGTGACGCTGCCGTAATTGAACTGCTCTTTGCCACCGGAATCCGCATTTCCGAACTGTGCAGTTTAAAATCCTGCGATGTCAACCTGAATGACAATTTTGTCCTGATTTATGGAAAAGGCTCTAAAGAACGTAAACTGCAGATTGGAAACGATAACGTGCTAAAAACTTTAAATGAATACAAAAACACTTTTTCCAAAGAAATAGAAAACTGTGGGCATTTTTTTGCAAATCAGTCTGGAAAACCTTTATCCGATCAGAGTGTCCG
>OGCO01005105.1_pt1 | contig 13122 bp, 6 predicted proteins | sample 1570171 | NCBI WGS metagenome assembly OGCO01 (sample SAMEA4370583, study PRJEB24528) | human gut metagenome | reverse complement strand
CCGGAAACAAGAAGTTTGTTATGATCGCAGGTCCGTCTTCTTCCGGAAAGACTACGTTTTCACACAGGCTGTCTATTCAGCTGGCTGCCCATGGAATGAAACCGCATCCGATCGCAGTGGATAATTATTTCATTGACAGGCACCTGACTCCTGTAGATGAGTTTGGGGAAAAGAATTTTGAGTGTCTGGAAGCGATTGATGTGGAGCAGTTTAATAAAGATATGCTTGAGCTTTTGGAAGGAAAAAGGGTAGAGATGCCGGTTTTCAATTTCAAAACAGGAACCAGAGAATATAAAGGTGATTTTCTGCAGCTGGATAAAGACGATATTCTGGTGATCGAGGGAATTCATGGATTGAATGACAGGCTCAGCTATGCGCTGCCAAAGGAGAGCAAATTTAAGATTTATCTCAGCGCTCTGACTCAGCTGAATATTGATGAACATAACAGGATTCCTACTACGGATGGCCGTCTGATCCGCAGAATTGTAAGAGATGCCCGCACCAGAGGGACTTCCGCGAAAGAGACAATTGCAAGATGGCCGTCTGTGCGCAGAGGTGAAGAACAGAATATCTTTCCCTTCCAGGAGGATGCAGATGTAATGTTTAATTCTGCGCTGATCTATGAACTGGCATGTCTGAAAGTATATGCGGAACCGCTTTTATTTGGGATTGCCAAGGACGAACCGGAGTATACAGAGGCGAAGAGGCTGCTGAAGTTCTTTGAATATTTTGTTCCGGTGCCAAGCGAAGCAGTGCCGAATAATTCGATTTTAAGAGAATTTATCGGAGGAAGCTGCTTTAATGTGTAAAATAGTAGAATGAAAGTTACTGTTCACACGCCACTATCCCGAGACATACAAGCCAAAATTCCATTGCCGCAGACAATTTGAAATGAATTTTGGCAACGTTACTGAGAACGGAGTGAACAGTAATGAATGAAATTTCTTTACAAGTGCAAAAAAACGTGCTAGAATAGCACTTGCGCAACCAGGCCAGGTAATCGCGGCTGAACAGACGAAAGGGTTCAGACGAGGAAAGTCCGGGCTTCGCAGGGCAGGATGCCGGATAACGTCCGGTGGAGGTGACTCCCAGACCAGTGCAACAGAAATAAACCGCCTCACTTGCTGAGGTAAGGGTGGAAAGGCAGTGTAAGAGACTACCGCCGTCCTGGTAACAGGCCGGGCACATGTAAACTCCATTCGAAGCAAGACCGAATAGAAAGCGATACGGCTGCCCGTCGTGCTTTCAGGTGGGTCGCTTGAGCCTTATGGCAACGTAAGGCCTAGACAGATGATTACCCAATGACATAACCCGGCTTATCGGTCTGATTGCGTACAAAAAAACAGAACGGATTTCTTCCGTTCTGTTTTTTTGATATTTGTTTTATTATTTATTGCGTTTACCTGTATATTTCTCTTCGCAGTATTTACATCTGTAAACTTCTTTCTCTTTATCTGCAAGAACAAAGATCTGGTCGAGTCCCTGTTCAATGGAAGTGATGCAGCGTGGATTCTTGCATTTGATCACGTTGACAACCTGATTCGGAAGTTTCAGTTCTTTTTTGGCAACGATCTTCTCGTCCTTGATTACGTTTACAGTAATGTTATGATCGATAAAGCCGAGAATGTCAAGATCAAGATTCTCAACCGGGCATTCAACCTTGATGATATCTTTCTTACCCATTTTGTTGCTGCGCGCGTTCTTGATGATGGCAACGGTGCAGTCAAGTTTATCAAGCTTCAGATCATGATAGATAGTCATGGCCTTGCCTGCTTTGATATGGTCTAATACATAACCTTCGCGAAGTGCTCCAACATTTAACATGGTAATTTTACCTCCAGTAATGTGAGAATCAGGGCCATACGTACATATACACCGTACTGTGCCTGTTTGAAATAAGCTGCTCTCGGGTCTGCATCCACCTCTGTTGAGATTTCATTTACACGTGGAAGCGGATGAAGAATGTACATGTCTTTTTTTGCAAGTTCCATTTTCTGTTTGTCCAGAATGTAGAAATCCTTCATGCGGACATAGTCTTCTTCGTTGAAGAAACGTTCTTTCTGTACACGTGTCATGTAGAGGATATCAAGATCCGGTAAGGCATCTTCCAGTCTCTCTACTTCCTGAAATTCGATATTGTTCTTTTTCAGAACATCCTCGCGGATATAGCTTGGGATGCGAAGCTCTTCCGGTGAGATCAGAATGAATTTTACATTTGTGTAACGTACAAGTGCTTCGATCAGGGAGTGAACTGTACGTCCGAATTTCAGGTCGCCGCACAGACCAATGGTCAGATTGTCCAGACGTCCCTTCAGGGAACGGATGGTAAGTAAGTCGGTTAATGTCTGGGTAGGATGTTGATGACCACCGTCGCCGGCGTTGATAACAGGAATAGAAGAAGCCATAGAAGCTACTAACGGAGCACCTTCTTTCGGGTGGCGCATAGCACAGATGTCAGCGTAACAGGATACAACGCGGATTGTATCGGCAACACTTTCACCCTTTGAAGCGGAACTGGAATCAGCTGATGAAAAACCAAGAACTTTACCGCCAAGGTTCATCATAGCAGCTTCAAAGCTGAGACGGGTACGGGTGCTTGGCTCATAGAATAAAGTTGCAAGTCTCTTGTCGTCACAGACATGTGCGTATTTATCAGGGTGTTTCTCAATATCGCTGGCCAAGTCAAGAAGAGTATTTAACTCATCAACAGACAGATCCAGCGGACTCATTAAGTGTCTCATTTCATACCTCCATATTTTACTGGTTCAGGAATTTTTATTTAATCCTTCATAACATCATATAATAATCAAGTGCTTTTTTCAAGAGAGTTTTCCAAGTATTTTCTCAAAAAAAAGTCCGGCTCCGAACCAGAGGGGAGCGTAGTCTGGTCTTATCAGTCCCCGGTAATTCAGAGGAGTGTTGCTGTAGTCCCAGGGACACATATGAAAACAGCGCAAAAGAGCACCGCTGATAAATTCCACGAAGAAAAATCCGACAGTATAAATGCAGCCGCGGACAAAAAGCGGGACAGCAGAAAGCTTACCGGAGAGCGGGCGGATGATGGCACCGCATCCGTAAATGGGAAACATTAAAAGGGAAGTTTTTCCTGTCATGGTAAGTTCTCCTGAAAGGATGGAATGCAGTCCGGTCCAGAGGATTTCCATGCACCAGCCCGTCAGACCGCAGAGAATAAAAGCTTTTTTCATAGGTAACGCTCCTGTATAAATTTCTATGATTCTAGTATTGCCTGCCTTGAAAAAAACATACACGTAGGATATAATGAGAACACGTTATTACACTATAGCAATGAGGTGCCTTATGCGCAAAAGGAACGTGTGGAGGGGATCTCATGGAAATAAGAGGAGTTTATTATGAATTATCAGGAAAGCCGGGAGTACATAGACAAAATCACCAGGGAAATTCCCAGTGTCCTGGGACTGGATCATATGTGTGAGCTGATGAAACGTCTTGGAAATCCACAGGATGATCTGAAATATGTGCATATAGCCGGTACCAATGGCAAGGGTTCTGTCATTGCTTTTTTGTATTCTGTTTTATCAGGTGCGGGATATCGCATTGGAAGATATGTTTCGCCTACCCTGTATTCTTACAGAGGCAGGATGGAAGTTTCGGGAAGCAGGATCAGCAGAGAGGACTTTGCTGCTTATATTACACAGGTGTCTGATGTTATTGCTGCTATGACAAAGGATGGTTATCCCCATCCCACTGCATTTGAAATAGAGACTGCGGTGGCATTTTTGTTCTTTAAAAAAGAGAATTGTGATCTCGTTTTGCTGGAAGTGGGAATGGGCGGAAATCTGGACGCCACAAATATTATTAAAAATACGCTGCTGGCAGTGCTGGTATCGATCAGTATGGATCATATGTCTTTTCTTGGAAATACTCTGGCACAGATCGCAGAGAAGAAAGCCGGGATCATCAAAGACGGCTGCAGAGTGGTGACTGCCAGACAGAAGCCGGAAGCAATGCAGGTGATCGAGAGGATCAGCAGAGAACACGGTGCAAAATGTACCATAGCAGATGCTTCTGAGGCAGAGATGTTAAAGGAAAGCTGCTTTGGACAGACAATCCGGTACAGGGGTGAAGAGTATGAGATTCCGCTGGCAGGTGTTTATCAGAAGGAAAATGCAGTAGTTGCACTGAATGCTTTAAAAGTATTGGATGAGCTGGGCTTTTCCACCGCTGCGGAGCAGAAAAAAGAAGGGCTTCGCACAGTAAACTGGAACGGACGGTTTACAGTTATCTGTAAAAAACCGCTGTTTGTGGTAGACGGGGCTCATAATCCTGCTGCTGCGGATATGATGGCAGCTTCAATAGAGCATTATTTTAAGGGAAAACGGATCATCTATATTATGGGAGTGTTTGCAGATAAGGATTACAGAAGTGTGATTCAGAAAACTGCGCACTTTGCAGACCGGATACTCACAATCCAGACTCCGGATAATGTAAGGGCACTGCCTGCCGGAGAACTGGCGAAGACTGTCAGTGAATATAATCCCAATGTACAGGCAATGGATACGATTAAAGATGCAGTGGAGGAGGCTTTTTCACTTGCCGGGGAACAGGATGTGATCATTGCCTTTGGCTCTCTTTCCTTTATCGGAGAGATGACTGATATTGTAGAGAATTTGTGAAAGTAAAAAGGTACAACATAAATGATAGATTTACAGGAATGCAGAAATGAAATAGATAAGATCGACAGCGATATCATACGTCTTTTTGAACAGAGAATGAAGGTGTGTGAGGATGTTGCAGAATATAAGATACGTACAGGAAAGAAGGTTCTGGATCCGGAAAGAGAGAGACAGAAGCTGGAGGTCCTGAGAGGTAAGGCACATGGAGAATTTAATCAGCTTGGTGCGCAGGAGCTTTTTCAGCAGATCATGGCGATCAGCCGTAAGAGACAGTATCAGCTTCTCACAGAGCATGGAATCGAGGATGATGAGAAACTGGAAATGGTAGATGCACTTCCGTTGAAAGATGTAAGAGTTGTCTTTCAGGGTGTGGAAGGTGCATACAGTTATGCTGCAATGAGGGAATATTTCCAGGACGATATTGAGAGCTTTCATGTAAAAACCTGGCGTGATGCAATGGAAGCAGTTGTGGAGGGAAGAGCAGACTATGCGGTACTTCCCATTGAGAATACAACTGCCGGTATTGTTGCTGATATTTATGATCTTCTTACAGAGTATGAGCTTAGCATTGTAGGAGAACAGATCATCCGTCCGGAGCATGTACTTCTGGGACTGCCGGATGCTGAACTGGAGGATATCAGACAGGTATGTTCTCATCCTCAGGCACTTTCCCAGTGTGGAAAATATCTGGAATCTCATCCGGACTGGAAGAAGAAAGAGATGGAAAATACTGCCGGTTCTGCCAAGAAGATAAAAGAAGACAATGACAAGACGCAGGCTGCTATTGCCAGCAGACAGGCAGGAGAGCTTTACGGACTGAAGATCCTGGCTGAGAATATCTGCTATAACGGACAGAATGCCACACGTTTTGTGATCGTGAGTAAGAAACCAATCTATGTGAAGGATGCACATAAGATCAGTATTTTCTTTGAACTGCATCATGAGAGCGGAACTCTTTACAATATGCTGTCTCACATTATTTATAATGGACTGAATATGACGAAGATAGAATCCCGCCCGATCACAGGGAAGAACTGGCAGTACCGTTTTTTTGTTGATTTCGAGGGAAATTTAAAGGACAGTGCAGTGAAGAATGCCCTGAGAGGAATTGAGGCAGAAGCTGACAGAATGAGAATTTTGGGAAATTATTAAAAATCATTTCCATAATGCCAGAGCGTGTTTGAAAAATCATTTCCACAATCTGCACGTCCCACTTTGCGGCATATTTTGCGTAAAGCATTTTTCAAACACACTCTGGTACATCGTTTTCGAAATAATTATACCACTCACAGCAGAACAATAAGATAAAACAACAAGGTAAGAAGGAAGTAATAAAAATGGCTAGATTAAATGAATGCATCTTATACCGTAACTTTGAACATGGAGAAATCCTTGATAAAATGGCAGAACTGATGAATGCCTGGGAAAAGAAAGCACCTGATCTGAAAGAAAAGGAAGGGCTGTTCTTTGAGTGTGCCAACGGACTGGTGGAAACTGCCGGCGCTTATGGCTTTTCCGGAAATTTATGGCACTGTTATCTGACATTTCTTCTGGTAAATAATGAAAATGCATTCAGTACAGCCTGTGAGATCAGAGGGGCTGTCAACGGAAGTATTAATGAACTGGCACTGAATGATTTCGGTGTGTTTAAAGAACTGTATGATTTTGACCTGACTGTACTGGATGAGGCATTTGGAATTTCCTGCTGTAAGGTTCTCGGTGATTATACCAACACCGGAAGTAACAGCAAGATGTTTAATTCCCGTATCAGAGACCGTATCTGTGATCTGAGCAAAACGCTGGCAGCAGCGGAGTCCACAGAGGAATTCATGAAGGATATGGTACAGTTTTATAAGGATTTTGGTGTGGGTAAGCTGGGATTACATAAGGCTTTTCGTGTAGGCCATGATGAGAATGATAATGTGGAGATCCAGCCGATCACAAGGATCGCTCATGTGAAACTGGAAGACCTGGTCGGATATGAAATCCCGAAGCAGAAACTGATCGAGAATACAGAAGCTTTCGTAAGAGGCAGAAAGGCAAACAACTGTCTGCTTTTTGGTGATGCGGGTACAGGTAAATCCTCAAGTATCAAGGGAATCCTGAACCGTTATTATGATGAGGGACTTCGTATTATCGAGGTGTATAAGCATCAGTTCCAGGATCTGAACGATGTGATCGCCCAGATCAAGAACAGAAACTATAAATTCATTATCTATATGGATGATCTGTCATTCGAGGAATTTGAAATCGAATATAAATATCTGAAGGCAGTGATCGAGGGTGGTCTGGAGAAGAAACCGGACAATATCCTGATCTATGCAACAAGTAACAGAAGACATCTGGTAAGAGAGAAATCCAGTGATAAGCTGGAGATCATGGATGATGACGATCTGCATTCCTCCGATACAGTGCAGGAGAAGCTTTCACTGGTTTATCGTTTTGGTGTCCGTATTTACTATGGTGCACCGAGCAAAAAAGAATTCCAGACAATTGTGAAAGCTCTCGCAGAGAGAAACGGAATTACTATGCCGGAGGACGAACTGCTTCTGGAAGCAAATAAGTGGGAGCTTTCCCATGGAGGACTTACAGGACGAACTGCACAGCAGTTTATCGACCATCTGCTGGGTGTGGAGAAGGAATAAAAAAGCAAATAGATGAATGGTAAAGGGGGAACGCATATGGCAGTCATGACATTTGCAGCCATTGACATCGGATCTTATGAAGTCAGCATGAAGATCTTTGAGATGTCAAAAAGAATTGGTTTTCGTGAACTGAATGATGTCAGATACAGTCTGGAAATCGGAAAGGGTGTCTATTCTGACGGAAAGATCGATTCAGAAATGCTGAATGTTTTATGTGAGGTGCTGAACGACTTTAAGAGGCTGATGCAGGACTTTGGGGTGGAAGAGTATCGTGCCTGCGGCACCAGTGCATTCAGAGAACTTGTGAATCCGCTGCTGATCATTGAACAGATCTATCAGCGTACAGGAATGAAAATAGAAATATTAAGCAGTGCAGAACAGCATTTCCTTGGGTACAAATCAATTGCTGCTATAGAAAAGGGATTCAAAAAGATGATCCAGAAAGGCACCGCGATCCTGGATGTGGGCGGCGGAAGCCTTCAGGTTTCCCTCTTTGACAAGGATGCTCTGGTCACTACCCAGGGACTTAAAATGGGAAGTTTAAGAATTCGCCAGCGTCTGCAGGAACTGGAGAAAACAACCATTCATTATGACAAGCTGGTTGAGGAATTTATCCGAAATGACCTGATGAGCTTCCAGCGTCTATATCTGAAAGACAAGGATATCAAGAATGTGATCCTGATGGGAGATTTCATCACAGATATGATCTTCCAGGAGGAAATGGAAGATAAGATCATTACAAGGGAAGAATTTATGAAACGCTATGAGGATACGGTAGGAAAATCTGTTGATCTGCTGGCTCAGGAAATGGAGATCGATCCGGAGTATGCGTCCCTTGTAGTGCCGACTATGGTAGTGTGCAGAAACTTTATCGATATTTTTAACGCAGAATCTCTCTGGGCTCCGGGTGTTTCTCTGTTGGATGGAATTGCCTATGATTTTGCAGAGAAAAAGAAATTTATCAAGAGTGTGCATAATTTCGAGAATGATATTCTGGTTACTTCAAAGAATATCGCGAAACGCTATTCCAGCAGTAAGAGTCACATTCAGGGAACGATGAATCTCTGCCTGAATATTTTTGACAGCATGAAGAAAGTTCATGGCATGGGTTCAAGAGAACGTCTGTTACTGCAGATCGCGGCACTGCTCCATGACTGCGGCAAATATATCAGCATGGAAAATGTTTCTGAGTGTTCTTATCAGATCATTATGTCCACAGATATTATCGGTCTGTCCTCTCTGGAACGCCAGATGATCGCGTGTGCGGTCAGATTCAATAATTCTGCGTTTGTTCACTACGATGAACTTTACAGTATGGGAATAGCGATTGACAGAGAGAGCTATATCAAGGTAGCAAAGATGACTGCGATCCTTCGTCTGGCAAATGCCATGGACAGAAGCCATTATCAGAAAGTAAAAGGGATCAAGACAGCGCTCAAGGACAGAGAACTGCAGATGATCGTGGATTCCGCACAGGATATTTCCCTGGAACTAGGACTGCTGAAAGATAAAGTCGCATTTTTTGAAGAAGTATTTGGCATTCGTTTGGTTCTCAGGCGTAAGGGCAGAGCATAAAGGAGGATGAACTTATGGATCTTGGAAAATTTGAAAAAAAAGAGTATTTCGTAAACCGTGAGCTGAGCTGGCTCAAATTTGACGAGCGTGTTCTGAGTGAAGCAAGAGATAAAAATCTTCCTTTATTTGACAGACTGAAGTTCCTGAGCATTACCGCATCCAATCTGGATGAATTCTTTATGGTGCGTGTGGCGTCTCTTAAGGATCAGGTACATGCAGGATATCATAAAACAGACATTGCAGGAATGACAGCCAAGGAGCAGTTAAAAGAAATCAGTGTCCGTACCCATGAACTGGTTCATGTACAGTATAATACACTGAACCGTTCTCTGATCCCTGCGCTTGAGAAAGCCGGAATGCACCTGGTGGCAGCCCATGAGAATCTTACAGAAGCACAGAGTATATTTGTAGACAGATACTTTGAGGATAATGTATATCCGGTACTTACACCGATGGCGATGGATTCTTCCAGACCGTTTCCGCTGATCAGAAACAAGACATTAAATATCGGCGCTCTGATCTCCAAGAAGGAGAAGAGTGATAAACTCAACAAAAAGGATAAAACAGGAGAACTTCTGTTTGCTACAGTGCAGGTTCCGTCTGTGCTTCCAAGGGTGGTGCAGATTCCGTCAAAGAAGGATGGAGATACCACAGTGATCCTGCTGGAAGAGATTATTGAAAGAAATATTGACAAACTTTTCCTGAGTTATGATGTGATATGTGCCCATCCTTACCGTATTATGCGTAATGCGGATCTTACCATCGATGAAGATGAGGCAGAGGATCTGCTGGTGGAGATCCAGCGCCAGTTAAAGAAACGTCAGTGGGGTGAGGTTATCCGTCTGGAAGTAGAGGATAAGATGGATGAACGCCTGCTGAAGATTCTGAAAACGGAATTTGACATCAAAGAGGCAGATATTTTTGAGATAAACGGACCTCTGGATCTTACCATGCTTATGAAAGTATATGGCGCGGATGGCTTTGATGCTTACAAGACACCGAGATATCAGCCGGCACCTGTACCGGAATTTCAGAATGAGAAGGATATTTTCCAGGTGATACGTGAGGGCGATGTATTCCTGCATCATCCTTATATGAGCTTCGATCCTGTTGTAAATTTCGTACGTCAGGCAGCAAAAGATCCGGATGTTCTGGCTATTAAACAGACTCTGTATCGTGTCAGCGGCAATTCACCGATCATTGCTGCCCTTGCGCAGGCAGCAGAAAACGGCAAACAGGTTTCCGTGCTGGTAGAGCTGAAAGCACGTTTTGATGAAGAAAATAATATTGTATGGGCGAAGAAGCTGGAGAAGGCAGGATGTCATGTAATTTATGGTCTGGTAGGCCTTAAGACACACAGCAAGATCACACTGGTTGTGCGCAGGGAAGAGACAGGAATCCGCCGTTATGTGCATCTGGCAACCGGAAACTACAATGATTCCACTGCCAAACTCTATACAGACTGCGGTATCTTTACCTGCGATGAACGTTTTGGTGAAGATGCAACAGCAGTATTTAACATGCTCTCCGGATATTCTGAACCGAAAAGCTGGAATAAGCTGATCGTAGCACCAATCTGGATGAAGGACAGATTCTTAAGCCTGATCGAACGTGAGGCGGAGAATGCAAAGAAAGGACTTCCGGCGTTGATCCGCGCAAAGATGAATTCCCTCTGTGATCCGAAGATTATTGCAGGATTGTATTATGCATCTTCCTGCGGAGTTCAGGTGGAGCTTCTGGTAAGGGGGATCTGCTGTCTGAAAGTAGGAGTGCCGGGAATCAGTGAAAATATTCATGTCCGTTCTATTGTAGGGGAATTTCTGGAGCATAGCCGTATTTTCTATTTTGAAAACGGCGGAAACCCGGAAATCTATATGGGAAGTGCGGACTGGATGCCGCGTAACCTTGACCGCAGGGTAGAGATTGTTTTCCCTGTGGAAGATGAGAAGATTAAGAAAGAGCTGGAGCACGTACTTGATCTGGAGTTTAAGGATAATGTAAAAGCTCATATCCTGCAGCCGGATGGAACTTATGTGAAGCCGGATAAACGAGGCAAAGCCCAGATTAACTCTCAGATGGAATTCTGTATTGAGGCAACTGAGAAAGCAGCACTTCATAAACACGAAGAAAAGAAATCCCGCGTATTCATTCCGGCAGAGCCTGCGGAGGATATAGAGGAATAAAAAACAGTCAGAAACAGAAATAAATAACTGGGAAATGCCATGGAAAGCGGTAGAACTGTCATGGCATTTCTTCTCTGGGACAAAAAAATAAAAATTTTTTTTGTGGCAAAAACCGCATAAATACAGGGCTTTTTGAACGAAAAATTCGAGAAAAATAAAAAAATTGAAATTTTTTTAAAAAAGTACTTGCATTTTAGAAAAAGATGGTGTATATTAAACGAGTCGACAGCGAAGAGCGAACGACAGATAAACAAATGGCCAGTTGGTCAAGGGGTTAAGACGTCGCCCTCTCACGGCGAAAACACGGGTTCGATTCCCGTACTGGCTGCTCTAAATATACAATAAGATGACTCGAACGGTGGTTCGGGTTATTTTTTTGCCCGAAAATCATAAAAGAATAGTATTTGACTTTTTACGGACAAATCATGTATGATATAGAACAAATGTTTGAAGATGGAAATATGAAAGAAAGGAAAAGAGCCATGGCAAAAAAGGAAACTTATGATGCGGGGAGCATATCTGTTCTGGAAGGACTGGAAGCAGTCCGCAAACGTCCTGGTATGTATATCGGAAGTGTCTCTCGAAAAGGACTGAATCATCTGATTTATGAGATTGTTGATAACGCAGTGGATGAGCATCTGGCAGGATACTGCAGTCAGATCCATGTGGTGCTGGAAAAAGATGGTTCCTGTACCGTAACAGATAATGGCCGGGGAATTCCGGTGGATATGCATGAGAAAGGGATGTCTGCGGAACGTCTGGTATTTACGACACTTCATGCAGGTGGTAAATTTGACAATTCTGCTTATAAAACAAGCGGTGGGCTCCATGGAGTCGGATCTTCCGTTGTGAATGCACTTTCTACTTATCTGGATATCAAGGTAAGCCGTGATGGATATGTACATCATGACCACTATGAACGTGGAATTCCTACGATCGAACTGGAGAACGGACTTCTTCCGAAACTTGGCAGGACAAAAGAGACCGGAACCTGCATCAATTTCCTGCCGGATCCGGAAATCTTTGAGAAAACACGTTTTTCTGCTACAGATGTTAAGAGCCGTCTTCATGAGACTGCTTATCTGAATCCGGAGCTGACGATCATTTTTGAAGATCTGCGTGGAACAGAGCCGGTCAAAGAAGAGTACCATGAGCCGGAGGGTATTGTGGGCTATATCCGTGACATGAATCACAGTACAGAGGCGCTTCATGAACCTGTTTATCTCAAAGGAGAAGCAGATGGGATTCAGGTGGAAGTTGCTTTTCAGTATACAAATGAATTCCGTGAGAATGTTCTTGGATTCTGTAATAATATCTACAATGCAGAAGGTGGTACACACCTGACCGGATTTAAGACAACATTTACAACAGTTATGAACACGTATGCCAGAGAAATCGGTATTCTCAAAGATAAAGATCCGAATTTTACCGGTGCGGATATCCGTAATGGAATGACGGCAGTCGTATCAATCAAGCATCCGGCACCTCGCTTTGAGGGTCAGACAAAGACAAAGCTGGATAACCAGGATGCAGCCAAGGCAACAGGAAAAGTACTGGGAGAGCAGCTGGTCCTGTATTTTGACCGTAATCTTGAAACATTGAAAATGATTCTTTCCTGTGCGGAAAAGGCAGCGAAGATCCGTAAGACAGAGGAACGTGCCAAAACGAATCTTCTTACAAAACAGAAATATTCATTTGATTCCAATGGAAAACTTGCCAACTGCGAGAAAAAGGATCCGTCACAGTGTGAGATCTTTATCGTAGAGGGAGATTCCGCAGGCGGTTCTGCAAAAACAGCCCGTAACCGTAATTATCAGGCAATCCTTCCAATCAGGGGCAAGATTCTGAATGTTGAAAAAGCAACCATTGACAAAGTGCTTGCCAATGCGGAGATCAAGACTATGATCAATGCATTTGGATGCGGATTTTCTGAAGGATATGGAAATGATTTCGATATAAGCAAACTTCGCTATGACAAGATCGTGATCATGGCGGATGCCGATGTTGACGGTGCGCATATTTCCACACTGCTTCTGACCTTATTCTATCGTTTTATGCCGGAAC
>OGCO01005102.1_pt1 | contig 13128 bp, 12 predicted proteins | sample 1570171 | NCBI WGS metagenome assembly OGCO01 (sample SAMEA4370583, study PRJEB24528) | human gut metagenome | reverse complement strand
TGGATGCCTCCCTCTAAGTTCAGGGAAGCATCCATGATGGAAGCTTAATTATTCAGTTTTGACCCGGTGTCCAGAAAACTGGGTACATATCAGTTTTTTGTTCAGCCGTATACGCTGTTTTTATGTTGTTCCGTATTTTTCGATGATACTTTGTTCCATTTTTCTATAAATCTCAGTTGTAATCAGCTCATGTTCTAGCGCATATTGGTTGAGTTTGAGTAACTGGGTCATGAGCAGCCGTTGTTCCAGGCGCTCCTGTCCCTCCCATGCGGTGAGAGCCAACGGAAAGACACCTCCTAGTATTTGGTGGTATAGTAAGATTTCCCAGGTCGGGGCGAGCTTATTCATAATTTGCTGTCGTCAAACCAATAGGCTTGAAACAGGGTGCCGTCGGATGTAAGGAAGCGGCCTGGAATATCCTTGGGGACGCGGTCGGCGGCGTCGGCACAGTCCAGGATGATCTGCGACAGGACATTGTCGGCGCGGCCGCAGACCCGGCAGTCGATGTTGTTCTTGATCTGTCCGGGCAAGATGTTAGCGTCCGGGCGCTGGGTGGCTAAGATCAAGTGGATGCCGAAAGCCCAGCCCTGACGGGCGATGGTGGAGAGCTTACTTTCGATTTGACTGAGCAGCTCTTTTTGCTCCTTGTTCAAACCGGTCTTGTCCAGCACTTCGGCAATTTCGTCACACGCGAAAATAAAGCGGCCCAGGCGAAGCATCGGATCGACGCGCGAGTTATAGGTGTCCAGGTTGGGGCACTCCATGTTATGGAATAACTCTTTACGCCCTTCCAGTTCATCGACGAGCCTGGATATAATTTCCAGGAGATCGTGCTCCTCAAAGCACATCCGGCATCTCTCATGCCAGACATGGGGAAAGTCTACGCCGCCCTTGAAGTCAGAAATAAAGACAGAGGCTCCTTTGCGTAAAGCCTGCATCAGCAGGAGCTTGAGCAGGACGCTCTTGCCTGACCCCGTGGAGCCGCCGAGCAGAACGTGGGGGATTTTAGTCAGGTCTACGGTGGCTTGTCCAGCTAGACCTTGCCCCAGGACCAGAACGAAGCTGGTAGGGGAGAGGTAGTCGTTGCTCCATTGCAGCTTGCTGGGCAAGTCACTCATAGCAGGGACCGCATAGACCTGGATCAATTCCCGGCCAGAGGCCCAGGCCATTTTTGCAATGGTGACATTTAGACCAGCTTCGAGATTCTCCTGATGGTCTTCCCATTCGCTGAGCGGGATGCCGCACGGGTCGAAGGTCCAGATTGTCAGGCGGGGGTTGAGTTTGTCCTGTTCTTTGGCAACAAGAAGAGGAACTTCCCCGGCGTGGTTGACCAGGCCGATCTTCCGCATGGCTTCGCGAGAAGCGAGGCTGCCGCTTGGAGTGCCCAGGTAGAGAATGATGCCCAGGATACCTAAGACGGTCAAGGCGGAGAAAGTTAGGCGGAGCAGGCCATCTACCGGCCCCGCGAAGTCTCCCATGCTATCGAAGCCAAAAAGAAGCTTGCGAAAGGCAAAGAGGAGCAAGTCAATGAGAAGGAATCCGACCAGAATCCGCCGCGCCCTGGGGTCCTGTTGCAGGACCCCAAGACCTGCGCGAAAGCGCAGCAGCAGATGACGGCGGGTGGTGTGGATGCTGATCCTTTCGTGTTCAGGTTTCTGAGCCATAAGGATTTTTCACCGCCTTGTGAATTACTGTGGAGCCATCCGGCAGATATTCCACGACGTGATGAATCCGCCGGAGAAAGGCACGCCAAGTCTCTGGCTTGTACTCTTGAGCCGAACGATACTGCTCCTCCAACGGCAAATTGGAGGTGATATACACGGTCGTATAGCAGGCCATTCGGTCGCTGTACCGTGCGGGCAGGTGCAGGGGGTAGACGTCCAGGTAATTCAGCATTTCCTCAATCGGGATTTGAGAGTCAAATTCCTCGAAAACGAGGACCTGCTGGCCATGGTAGGAATCAAAAGAGATCCCCTTGGTGGCCCGGTAGTTGGTAACCCGACAAATATCTTCGGCAGGATGCTTGGCGAAGATACCGCGCGTTTTGCCGGTACCGCTGGCACCGTATAAGTAGGACACTTCTACCTGCCGGAATTTAGGCGTGTACTTTTCAGTCAACAAGACCTGACGAAGCTCGTCAATTTCGTTGACTTTAAAAGCCATGCTAGGGTTGTCTAAGACAATCTCTGCGGTGGTCATTCCGGCCTGGATATTGTCAATTAAGTGGGACATTTCGGGATTTTTTTCGGATCGTTCCGTGGGAATTTCACCCCATTCTTCAAAGGTGCCAGGGACGGAAGTCTCTGCCTTTTCAGAATCAGTCCAACGGCCTTCCTTACGTAAATAGTCACGGTTTACCTGAACCGAACCATACGCTTTTTCAATATGAGCAGTAGAAAATCTACCCTTAATAGTTCCAAAACGTACCGGAGATGGAGCATAGAAGAAGACATGCGTGTGATAGGTCCCCGTCGTTGCGATCTCGTCGCATAGGCAGTAATAGGCAGGGGAGAAGAGCTTCAGAAGATCAATGATAGCTTTGTGATCTAATCCTGCCTCCTGGGGATTGTTGATGACTAAAGCCCATTTGCGGCCTTGTGTGTTGTAGCCCATAATTGGCCTCCTGAGTGTTATATCAGTGTGGGTGCTACATGCTACATGCTACACCTAGGGGGTAATACTACCCCCTAGGTGCAAGGACTGGCCTAGCTCCACCGCCAGGGGGCCAGGCCCTTGAGGGGCCTAGCCGACCCTGTCGTCATCGCCAGCCCAGCCCTAACAGATTAGGGCTTAGTGCTTGCCGCCACGGGGTGGATGTTGGTGGCGCGGGCACCCAGCTGATACTCACCGCGAGACCAGTAGATGAAAACCTCCAGGTTCTCAAACTTAACATCAACGAAGCCGTTGGGTGCGTCCATACGCTTGGCACCGTCGATGCGGATGCTGACCTTGTCCAAACCACGTTCCGGCAGGGCTACGATGTAGCGATACCCGATGACGGTATCCGTGCGGTGGTTGTTCTCATAGGCGTAGGCCGGTTTGACATCGACCAACCACATCTTGTTGCCAAAGGTGGCCGGATCGATCTTTGCGTCGGTGATTTTCATAATTATCACGTTCCTTTTTATATTGATTGCCCCGGCCAAGGTACTTGGCCAAAGTGTTGACCGGGTGCGGGTAACAGGCTCCTGTGTGATTGCATCATAGCATAATCAAAACTGAATTTGGTTGCACACAGTGCAACACTTTTTCATTTTTGCCATAAATTTGCCATAAAAAAGACCGACACCCACGTGCTGTATAGGGTGTCGGTCTAGTTATTTGCTTATAACGATCAAAGGATCATAACGGATCACGACCTTTGTCGTGTAATGCAGCATTGACATCGTCTAGATGGCAATGCTGCATGAAGGCATCATATAAAATGTCGCCATCAGAATATGCAGCACAGACAAGCAAACCTAAATCTGCTAGATCCAGCTTTAAAGCTAAACATGCTGCGATTAATGTCAGTGGTTTCGGATGATGGAGCTTTTCCTTATAAAGAGAAAAGCTTGCCATTCTAGATACCGTTGACTTTGATTTATCAATTTGTTTAGCTAATTCCGACTGTGTCAGACCGGCATCAGCTAAATAATAATTAATCAAATCAGGTAATGTTTTTTTGTGATTTCGAGGAATTTTAGGAGTATTATACTCCAAAAATTACCGCGAAACCATGTGTTTTTAGACAGACCCATTGTCAGAGGTGGTGCGCTTAACGTTGCGTTGGATGTTATGGCTTAAAAAAATCATTTTACCCATAACGACCACCTCCTTATTAAAATGTCAGACATGTGGATACGTAAAAATCCACCTCTGACAAGGGCCCATCTATAATCACTTTCTCGTTCTACTGATTATTCATTGATAATCTTTCAGCGTTTCGTGTTTTTGAGCACAGTGATGCAAAAAGCGTACAGCAACCACGTTTTGCTGTGCCCGATCAATACTTCTGTATCGACCCTACGTACAATTTTTTCTAACAATTCCGATGAAAGCAGGAGGATAAACATAGTATACCATTTTTTGTGTTTTCCGTCAATAATTTCAATTGAAAGGTTGCTGTTAAAGGTACTTTCTTGCAAATGTTTCCTCTTTTTGATATGATATAAATTAAGTTGGAAAGTGTTGGATAGTTTACAGACCATGAAAGAAAAGAAGGTACAGTACCATGGGACCGGAAGAGAAAGCCAGATTGGAGATCGACCGAAAACTGACCCAAGCAGGTTGGATCATCCAGGACCGTAAGCGCCTGAATTTACTTGCCGGTCTTGGTGTTGCGGTTCGAGAGTTTCCGACCAGTACAGGTGAGGTAGACTATGCTCTTTTTGTGGAAGGGACGCCGGTAGGCGTGGTAGAAGCGAAGCGGGAAGAGCAGGGCCAGAACTTGACCGTTACAGAGGTACAATCTGGGCGCTATGCGGCCAGCACCTTTAAGTGGGTGAAGACAGAGTATGCGATCCGCTTTGCTTATGAGGCGACCAATAAGCTGATCCGCTTTACAGACTATCAAGACATCAAATATCGCTCCCGTACTGTATTTTCGTTTCACCGGCCAGAGACACTTCGGGCACTCCTGCGTCAGTCGGATACCATTCGCAACAATATGAAGCACTTCCCGCCACTGGATGAGACAGGTTTCCGGCGCTGCCAGGTCAACGCGATCCAAAACTTGGACAAATCCTTTGCCGAAAATCGCCCCAAAGCCCTGATTCAGATGGCGACAGGAGCAGGGAAAACGTTTACAGCGATTACGGCGGCCTACCGTTTATTGAAATATGGTAAGATGAATCGTATCCTCTTTCTCGTTGATACCAGGGGTTTGGGCGAACAAGCAGAGCGTGAGTTTCTGGCGTACACGCCGAATGATGATCCGCGTTCCTTCTCCCAGTTGTATGGGGTTCGCAGACTGAAAAGCTCCTATATTCCGGGAGATATTCAAGTCTGTATCTCTACGATCCAGCGGATGTATTCGATTTTGAAGGGGGAAGAGCTAGACGAAGCTGCGGAAGAGGTTTCCTTTGCTGAATTTGTCACAGCAGAAACCAAGGCGCAGAAGGAAGTGGTCTATAACCCCAAATATCCTCCTGAATTTTTTGATTGTATCATCGTGGATGAGTGCCACCGTTCGATCTACAATGTCTGGAGTCAAGTACTGACCTATTTTGATGCCTTTATCATTGGCCTGACGGCAACGCCGGATAACCGCACCTTTGGATTCTTTGACGCCAATATCGTCAGCGAGTATCCGCGAGAGCAGGCGATCATTGATGGGGTCAACGTGGGAGAGGATATTTTTCTTATTGAGACACAAGTGGGAAAAACGGGGCGCATCTGATGAAGCAGCTCATCGAGTACCGGGACCGTCTCTCCAGAGAAAAGCGTTGGGTGCAGATGGACGAGGACATAGATTACCGCCCTACGCGTCTCGACCGGGATATTGTCAATCCCAGTCAGATTCGCACGGTCATCCGAACGTTCAAAGAAAATCTTTTCACCACGTTATTCCCGCGGCGGAAAGAGGTTCCGAAGACCTTGATTTTTGCCAAAACAGATAGTCACGCAGATGACATTGTTCAGATCGTCCGGGAAGAGTTTGGGGAGGGCAATGCGTTCTGCCAGAAAATCACCTATTCTGCGGAAAAGCCGGAGGAGCTTCTCAGTGCGTTTCGGAACGATTATAACCCACGCATTGCCGTTACCGTGGATATGATCGCCACGGGTACCGATGTGAAGCCCATTGAGTGCCTGGTCTTTATGCGGGATGTACGCAGCAAGAATTACTTTGAGCAAATGAAGGGGCGCGGTACGCGGGTGCTGAGCAAAGATGACCTGCAAAAGGTAACGCCCTCTGCCACGGAAAACAAAGACCACTTTGTGATCGTGGATGCAGTCGGCGTCACAAAATCCAGAAAGTCTGACACGCGGCCTCTGGAGCGCAAGCCCAGCGTGAGCATGAAAGAGCTGATGATGAACGTAGCCCTTGGCGCAAAGGATGCAGACACGCTGACCTCTTTGGCCAACCGTGTCATCCGCCTGAACAGCCAAATGAGCCAGGCAGAACGCACCCAGTTTACAGAGTGCGTTGGTGCACCAGCTGGTCAGGTAGCAGAGAGACTGCTGGAAGCCTTTGACGAAGACAGTATTCTCTCCCAGGCCCAGCAGGATACTGGCACTGCACAGCCCACGGAGACGCAGAAAAACCAGGCCCAGCAAGCCATGATAAAAACCGCAGTGGCCCCCTTCCATGATCCAGACATCCGGGACTATATCGAAAACGTGCGCCGCAGCCATGACCAGATCATTGACAACGTAAACATAGATACCGTTCTCTACGCAGGCTTTGATAGCCAACAGGAAGAGACAGCGGACCGAGTGCTCACGACCTTCCGCACCTTCCTCCAGGAAAACCGAGACGAGATCATAGCCCTTCGGATCATTTACAACGAAGCCTACAAAGACCGCCCCATGATGATCGAGCAGCTGAAAGCCCTCTATGAAAAGCTGAAAGCGCAGGGAATTACTGTCGAGCGGCTGTGGGATTGCTACGCCATCAAGCAGCCGGAGAAAGTCAAGCGCGGCACCATGGCACAGCTGACGGACCTCATTTCGATCATCCGGTTTGAACTAGGCAGTACCAGTGAGTTGGCTCCCTTTGCAGATCGAGTCAACTATAACTTCCAGCAGTGGACCTTCCGAAGAAATGCCGGTCACATCCAGTTTACCGAAGAGCAGATGGAGTGGCTCCGGCTCATCAAAGATCATATCACCGCCTCTCTCAGCATCTTACCAGAGGACCTGGACCTGACGCCTTTTGACCGCAAGGGGGGCCTGCTGGGGTTTTACCAGGTGTTTGGGGAGCAGTATGAGGAAGTTTTACAGGAAATGAATAGGGAGCTGGTGGCCTAATGATTACAGTAAACTTTGAGCTGATTAAAAAGATACGTGAACATATCAACCGGACGGAGAAGCAGGCAGAAATGCTTGTTGAACGCAAAAAATGGCTCCAGCTTACCTCTGCGATCATTGCCCTGGAAGATACTGCGTGTGCAGTTCAGTTTTATATTTCTTCGGAGTACCCTGAAGATGTCAACGGAAAATATTTATATACCTATGGATTGTTGCAAGCGTTATTTGTCCAACAAGATGCAGTCAATCATATCAGCATCTCTCTGTTTGGGGAAGAGGTAAAATTTAGAGAGATGTACCCAGAAGCATACAAAGTAAGGGAAATACGGGATGATGTTGTTGGTCATCCTACAAATAGAAAAGGCCAGTACTTCATTCAACTAGCCCAAATTTCTATCACCAAACAGGGTTTTTACTACATTAAGCATGATGCTAAAGGTAGTTTCAAAGACATACAGGATATACATGTCAATGTTTTAGAAGCAATTGAAGAAAACGCAAAGTGTATTAACCATGTTCTTAAACAAGTCCTTGAAAGGTTGGAGCTAGAATTCAAAAGCTACATTGAGGCGCATAGGGAGCGAAAAATGAAAGAGATTTTCAAGGGGTTAAGTTTTGCACGTCAAAAATTTTATGATACAGACTCTATTGAGTTGTCGTCATGGGCATATAATGAAACAAAAGAAATGGTCAAACAGTGTGAAGAGGAGTTAGTGAAACGATATGGTTCTATTGATGCAAATGATTCCTATAAACACTTGCTGGGTGAAATTCATGAGTTGTATGATCTGATAGATAATGATGTACTACAGATGCAGGTGGAAATACGAAAAAAGCTAGAGAAATATCTGGCCCAAAACCTCTTCTCGAAGTTGGAAGAATTGGAATCTTATTGTGAGGAAACAGATCGTTATTTTGAGACATGCGGAAGAAATGATTGCTGACTAGATGAGGAGAATATTATGAATATGTATGAGCTAATGAGTGTTGCGAAGCTGTTTTCACAGGCTATGGGCGGTCAAGTTACAACGTCTTATGCAGAACAGGATATGGCACTTAGGATATTAAAAGAAATGGCGAACTATCGTCAAGATTGGACGGAAGAGGAAAAAGAATTCTATAAGCTGATGGTCGATTATGGAAAAGAGTTGCTAAGACAAAATGGCAGTAACTAAATTTGTAAAGTTAAAAGACTGTGCTACGATTATTGCAGGCCAGTCACCACAGTCGAAATACTATAATACAACGGGAGAGGGATTACCATTTTTTCAAGGCAAAGCAGACTTTGGAGAACTGTATCCTACTGTTAGGGTATACTGCTCTAAACCGACAAAGATAGCGGAGAAGGACGATATATTGTTATCGGTCCGTGCTCCGGTTGGTCCAACAAATTTATCACCGGGAAAGGTTTGTATTGGCAGAGGCTTGACAGCTATTCGCCCAGACGATTCTTTAGACTTGAAGTATTTATTGAACTATTTTAGGTACTTTGAAATACAACTTGCCTCGCAAGGGACAGGGACTACATTTAAGGCAATCACACAAGCTGTAGTAAAAAATCTTGAGATTCCTATTCCTCCAAAGGATGAGCAACGGCGGATTGTCTCCCGCATCGAAGAACTATTCTCCAAGCTAGACAAGGGCGTAGAAACGCTTCAAACAATTAAGCAGCAGTTGGCTGTGTATCGGCAGGCGGTGTTGACAGAAGCATTTGCCCGAATTGAAGAAAAAAGAACTATACGAGAGATGTCTGTAATGGTCACGAGCGGGTCACGTGGATGGGCTAAGTATTACGCTGATAATGGCGCGTTATTTATTCGGATTGGCAACTTAGGACACATCGGTATCAGTATTTGTTTCGATGATGTTCAATGCGTTGATTTGCCGGATAAGGCGGAGGGTATTCGGTCTAGGCTATATGGAAATGATGTGCTGGTGTCTATTACAGCTGATTTAGGAAGCATTGGCTATGTGCCGGAAAATATTCCAGAGGCATATATAAATCAGCATATAGCGATGATCCGCTTTAAGAATCCTATACAGGGGAAATTTATGGCCTGGTATTTACGAAGTGAATATGGTCAGAAAGACCTACTAAAAAATAAACGAGGCGGTGGGAAACAAGGACTAGGGTTAGATGACATACGAAACACTAGGGTACCGAACGTGTCTAATGAGTATGCAGAAAAAATAGTCCAAGAAATTGAATCCCGTTTATCCGTTTGCGATAGTATTGAGCAGACGGTGGCTGAGGCGCTAATACAGGCCGACGCTATGCGGCAGAGCATTTTGAAGCAGGCATTTGAGGGAACGCTATAATGGAAATAGATACGAACCCGTATCGCAGGCTCTCGGCAGAGATTACGCCGATGGAATTTGAGAAATTCTGTTTAGAAACGCTCAAGGCGTATGCCGAGAAGGAAAGTCTCAAAGGTTTTGAGATATGTCACAACCAAAAAGTCGAGACGTATGATGGTACTTATCAGATCGACGTGCTTGCGGAGTATACGGCGCTTGGCTGCCGCAACACGGTAGTGGTCGAGTGCAAGAAATACACTCGCAATGTTGAGCGGTCTGTCGTTGCAGAGCTGTATGCAAAGGTTCAAAGCATTGGAGCGCAGAAGGGCATCTTGATTTCTACATCGGGGTTTCAGAAGGATGCGGTAAAGTTTGCGGGAGTCCACGGGATTGCTTTATGGCAGGTATGCGAGGAAACCATCAAACATATTACGAACGCAATGGGTGTTTCGATTGTTCCATTTATGCTGTTTCAACTTCGCGATTACCTCCCAAAATTTTTCGTGCTAAGTTGGGACTGTTCTCGTGACTATCCCTTTGAACAGATATACCCTACGGATGAAATGCGCCAAAAGGCTATTATCCAGCTGAGAGAAGAGTGGACCAGTCAGGAGAGATTAGAATGAACGAGCAAACAGCAACAATTATTTCTAAGGTTTGGGGGATGTGCAACCCGTTACGGGATGACGGGGTTTCCTATGGCGACTATCTGGAGCAGCTTACCTATCTGATTTTCTTAAAGATGTCGGATGAATATTCTAAGCCGCCTTACAAGCGGGAGACTGGCATCCCGGCAGGGTGCAGCTGGGCAGATATGAACACGCTGAAAGGCGCGGAGCTGGAGGACAAGTACCGGGAGATTCTGGAGACGCTGGGGAATCAGGGCGGTATCCTGGGTAAGATTTTTAAGGGCGCAACGAATAAGATCAGCAGCGCAGCGATCTTATATCGTGTGGTGCAGATGATTGACCAGGAGACGTGGGTAGCCATGTCTTCGGATGTGAAAGGCGAGATTTATGAGGGCCTGCTGCAAAAGAACGCAGAGGATATTAAAAGCGGCGCAGGACAGTACTTTACGCCCCGCCCGCTGATCAAGGCGATGGTGGAGTGTCTTCGCCCGGAGCCAATGAAGACCATTGCAGACCCTTGCTGTGGGTCCGGGGGCTTCTTCCTGGCGGCGCAGGCGTTTATTGCCAAGGGTGCGTTGGACCGGGACGAGAAGGAGTTCCTGAAAAGTAAGACATTCTATGGGAATGAGATCGTGTCAGCTACCTATAAGACGGCGCTGATGAATCTGTGTTTGCATAACATTGGGGACATTTATGGAGAGCTGCCGATTACGTTGGGAGACGCGCTTCTGACAGACCCAGGCTATCGCGTGGACTATGTATTGACCAACCCGCCCTTTGGCAAAAAATCTTCTCTTACCTTTACCAATGAAGAGGGGGAAACAGAAGAAGAGGACCTGGTCTATAACCGGCAGGATTTCTGGACGACCAGCTCCAATAAGCAGCTGAACTTTGTGCAGCATATCAACACGATTTTGAAAGCCACCGGTCAGGCGGCAGTGGTGGTGCCGGATAATGTGCTGTTTGAAGGTGGTGCTGGTGAGATCATCCGAAAGAAGCTGCTGGAGACAACGGACCTGCACACGATCCTTCGGCTGCCAACGGGGATATTCTATCGACCCGGCGTCAAAGCAAATGTTATTTTCTTTGAGAAACGACCCGCCAGCCCGGAGATGCAGACAAAGGAAGTCTGGGTTTATGACTTCCGAACCAACGTCCATTTTACGCTGAAAAAGCACCCCATGACAGAAGAGAATTTGGCGGATTTTGTGCGGTGCTATCACCCAGAAAATCGGCATGAGCGGACTGAGACTTGGTCAGAGGAGACGCCGGACGGACGTTTCCGCCGGTTCGAGGTCAAAGAGATTTTGGAGCGGGATAAGACTAGCTTGGACCTCTTTTGGATCAAGGACAAATCTTTAGCTGACCTGGATAACCTACCTGCACCGGACGAGCTGGCGGCGGATATTATCGAGAATCTGCAAAGTGCGCTGGAGAGCTTTCAGGAGCTACAAGGACAATTGGAGAAGTGAGGGGATATAATCACGTAATAAAACTGCTCTGAGCCAAGAATGGCTCAGAGCAGGGGAGCGTAGGTGTATCGTTTGCAAGGCATATGTTATAAGCTGTCGCGTTCCTCGGAAAGCTGTTCTTCCAGCAGCTTTTGCAGTTCTTCTTTGCTGGGCAGGACAGTTTCGTACTTGCTGGCGAAGATCTGGGTGTTGTCCTCTGGCAGGGTCATTTCGACAACGGCGTTGTTTTTGTCCTTGCAGAGGATGATGCCGATGGTGGGGTTTTCTTCCGGCAGTTTGACCTTGCGGTCGTAGTAGTGGACGTACATCTGCATCTGCCCGATGTCCTGGTGCTTGAGTTCGCCGATTTTCAGGTCAAAGAGGACGAAGCAGCGTAGGAGCCGGTTGTAAAACACCAGGTCCACGATGAAATGCTCCTCGTCAAACGTGAAGCGGACTTGGCGGCCCATGAACGCAAAGCCGGTACCGAGTTCCAGCAGGAACTGCTGGAGATGGTCGATGATGCGGCTTTCCAGCTCACTCTCAGAGTATTCCAGGAGCTGTGGCAGGCCGAGAAATTCTAACACATAGGGGTCTTTGATGGCGTCTTTCGGATTTTCGACCTGCTGGCCTTTGGTGGCAAGCTGATAGACTTTTTCCTTGTCCGTGCTGAGGGCCAGCCGCTCATAGAGGGAGCTGCCGTATTGCCGTTTTAACTGGCTGAGGCTCCAATCATTTTTGACGGCTTCAATTTCGTAGAAGTGTCGTGCATCTTCGTTGGAAATACGCATGAGAACTAAGTAATGGGACCAACTCAAGTAAAATTTCCTGCCGGTATTTACAGAGGGAAGATTTTCAAATTGGCTAAACACTGTTTCGCCAATTTGATCGGTCGAATAGACTTTGTAAAACTGGCGGATATTTTTCAGATTTGCCACGGAAAAACCTTTTCCGAAGTGCTTCGTCAGGTAGGCAGACAGTTCTTTTATGAGCTGCTTTCCGTAAGCGGCGCGGTTTTCCCCGTGCTGTTCTTCCTCCACGAATTGTAGCGGGTTTTGAGGCGGGTTGCAATGGAAGATATGAGAAAAGAGCCTATCCACAGTATTTTTTCCTGCGGATAAGCTCTTTTTTCGTTCAGATTTCCAGTTGTTCGTTGTATAACACAGGCGCTGTGACACTTTTGTGACACTTTCCCCGCATTTTCACGGGGGAATTTCAGTGCCGCATCTGGTATGCTACAGACAAGGTTGATACACAACCAAACAATAAAAAAGGAGAGCAACATACCATGAAAAAGAAAACAGTTTGGAGATTTGCGCTGGCACTGGCATTGATGGTATCGGCCATTGGCGCATCCACCGCAGCCTTTGCGGCAGCGCCTGACACGGCAGAACCGACAACCGCCATCGCAACGGAGAACGAGGACGCCATCTGGAAGCAGATCGAGGTGGTGGAGGAGAAGCGCGACGCCATCTTCCAGAGAAACACAGCGCTGTGGGAAAAGCTGGACGAAATCTACAATGCCCTGCCCGAGGACTACGACTTCACAAACTTTGATGAGGCAACATTTATCCGCAGCACCAATGCCCTGACCGAAGCGGAGAAGAACACCCTTCTGGCGGACATCAAGGAGCTGAACGGCCTTGAGGCTGAGATGGAGGCGCTGTATGAGAAGCTGCCCGACTGCGACAATATGCTGCTTTACGAGGAGGCACTGGAAAATGCCGACCCCAAGGTGCTGGCCGAGATCGACACCCTGGAGCAGGAGTATGACCGCGTCTGCGAAAAGCACGCCGACC